>Ga0265593_1000624_pt1 | contig 18520 bp, 20 predicted proteins | sample saktaG_8_FD_190136 | JGI IMG/M metagenome (GOLD analysis project Ga0265593, IMG submission 190136) | Saline water microbial communities from Sakinaw Lake, British Columbia, Canada - sak_2011_5_24_36m | ecosystem: Environmental > Aquatic > Non-marine Saline and Alkaline > Saline ...
CAGCGTTTTCAATTTCTGTTGATGGGCATTACGCTGGAGTAAAACAGTTTTAGCTACTTAATTTCAATAGCTAAAGAGACTGTGAACACAGCGTGTTGTGGCTACCCACTTAAAGAGGGACACAGTTAAGGGTTAAGCCTTTCGTGGTGAGCCTGTCGAACCATGAGCGGCTTAACCGTCCCTCCTTCGACAAGCTCAGGACGAACGGCCAAGCCTTGTTGAGTGTCCCGTGTTAAGTTGGTACCCCGTGTTGTGCTGTTATTTTCGTTTAAACGCTGTCATTAATAAGGCTGGAATTTGCTCCAAGGGTACCATGTGCTTGGCACCACCTAATTGATGAGCAACCTGAGGCATACCAAACACCACGCAACTGGCTTGGTCTTGCACTACAGTAAACCCACCTGCTTGACGAATCTCTAATAAGCCTTGCGCACCATCTTTACCCATGCCTGTTAGCACGGCTGCCGCAGCATTAACACCTACGATGTTAGCAACTGATTTAAATAACACATCAACCGAGGGACGGCTGTAATTGACAGGATCTCCTTCAATTAACGCTATTTTGTATTGACCGCCTGAGCGCTCAATAATGGTATGTTGAGACCCACCTGGCGCTAAAAAAATATGCCCAGGTAAAATTCGATCACCCTGCGCAGCTTCTTTTACCTGCATTTTACATAAGTTATTTAAGCGTTCTGAAAAGCTGGTTGTAAAACCTTTTGGCATGTGCTGGACTATGACCATGCCAGGGGCATTGGCAGGGAAAGCGGGTAAAATTCTCACCAAGGCTTCAACGCCCCCCGTAGACGACCCTAAAGCGATAACTTTATCGGTTGTTTCACCCAAATGAGCAACGGTATCAATATCTTTTCGAACCGTACTGTTTTTAAAATGTTCAATATTGGCGGACGCCGCTATTTTAATACGTTGGTTAATCATCTCTCGCATTTTTGGTAAATCATCCATAATGCCCATAACGGGCTTTGCAATGACATCAACAGCACCTGATTCTAGCGCTGCTAAACTTATCATGGCGTCTTTTTGGGTCAACGAACTAATAATAATAGTTGGAATTGGCATTATTGGCATAAAACGTTTTAAAAAAGTCACGCCATCCATACGTGGCATTTCGACATCAAGCGTGATCACATCTGGTTTTAATTCCACCATCATGTCTCGTGCCATGTACGGATTTGAGGCTTCGCCTACGACTTGCAACTCAGGGTCAGTGCGTATGCCTTCTGCTAAAATGCGCCTAACTAATGCAGAATCATCAACAATTAATACCCGAATTGGTTTTTTTCTGGCACTCATAATGGCTTCCTATACACACCCACTTCAATAGGTAACCAGCGTGTTGTTAAACCACGCAACGACATGGTTACGCTGGTAATTAACCAGCCGCCTGGCTCGGTGACGTTGTATATCGCGTCAACAACTTCAGCTTGCTGTGTTCTATCAAAGTAATATAAAACATTTCGACAAAATACTACATGAAAAGGTCGTTTAAATGGATAAGGTGTGTTTTTTAAATTAAGTCTACGAAATGTACACATTTGCTGAAATGGCTGCTTGACTCGATATTGATTCATGCCAACTGGATCAAAACCGTATTCTAAGTATTCAGGCGGTGTTTTATCGACATGTAAACCGCCATAGATACCTTTTTCTGCGTGGGCAATCACTAATTCACTGATATCAGTGCCTAAAATTGCCAGCTGTTTTTTAGCCCATTCTATACCCCTAGTTTGGGCGGCAATCATGGCAATCGAGTAGGCTTCATCGCCTGTTGACGCAGCAGCACTCCAAATGCGTACATTTGTGGTAGGTAATTCTGGCAGGATACTGTCTTGAAAATAATTTAAGACGGCTTGTTCCCGAAAAAAATAGGTATGATTAGTTGAGGCTGCATGAATAACGGCAGTTTCTAAATCGGTATTTTCTCCTTTTTCTAAGGCATTTGCTAAAGCGTTTAAATCTGGAAGTGAGTGCGTTTCACGGACTTTATCCATACGCAGCATTAAACTTTCTTTTTTATTGTCGAGAAAAATCATGCCGCTGCGATTGCGTAGCCAGGTATTAATTCTTTGGTATTCCGCGTCATTAAACGTCAAGGTAGCGGTTGTTTGAAACCCACCCATTAGTGAACTCCTCGCGCCAATTCTTCACAATCCAATACGATAGCCACCTCGCCATTGCCTAATAAGGCGCAGCCATGACTTGCTCGTATTGCCTCCAATTGCCCTTGTAATGGTTTCATCACTACTTGTTGTTGATCAAAAATTTCATCAACAGGCATACCAATTAAGCCTAAGGTGGTGTTGAAGACGACAACAATTTGCGTTTCCAAGGCGGGCAGCGGTGAGCTGTCTTCATTATAAAATCGTGCTAATCGGCAGACGGGAATTAAGCTGTTTCTAACGCGAATTAACTCAGTACCCTTCGCTGCTGAAACGTGGGTAAGCTGGGCTGTTTCGGGTCTAAAGACTTCGTTAACGACATCAATGGGGGTAGCAAATAAGCGTTGCCCGATGCGCATCACTAAGCTATCTAAAAAAGCGAGTGACAAGGGAATCGATAAGATCACTTGGGTTCCAGCACCTGTTTGACTATGGACCTGAATATGACCTCGCAAGCTTTTCATGGTGGCATTTAAGACATCCATGCCCACACCTCGACCAGATAAATTAGTGACCACTTCAGCAGTTGAAAAGCCAGGTTGGAAAATAACTTGCCATAACCGCCAATCTTCAGGTTCTTCAGTTACACCCATCAGCCCGCGTTCACGGGCGCGGCTTAAGATTTTATCGCGATGTAAACCACGGCCATCATCTGCGACCGTAATCCGAATATCACCACCTTGCTGCTCGGCACTTAGCGTGATGGTGCCCGTTGCAGACTTGCCTGCCATGAGACGTTCTTCAGGTAATTCCAAGCCATGATCGGCAGAGTTTCTAAGCACATGGACTAAGGGTTCGTACAGTCGATCGGCGACTAATTTATCAATTTCAGTGTCTTCGCCGATTAATTCAAGGGCTATTATTTTGCCTGTTTGACGCTCTAGTTCGCGTACCATTCTGCGCATACGACGAAACACGTCACCCACTGAAACTTGCCTAAGCTCGGCAGCGGCATCTTGCATTTCGGTTAATAGCATTTGCAAACGGTGCGCGGAATTAGCAAACTCTGCTAATTCTAAACCACGTAAATCTGGGCTATTAATAACTTCTGAAATACCTAAACTTAATTCTCCAACCAAATCCATTAAGCGATCAACTTTAGCAATTTGAATACGTAAAAATGCCGATTGTGTCGACAACTCGGGGGACGCGCTGTTATCCATCGTGTCTGGAGTTGATGGGTTCATTTTATGTTGAATAGTGACGGCATGAGTATCGTGTATAGGATCATAATTAGAGTCGCTTCAGTGATGTTGAGTAGCAGCCCTACAAATAACCGCTTATAAAAACGCGTTAGTATTTGTGGGGGTGATGAGTAGGGTATTTATTGCAGCGAATACTAAGCTTACTCAATTTTGTGCTTGAGTGTAATGAATAACAATTAATCCTTCAATAACATAAAAACAAGGGAAATAAACTAAAGATAAAGGTGGTGGACGAGATGTGTGTTGATACCCAAAGCATCAGGGTGTTCGTCAGGGGCCATTAGCCTTTACAGCCCGAAAAAAAGCCTTATCGCTGGATTTAATCGTTAACGATGTTGTCCACGTGTTGCCCGAAGCGCTTAGCGTTTTCCAAGGTAAAATACCTGCGTTTGCAGAAGTCTTATTAAAAAACTCGCTCGGCACGTCATTCTGATTAGCGTAATAATATAAATTATAGTGCTCGCCTGCTTGTAGACTAGAGAGTGTAATGGTTAGCTTAATCGGCCTAGCCTTGGGTCTAGTTGCTGTATTATTAACGATTGCAGGGCGTTCGTAATTAATATTTGTGGTGAGTCGTACAGGCAGTGTTTCGTGGTATTTATCCAGCACGCCAGTAATCGCAAGCCCATATTTTGTAATAGGGTAGGCGGGTAGTGAATACGTATTGCCATGTTGCGCATTAGCTACCTGTCGATTAGCTAAATAATCTTTTATTTCAAGTGCATAGTAGGGCGACTGTGCAAAATTATCACTAAATTGTATAACGTCAGTTGGATGATAGCCGGTGTTTAAAGGGAAATCTGAACCAACACCTAAAACGGGCACAAGGTGATCATACGCCGCATCGCCAGCGTTGGGATGGGTAGCGCCATAAAATAAATACTCGTTAGTAAAAACCCCCATAATAACTGGGTATCCTTTCACCACATGCTCTTTTATCCACGCATAAAATATTTCTGGACGCTTGCTGGCCACTGCTTTAGAGGTTAACCGTAAACGTTGTGCCGTGCTAACTGCATTGACACCAAGCAGCAGCTGAGCTTGTGGTTTATATTGTTTTAGGTTTGGCGAGGCAATCGCGCGTACATCATATTGCGATAAATATTGACCATAATATAAGCCAGCACTAATCATTGACACTTCCCCACAATACCCGTAATTACCCTCCCATTGAAGACGAGTAGGGATGTCGTTAAGTACCGAATGCAGACGTGTCATGTGTAATGGCTGAGCTATCGCTGACCGACTCGTATCAGAGGCGACTGCCTGAGTGTGCTGAGTCGCTGCATACGCTGAGCCTGCCTGCACCAACGTGGATAACATAGCACAAACAATAGCCAAACCAATTCGCCTCGTAAAACGGTATTTTTTCATCGTGTTCTTTTACCCTTTTCAAGGTGGATGCTTGGTATGCCTAGCAAAGTCGCCGCTACACGTGCTATGCACAGTTAAGTCAAGCGGACGCGTGGATCAACTAAAGTATAAGAAATATCTGTTAATAACAAACCAACAATATACAGTCCTGACCCCAAAAAAACCATGGCACGGACAATCGCAAAATCTTGGCTGTTAATCGCATCAATAGTGTAACTGCCTAGTCCTGGAATACTAAAAAAGGATTCCATCATTAAACTGCCCATAAATAATAACGGTAAAATCACTACCACGCCCGTTAAAATAGGGATCATGGCATTGGGCAAAACATGCTTGAATAATGTTTCCATTTCACTAAGACCTTTGGCGCGTGCTGTGCGCACGTAGTCTTTATCAATTTCTTCCAAGAACAAGGTTCGATACCAACGCACCCCTGAGCCTACGCCTGAAAACACACCAATAATAATGGGTAAAATTAAAAAACGTAGCCCGTGTAAACCTTCGTCATAACCCGAAATAGGAACTAAGTTTAACACCTTAGCCACTACAAATTGTCCGCCAATAATATAAAACAGTGAGGATATAGACAGCAATATCACGGCTAATAAGGTGCCTAATTGCGCCAAAGCTGAATTTCTAAACATGACTAAAAATAAGGCTAAACAAACATTGACCAATAAACCCATAACAAGAGTAGGCAACGCTAAGGCTAAGCTTGGCCAGGCACGTTCTTTAATATCTGCATTAATATTTCTGCCGCCATCAGAAATGCCAAATTGGAAAAAAAAGAGTCCTACTGATTTTTGGAAAAAAATAGTGTGAGTGATTTTTTCTTGTGCCGCAGCGGTAGGATTCCAAAGCAAAGGCACATCATAACCATGCTGTTGTTTCCAGTTATGAATAGCTGCTTCCGTGACATGTTTTTGACCCAGCTGCATACGCGCCATGTCGTCTGGACTATTCACCACAAAAAATAACACGAAGGTTAAAATATTTACGCCTATTAATAACGGTATGGCATATAAACAGCGACGAATAATGTAGTTGAGCATGAGGGCCTGTGAGGTATACAAGGGTGCATGAGCAATGCAATACAATGCGGCTAGCGCCTATTGCATCCTATGAGCTGTGTTTTATGGGAGTGCAGGCAAAGCGTGCACTTCCTATACAGCGTGTCAAAATTTAAATTTAGCGATAATGTGTGCAAGTTGTTGGGTTTGTTCTTCAAGTGATTCAGTGGCCGCCGCCGCTTGCTCAACTAAGGCAGCATTTTGTTGGGTAACATCGTCCATTTGCTCTATGGCTTGTTTAACTTGGCGTATGCCAGATGCCTGCTCAGCGGAAGTGAGCGTGATTTCAGTCACAAAATTTGAGACACGATGAATGGCCTGCACAATTTCAGTCATAGTTTTCCCTGCTTTAGCCACTAAACGCGTTTCATCATTCACGTGTTCAACGGAGTTATCAATCAATTGCTTGATTTCCCCCGCAGCAGAACTTGCCCGTTGCGCTAAATTACGCACCTCAATCGCCACCACAGCAAAGCCCTGACCCTGCTGTCCTGCGCGTGCCGCTTCAACGGCTGCATTAAGTGCCAAAATATTAGTCTGAAAGGCAATATTATCGATAACAGAAATAATATCGACAATTTTATTTGTCGCCATATTGATATTGTTCATATTAATAACCACCTGATTAACAACCTCAATACCCTCGTTGGCAATGGTGGTCGCGCCCAAACCAAGCTGCTTAGCATCTTGTGCTTTTTCACGATTAGCTTCAACTGCCGTGGTTAACTGTTCCATACTTGCGGCCGTTTGTTCAAGGCTTGCGGCTTGTTCTTCGGTGCGATTAGATAAATCGTTATTCCCGGCGGCAATTTCTTGTGCGGCGGTAGCAATGGTGTTTGAGGCAAATTTAATTTCACCAATGAGACCTTTAAGATTTGTCACAGTCCGATTAATACGCTCTTTGGCTTCACCAAATATTCCCGGATAAGGTTGCTGAATGGTTTGACTTAAATCACCTTCGGCTAACGCATTAGCAACGCGCAAAATATCTGTAAAAGCAACGTGATTAGTATTAATTAACGTATTTAAGTCGGTTAAAATTTCTTTAAACAGGTATTCATAGTGATCGGCATGGCTACGTTTAGAAAAATCACCTTGTGCCCCCGCCGCTGCAAGTGTTTTTATTTCGTAGTTAATCGCTAAAAAATTTTCTTTAACGCGGTTCATGGTTTCCGTAATGATTAAGGTTTCGCCTGGTAATACCTCCATATTGGTAGAAAAATCACCTTTCGCATATTCTGTCATGATGTCAATGACCCGATCGTTTAGGCTAATTCTTGACTGGATAAGCTCGTTGACATCCATGGCCATCGTCGCAAAAACGCCAGTATATTTATGGTGATTTAAGCTTACTGAAATGATGCCCAGATTATGTTGTTTAGCCATGTACTCTAAATCTTTCACAAATTCTTTAAGTGCTTCTTGCATCAACTGCATCGAGCGCAACACCTCGCCAAGCTCATCTTTTTGATGGCTCTCAATAACTGAGCTCAGATCGCCTTTAGCAAGCGCACGGGCAATATCTTGAGCAGCATTCAGCGACGTTAAAATGCCACGATTAATTTTTAAGGTAAGCCATAAGGTCAGCACAATAGTGCCCACGAAAATGCTTAGTAAACTGAGTTGATACCAACGTTGCGTGGTATGGGTCGTGGCTTCGATGGTTGTATTGAGCGCATTGGCTAAGGTGACCACTTGATCAATAGCATCACGATGCGTTTCATAAGCGTGACGCATGATGGTTAAGCTGTGTTTAATCGCAGCGTCATCACCTTTTTCAACACTAGGAAATAAATGTTGCATAGCTTCCTGATAAAACAGACGGGCCGGGTGGTAAGCGGTCTCTAGCAACGCATGGCGTAAGCTAGGTTCAAGTGCTTGTGTTAGCCAGTAATCATGACGATTTTCATAGTCATGATTAAGTTGGATAAATTTTGCTTTTAAAGACGTAATTTCTGTCTTATCTGTACTTTGCGTTAGTTGAATGGCAACTAAATACGATTCAATGATGTATTCAGGAGGCGGGAGAACATCGGCAATAATATCTTTACCTTGGATGATTTCTTGATAAATGGGTCCGTTAATATTCAAGGTGGCCATAAGGGTAAAAGTGGCCATGCCAAACATCGTAAAACCTACGATCATGGTGCTGATAATCAACGTAAATCGTGCCTTAATACTTGTGTGATGGATTGAATGTTGTTTATTTACCATGAGAAGTCGTGTCCAGTTAAATGCAAAGTTAAAATGAGGCTTATAAATATGGTTGAAATATAACGAAGTTATAAAGTTTGTCTATTTTCAATCCTGTCATGCATTGATAAAGACTTTTGTGGCGCTGGGTTTGCGTGAAAAGCATAAGCCAGCTTGGAGCGTTATAAGTTAGCTAGTCACACATTGCAAAGACGGCGAGTGCGTCGTATTTGTAAGTGTCAATAATATCAAAATAAGCTCATTATTGTTATGTTACTGAGGCTTATTAGTTAAGACAAAATAAGGCGAAAAAAAGCTAGGTAACGACGTATTCATTAAGTTGGCAAATGATTTGCCTGCTAATTGAATGCTAAGACACTGTTCTCTTACTACGCACAATAAGGCAGTGAGTCTTGCGAACAAAAGAACAACATAACGCGGTTATTGTTTGCTTTACGACATACCATACAGCGTTACATTGCACACGATTAACGCTTATTAAAACGCAGCAACGCACGTGATGAGTTGAGCCTCTACACCTCAAGAATATTAACGTGATAACCTTGTTGAATGGATGAAAGGCTTTATGGCTGCACAAGCTGATTATGATTGTCAGCATAAAAGCGTGGAGGCAGCTTTGATTGATTTTGGTGTTGAGGGTGTTTTGTTGGTTAGGCTGCTTGATGCGGCTACTTTGGCATTAGAAACCTCTGAATGGTTGCGCTTGCCTGGTGTTCCTCTTCGTGGTCGCGCTAAGTTGTCGGTAGTTTCTGCATGAAATGGGTTAATCATATCGCTATCGCTGGGGCTACTTGCGCGATTTGGAAGCCTGAGCTAGTTCCAATTGCTGTGCTAGGTTCAACCGCTCCCGATTGGTTGGAATGGGTTTTAAAGGCGTTTGGGCGGCGTGTTGCGCATCGCACGCTTACGCATTACGTTATTTACTGGGTGCTGGGGATCGTGTTTGGAATGTTTGTGTGGGATTTCCATTATGCAATTACGGCGTTTAGTGCAGGTGGTTTCTCGCATGTTTTCGCTGATTCGTTAACGCTTATGGGCGTACCGCTTGGCTGGTGGTCGGATCGGCGTTTTAACTTGTTTGGTGGACGTTTACGAACGGGTCAAATGGGTGAGTATTGGGTGACTGGCGTTATTGTGGTGATGTGTATTAGCGTGGGCGTAATGACGCGGCATTTTGACGGCGGTGATTACACGCCTTTCTTTTGGGATTATCCAGATTACTATCATCAAGGGCTGATTGATGGGGCTGAATGGAAAGAAAATAGATTCAGGTGGCTTTGATGCCTATTGTGCGTTGTATTGGAATTTAACCGCGCCACGTTGTGAGCAATCCAGCCATACAGTAAAACCCTCGTATTAAAAGATTTACTAAATAAAATTACAGATTGTTATATCAACACCATCAAGTTCAGGTATTCCGTTTTGATTCGTATCTGTTGCCACGCTTATCCTGCCGATGTAATTTATTTTTAGTAGTTTTACGTGATAAGGCTGCACTTCATCATTTGCGCATAAGATCATATTACCCGCGTTTTCACTTGATCCATTTGATTGAAAGCTAAGTGAATTACCAATATTTCCGCGTAACGTGTAGCCAGCGCGTAACGCTTGATAATCTTTTAAAACACAATTATTCACGCAATTTAATTTCTCAACTGTCCATCCCTCCCGCCAATTTTCATTTTTAGCTTTGATTGTTATCGTTTCCCCGCGTGATATTGCAGTGAAACGTGCTAGATTTACTGATGAAATTAAATCGTTTGTAATAGCTGTAAGCCTCTCGTTTCTTATCATGTCGCTAAAAGTAGGGATCGCAAACGCTGTCAATATCCCAGCAATTGAGATCGTTATTAATAATTCTATTAACGTAAATCCATTGATTCTCATTTTTTGTATTTTTTCATCTGTTTTTCATACATAAAATCATCGTAATCTTTTTGTGTTTTAAACCCAGCGCGTTCCCATATTTCAAGAGTCTTCGGTTTCACTGGTGTTGGTGTTTTTTGATCTATGTCCCAATCGTGTCCCCAGTCTTCTTTTAAGCATGTGTTTAAAAAACCGGCATAAGATTTCTCGGCTTTAAGATTGCAATACAGAATATTTCTTTTTACATAATCAAAACCTTTGTCCTTTAAGTATTTATATACTGCGACAGATATTGTCGCTTTGTTTCTGTGCGGCAATGGAATCAAGCTTAAAAGCTGTGTGATGTTTTCATTTTCTTCTTTGTTGATGACTATAGGCTTTGCTTTTTTTTCTTTAAAGCAATGCTCATTTATAAAAATATTAAATTTAATCTCATTAATAGCGCGCCCTTTTTTTATTTCTTCAAACTCAAAATACACATCTGAAGTTAGCTCCAGTTCTTTTTGCACAGGTATTAATATTTTCTTTTTGAAATCACTGTATTGATTGTATTGATCTGCTTCTATTCCTAGCATAGATCGTAAAATTTCAAGTTTAAATGAACGTGTTTTTAATTTTTTGTATTGCTGTAACAGGCTATAAATTCGCATTGTGTAATGACTTTTAAAACTTAAAAGTATTTTAAGTTTGCAACTTGTGAAATTGCTTTGTAGTCTCAAAAGATACGGCTTTAGTTCTGGATCAAAGCGCAATTTAACGACTCCCGCTCCATTCACGTATTTTGCTGATGATAGCCAATGAGTCTGTAATAACCCGTCTGACTCTTGTATCTCTATAACTTTCTTTAATAATTTATGAGTGATTTTTTTACAATCTACATACATGTGATTTTTATTTACGCCTAAGATTTTTGATAGCTCAAAAATGCTTATTTCATAGGCTTTAAAATTTTCATCGCTGGGCTGGATCATCGACAACATGATTAAGATTAATTTTAGTTCTGTGAAAGTTAAGCTGTATTTTGCTTCAATTAAATTATTTGCCTGAGTGACTATATTTTGATCTAAATTATGGTCTTTTTTGATAGTTTTCATAAAGTTATAATTTTTGTACACTGTAAAAGTCTGTTTTCACACTGTAAAAGTCTGTTTTCACACTGTAAAAGTCTGTTTTCACACTGTAAAAGTCTGTTTTCACACTGTAAAAGTCTGTTTTCACACTGTAAAAGTCTGTTTTCGCGTTGTAACATCATGATTATTAAAGCGAATTCGGGCCTGATAACAATTAAAACAATTAAAACAATTAAAACAACTACAACACATCATAAATTTTGTGTTTTTTTAGGTGGTTTGTTAGTTAGTTTTTTAATTTTATTTTTAATCTATTTTTTGTTTTCTGACGTGAGTAACGTGACGACACTACAATCCAATGCAACAGCTATATTTTTTAAATGTGCGAGTTTTATGTCTGAGCCTTTTTCTAGTCTGCTGACAGTTGCTTGCGTGATTCCCGCTTTATCTGCCAATTCTTGCTGACTCATTTTTTTATCTTCGCGTCTTTTTTTTATGACTTGCCCAAGTTCCATTATTTTCCTCTCATTTCTAGTGATAACCGCTGGACTACCGAAGTTCCCACGCCGTGCAGTTTTGCGGTTTTTAAAATCCCGTTTCCATTCGCTAAAGTTTCGCGTATTGCTTTCTCAGTGCTTTTATTTGTTTTACGCCGTCCTAGTATTACTCCGTTCGCTTTCGCTCTTAAAAGGCCAGAATTAACACGGTCTCGAATCATGGCGCGTTCAAACTCTGCAAACACGCCTAACATCTGAAACATTGCTTTTCCTGCGGGCGTTGTGGTGTCTAGGCCCTGCTGGTGCAAATAAAGATCAATGTTATAACCATGAATGTCAGATAAAAAGGCGGTTAGGTCTTGCAAGCTACGCCCTAAGCGATCCACGCTCCAAGCTCCTACGATGTCAAATTTTCGCCGTGCTGCGTCTTTCAAAAGCTTATCGAACGCGGGGCGTTTATCGCGTCCTTTTGCGCCACTGATTCCCGCGTCTTCATAGATTTCGGTGATTATCCAGCCTGACCGCTCGGCAACTTCTAACAGTTCGCGGCGTTGGTTCTCTGTTGTCTGCTCGTTAGTCGATACTCTTAAATAAATTGCTATGCGCTTTGTCATGTGTTTCCTTTATACGTTAAATACCAGTTTAGCGTATATGTTAAATTTACAAATGAAAGCCGCGAAATACGCGGCTTCCACGTTTTGTTTTCTGAGTGGTTTTTCGTATAGGCTATTTGATTACCAAGCGCGTTCCATGTGTTATTTTCGCGCCTCGAATTTCATTACCTGCAACAATGGCTTTTTTTATCGCTGCTTTGTCGATATGCTCAACAATAATTGTTTCTGTGCGTTTGTATTCTGCGGGTATTGCATCAACATCAAACAAATCAAGCGCGGCTGGATTTTTTGCTATTGATAATTTAAAAAATGGGCATTCAATTTTTGTGATGCCGGTCGCTTCCATATTATTTTTCAGATAATCTTTTAATTTTTTGGCTCTAATCTCTAACGCTTTTCTTCTCTGCATCATTTCACCCTCAGCGGTTTTTATTGCTTCTGCCGTGGCTTCGATATTCCTTAAAAATTTTGCGACGTTGATCGCTTTATCTTTGACATCGCTTGCAATGCTTGCAAGCGAGTCGTTAATTTCTTCTGCTGTTAAGTCATGATCTGGATCGTTTAAAAACTCAAACGCGTTTTTGTAGTCGTTGCTGAGCGTGTAAAGTGATAAATTTTGCATGATATTTGTCCAGTGATTGAGCGGCAACAGTGTTGTCGCTCTAGGTTGATTAATTAGCCGCGTTTGTTTTCGTGTGTGATTATTTCTTCATGATCTTGAGCTTGCATTGCTGCCTCATCCTGCGCGTTTTTCTCGTATTCACGCGCTGCCCATGTTTCTAAACGCGGCAACAGTGTTGTAAATTGTGCGACGTTAAGATCATTTAAGTGTTCTACATTCCACGCAGCTTTAACCCACGCCTTGACGCGACCACGTTCTAAACGATAATCGCTGATTGTGGCTTCAAGTTTGCGATGCTGGCTTTTGTTTATTCGCGCTGAGTTTGTTTCAACTGCTTCCACTGCTTCAGCTGCTTCAGCTTCAATAATTGGGGTCATTTCTTCGGCGGGTGTGACTTCGTAATCTGCAAGCGACATAATCCAGCTAAAAGCTAAACGACACGCTTTTGACGTTGCGCGTGTTAGTGCCATGCTGCGTCTTGCATAGCGTGGGCGTGTATTCCATGGTTTTTCATCGCCGCATTCTGCAGACGCTCTGCCAATAACTACCCCATTATCAATCTTCACCAATTCGACAATTGATACATAGATTCCATTCTGTTCTGTTGTTGATACTTCACGGGGCGTTACGCCAAGCATTGTTGCTAGTGTTGTCCAGCCTTCAACTCCGACATATTTTTTGTTTTGAATGACTGTAAAAAGTTGCTGTTTGTTGATGACTGCCGCGAGTTCTTTCGCCATTTCTGACGCGCTTGATACCAGCGCGGCGTGGCTTGTGGCTTGTAACGTGCCGAGTGATACTGCGGCTACGGCGGGAATCGATTTGACTATTTGTTGCATTTCTTTCATTATGTTTACTCCTGTTGGTTGTCCCCGTGTGCTCACACGGGAACGGGTTTGTAAGTTTGTAAGACTGGATAATTAAGCGGCGCGTGACTCAACTTCATGCGCTGTTTTTATTTTTTCGATAACATTCACGACTGCTTTGTAATACGTCTCTTCTGACGATCCATAAAAAATTTCTTCCTTTTCCTGCTGTCTGATAATTACGCAGACAAAATAATCTGTTTTTAATTTTGTGTCGTTTTGATGCTTAAACAACCAATCATTTTTTGTAAAACAGATCGAATGATTTTTATATCCTTTTTTAAAAAGTATTGTTTGTAAAAATTTTAAAACTTCATTCTCTTTCATTTTTTAACTCCTATCTTGTTGATAAATAAATAATTACAGCGTGTTAATTATACATTATTGCATAAAATTTGTTTGTTTTTTTCGTCTTAAAAGATTCTTCAGGACTTGTTCCAGGACTTAATTTCTTTGTGTTTTTCGTCTTAAAAGATTCTAAATTTTTAATAAAAAAAAACCCGCTTTATGCGGGTTTTTTTTGTTGCGTGTGCGTCGAATGCAGGGCGCGAAGCGCCCTGCTTTTTTAAATTAATGAACCCATTGCGCTGGCGGCGGGCTGCCTGCTGCTCATTTTTTGTTAAATTCAGCAACTGCGTGACGTTCTCCACGCACGTTTGTTTGAGATAATACGAGCTTGCACCCACCCCTGCCAGTTGCCCAATTATGAGCTGCTTTTTTGCTGCTAAAATCAGATTTATCAAAAACGCAACCTTGTTTGTTTACTAATTCTGCCGAATATTTCATTTTGATCTCCAGTGAATAATGCAGGGCGCGAAGCGCCCTGCTTTTTTTTAAATTAATGAACCCATTGAGTGACGGGCAACTGCAGCGGCGGCGGCGTGTGAGCTGCTAGCGATGACGGCGGCGCGGCAACTGGCACAGACACGCCAAAAATGCTGCTATTATACTTGCGCACTGCACACGCTACGCCACACCACGCGGACCAAGCGTTTGCAAAAATAAGAGCCGCGTTGTGTGTTTTAAACCCAACAACGACCACCGCGCTTGTAAATGAGCGCGAAGAGCCGCGCAACCGCCACCGACACGCGCCCGATGAAAGCGCCGACCCGACCAAGGCCCGCCACGCGGGGGCGCACAACGCCGATCCGGACAAGCCACGGGCGGGCGCAACCAAGCTTTTTGAACTGATAATACAAAACATAAATAAAACCCTTTAATAAAATTAAAACATAATTATACATTATTGCATAAAATAATTCATTAAGTTATTGATTATAAAAGTAAAAAAATAACTTGCTTTTGATTGCAAAACAGCCTGTCACTGTGAACCCTGAGCATCCAAAAAACTTATGTTTTTTTATGAGAAAAGGTAAAAAAAAACGCCATACACCTTTCACCCTTCGCGCTTAGACAGCATCATCAAAAAAACAGATGTCAACATGGCAGATTGCTTAGAGCTTGTTATTGTTTAAAAAAGGGGACAACGCTTTTTCGTCCTCTTTTTTAAACAATTTTACAAACCCTTGGCAATTCTCTTGTTTACATCTGTTTTTTTGATGATATTTTTTTTAGTGCGAAGAGTGAAAGGCGTATGGCATCTTTTATCTTTTTTCATAAAAAAACATGCCGCTGTTCGAGGCGTAACGCAGTGGAGGTGAGTTCTTACAAGAATGTTTTTTTATGTGCTGGGTAAAAGAGCTACGGCGTACCGCTTTTATTTTTTTGGCTTTTAAACATTATTAAAAAATAAGCACACAAAGGAAGATTACTTAGTATTTGTTATTGTTTAAAAAGAGACTGCTGTGGTGCTTTTTCCACGGCAGTCTTTTTTTAAACAACTTTTACAAACACTTGGTAATACTCTTTGCGGGCTTTTTTTTTATTAATATATTTATTAACCATAAAAAAATAATAGCGGTTTGCCGTTTTTAGCCAGCGCATAAAAAAACATGCCACTGTTCGAACTGTAACGTAGTGGAAGTGAGTGGACACACACTTAACAGAGATTACATCTTAACGGTTTGACTCGCTTCAGCTACTCAGACTGCTTATTAATGCGACAGTGCTTTAAACATCACAGAACAAATAATCATAATTAAAATTGATTAAAAACTGCACAATCTGACTTTTCTACTCTAAAAACAACGTGTTTAAGATTAAATCAGCCAATTGTTTCTGCTTTATCCACAGATTTTGTGGATTTCTTTTTCCTTGTTTTAACTGCTTTCACTGCTTTCGTGGCTTTGTCGCTTTCAATGTAACGAGCCAGACCATTCGCATACATCCATCGATACAAAGTCTCAGGCGTACACTCAGCATATTTCGCAATCTCAGTTTTATAAATACCCTTTGACAACATGTCGATAATGTCATCTTTCCGCTTATCTAGCTTTTTCGTAATATTTACACTCCCTTTTCTCCTGCCAACTGGCAAGCCTTCTGCTTTTCTTTTCGCTAATGCTTCGGTTGTTCTAGCACTAATAAAGTCGCGTTCAATTTCCGCAGCTAATCCTAAGACTACAGCCGTGATTTTTGAATTTAGCGAGTCGTCCATAATCATGTTTGATTTCACGATATGCACGGATATTTCTTTTTTTGCTGCCTCCTGTAAAAATTCTAAAACTTGAAGCGTTGAACGCGCCAAGCGTGAGATTTCAGACACTAACAAAATATCCCCTTTTTTTGTTTGGTCTATCAGTTTCTTTAAACCTCTCTCTTTCCAGCTTTTTTTTCCGCTCACCTGATCCTCAAAAAAAATAACAGGCGCGTATCTGTTCTTTTTTGCGTATTCAACAACACCAAATTTTTGATTATCTAGGTCTTGTTTGTCTGTACTGACCCTGATGTATGCGAAGATGTTCATTAATGACCTTATGTTTTTATATTATTTTAGCTATAATTAAACCATCTATTTCTATCGACCGTTAGATTTAGATATGGGATCGTTTTACTTTATTCTGACGTATCCCCCATAGCTTTGAATAAATCAACGTAATTAACGTGACGTTTTAACGAGTTTTTTCTCGCATTGTTTTGGAGCTATTATGCAATTTTTGACAATAAAAAAGCGCAAGCGTCCACGCGAAGACGGGCGCGAATATTCGCAGGCGGTCGTCGTAAAAAAATCTCGCAAGTTTGGCAAGGTCATAAACGAGCAATGTATTAGCACTAAAAAACCAGTTTTAATCACTGGCGCACACGCAAGCGGAAAAAGTTACTGGCTTGACAGGTTACACGCAGACGCGGCGCGTGTTTGGCCCCGCATTAACGCACAGCCATTGCATCTTGCATCTGTTCGCCCGTTGTCGGCGTGGACAGACGTTAAGCATCTGGAATTATGGTGGGCTGGTCGTGAAAATGTAGACGATGATAGACACTGGGGGCGTTTGAAAGCATGGGAACGTGTGGACTTTATGCCGCATTATCTTCGTGAAACAGGCGCGGTGCTGTTTGTCGATGACGCGCATAATCTCAGCGGTAGAAAATTAAAGTTAGTTCAGGATTGTGTAAGAGCCGCAAAGGTGTGGGTCATGACAACCTCCGACGAGGGGCGTATCGCGCCAGGTTTGCGCAAAGATGTAATGGGAAGCGAACCGCAAACTTTTAGGCTTGATTCCGATGTTGCTTATGATTCCACGTCTATCTTGATGTGGATTGCTATGATTGTTTGCATGGGCTTTGGTGCGTATGAAGTCGCCATTGTTTTAGGTGGTTTAAAAATGTTTGCGAGTGGAAGCCGTGCGACTAAACAAAACTAAACATTTACCAGATGATTCTTGGGTGTGGCTTGCAATAGCAGATATTCTTTTGTCGTTTGTTTTTTTATTATTTTTTATTGTGATTACGTGGTTTTCTGTTGCTTATGCAGAAGAAAAACCAGTATTTGCACCTAATCCGCCAACAATTACGCCTTACAAGATTCCTACAATGCGCGGCAAAAGCACTGATTATCATCATGTGCCACCCATTAAGATTGCGCCAATTATCGATGTTGATGCGCTTTTTTTGATGATTATTAATTGCTTTCCTGAGCGTCCCCAGTGGGGTATTGAAGTTAAAGCAGTCACAGGGGCGCGAATGACGGATGGCGGTGTATCTACTTTTGACACGGCGGGGCTGGCTAAGTATTACGCGGGGATCGTTGCAGAAATGCCGATTTACAGCACTGAAGAGATTCACAAGCAACGGACGCAAGAATATCAACGGCGTGGGGAAATTTCAGCGAATATCGCCAAGCTTTTAAGAAATCTTGCAGATAGACAACGGGCTTTAAGAATGCTCGGTATTAACGAAGCGGCTGAAGCTCGTAGCCAATTACGCATGAATGAAGGGCTTGCACCGGCTGAAGAGCAAATCACTTACTTAAAAGCAGTTGCTGAGAAAGTCGGGGATTTAGACGAGGCTAATGCTGGAGTGGTCGCGGCAAGATTGACTTTAGTTGGTCAATGTCGTGATGAAGTATCAGAAAACGTAAATAATTACCTGAAAGAAATAACTAAATAGCTGGAGTGGTCGCGTACCGAACAGCTGGAGTGGTCGCGTACCGAACAGCTGGAGTGGTCGCGTACCGAACAGCTGGAGTGGTCGCGTACCGAACAGCTGGAGTGGTCGCGTACCGAACAGCTGGAGTGGAGATAAAAAATGATTAATAATTACATTGATAATTACGTTTTAGGCTGGACATTCTTTAAATGTGATGGTGTGCGTGGTGAGGCTTTCTTGCCTTTCACATCTGATGACCTTGTTGAATGGATGAAAGGCTTTATGGCTGCACAAGCTGATTATGATTGTCAGCATAAAAGCGTGGAGGCTGCTTTGATTGATTTTGGTGTTGAGGGTGTTTTGTTGGTTAGGCTGCTTGATGCGGCTACTTTGGCATTAGAAACCTCTGAATGGTTGCGCTTGCCTGGTGTTCCTCTTCGTGGTCGCGCTAAGTTGT
>Ga0265593_1000625_pt1 | contig 18464 bp, 14 predicted proteins | sample saktaG_8_FD_190136 | JGI IMG/M metagenome (GOLD analysis project Ga0265593, IMG submission 190136) | Saline water microbial communities from Sakinaw Lake, British Columbia, Canada - sak_2011_5_24_36m | ecosystem: Environmental > Aquatic > Non-marine Saline and Alkaline > Saline ...
TTTCTCGCCGGTTTTGCTGACCTTGCCAAGAAGGCGGTCTAATGATTTGCTCTAACACCTTAACTTATACTAAAAATTGGTCTAGACAAACTGGAGTACTTTAATCACCTGTACTTATCAAGGTATCTATTTTTTCCGGATATATATGCTTATTTTGGTAATAAACTTCCAATCTTTCCTGTATCGTTCGTATTTCAAGAACACAATATTCTTTTGGCGGCATATCTTTGTTCAAGACAATTACTGGAAGCATTATAAGAATAATCGCTATAAAAATACACATAAATATTGATAATGCCACTTTTATGCTTCTATTGTTTATTAAACAGTAAACAACGCTTACAATTAAATTAATCGCACATAGCATGATTTCATAATAGAAGGCCTTCAACTTAATATTATCTAGTGGTTCAGATTTACTCCAGAATATTACAGATGTTAATATTAAAATCGATAAGAAAGCATTAATATATAAAAATATTCGCTTAGAATGTGCCATCACAAAAAACTCCATTTTATTGAGCAATAATAAAGAGGACCACCCACCCTCGTTTCACTTCATAAAAGAGGGACCTGCCCTCTTAAATAGGTCTGGGTTATCGCTCGGCATGAATTACTTCACCAGTCGAGTATTTATTCTCGGTCAAAATAGAAACCACTAACTTCCCAATATCCTCGGGAGTATTCACTTTACCGCGCTTTGACTCTTTTCGAACCTGCTCTTTTAACTCTTCAGTCATCCAACCTGTGTCTGTTGGTCCGGGGTCAAGCGAGTTTATAATGATATTCAGTTTAGCAAGTTCAGGTGCGAGTTGTGGTGCAAGCATTTCGAGTGCCGCCTTCGTTATCGTGTAAGGAATTTTATGCCCGCCCATGCTCCCGAGTGATTGCCCAGATGTCATGTTGATTATGTGTCCTGCGTTTTCTCTTTTGACGAATCCTTTACACAGCATAGCGACAGCGCGAACGTTTACAGCATAGTGTTTATCTAGTATCTCTGGCGAGAGTTCAACAAACGGAATCTCAAAATCGTGGCAAGCGTTATTGATGAGGATTGCTGGTGCGCCAAGTTCCTTCTCAGCCGCTTGAATAATTTTCTCGGCAGAATCTGGAGCCGACAAGTCAACTTCCACACTTCCAACTTGCACGCCGAATTGTCTCAATTCGTCGGCGAAAGCGCCAGGGTCATTTTCACTATTTTCGGGATGAGTTTCTTTGTCGTAGGGTTGCCAATAGGTAAAGAATATATCGCCGCCGTTTTTTGCTATTTCGAAACAAATCGCCGCACCAATTCCGGCGCGCCTGCCGACACCTGTTACTAATGCTAATTTGTTTTGAAGTGATTTCATTTTTATAATTGCTGTTTTAGGCGTACATGTATGAGGGACAGAAACTATTTCTTTTGGTGTTTTCATATTTTTGTCTGCTCCTTTTTCTTTAGGCGACCGCTGGGTATTGACTTCTGTTTCACCTTAAATTAAAGAGGGGCAGCTGTAGATGCTCAGAAAATATCAACTCTTTTGATATAGTTATAACACCAAAGGAGTCGAAAATGAAATACCATGATATACACATTGTCAAAAGATGGATTCCAATACTTAAAGAATACGAAAGAACAAGAGCAAGGACAACAGCACCTTATTGTTTTAACTTTTACTCATCTTGTGATTACTTTTTCTTGTTGATAATAGAGACGTTATGCTTCCACAATTTAGTTATTTTTCCTTTATTAACTAACACCTTAATAAATCTGACATTTTCAACATCATTAAGTACAAACGGCAGACGCTTATCGCCTTCTAAAGTTTCAATACGGACTGAGTCAAATGTGATATTTTTTACATGTCTTAGAAAGAAGCCGAAGCTCGGGAGTATAGAATCAAATATTCTATTGTAAGGGTAGTGATCAGAGTTTTCTGGAACTTGCACGCCTTCAGGATCATTAAGATAATTGCCCTTTAGGAGCTTTTTCCCGGTCTGATTAAGATTTTTGTTAATGCGCTTAGTTGTATCAATATCCAAAGGACTATATCTTGTTATCTGAATACTTATATTCTTTAGCACAACATCTTCTATCCGGTTTCCCGGATACCCTGTAATGGAGCAGGAAACCGGACCTGCGTCCCTCGCCTTGATGTTAGAAAGCATTATCCTTCTCAACGCTCCGCATGTATTTTTCTTTATGCCCTTTACACGGGTAAGCCTGTTTCCTAATTTCATAAAGATAGGTGTCTCTACTCCTTCAATATGAACATTGCTGATACTAATATCCTCCAGCAAGCCTCCGTCGACACTGCCAAAGTCAATACCCATCAAACCCTTCTTTGCCTTTAGAGGATGCACTACGTGCTTTGCCTCCGAGGGCTTCACGACGCAGTTTGAAATACTGATTTTCTTAAAACCGCCGACAGAACCTGTCCCGAATTTTATGGCGGAAGCGTGGGAACTTAATATGCAATTGGCCACCACAACCTCTTCACAGGGCCTGTTGCCGTGAGATTTAAAGCAGAGCGCGTCATCTGAGGAATCAATGCGACAGTCTGAGACAATGACACGGTTGCAGCCGTCTATATCCAGGCCGTCATTGTTAAAATTGGCATGCGCAAAAACGCTGATACCTTTTATTGTTAAATCCTCGCACTCGCGGTAACGTTGGGCCCAAAAGGCGGGGTTTAGTATTTTGATTGAACTCACAGTGATGTTTTTGCATCTCACGAAATGGATACCGTAGGGTCGGTCCGGGCTGTCCCCAATATTATCCTGGAATATTTTATGTTCACCGTTGGGAGAGATTGTTCCTTCCCCCACAATAGAAATATTTTTCTGCTCATAGGCGTATATGAATGCACGCCAGGGTGCTTTTTCAAGCGTAGAGGGAACTTTAGATACAATGTGCGGAAATATTGACAAGTCAGGACGGCCCCTAAGAACAGCTCCTTTTGCAATATGAAGAGTAACATTACTCTTCATGAAAAGGGTGCCGGTACTATAGACCCCGGAAGGCAGAAAAACGGTTCCTCCGCTGACACTACACTCATCAATTGCTTTTTGCAGTACTGCGGTATCGTTGACACGTCCATCCCCCGCAGCTCCTGATTCCTTTACGTTTATTATACCTGTAGTTTTAAAAACCATATTCATTAAAAGGGGAGCAGCCACCCTTGTTTGGCATCGGCGTACTGAACGTGTCATATTAGAACTCCTCCCACTGAAAATTGGTTGGCATTTTCCCTCATTCTGACCTCGCATAATTTCAAATCCATGACTCATTTTACTATACATATTCTATGCTCGTCAACTTATCATTTTCCTCGGTTAGATTCTAAAAACTTGCCGAAAAAAGCAGTCCTTGACTTGTATTGACCAATATTTTATAATGTTTTGAAATAGATTATTAAATTTCTTTGTTATTAAAGGGGCCAAGTTGTTGAATTTTGCTGAAATATGTGAAGCTGCTTTGACTGAAAGGGCTTCGGATATTATACTCTCCGCCAATACCCCTATTAGTTTCCGGGTTGACGGTGAAGTGGTCCAGATGAACAACAAGAAACTCTCTTCCGAGGAATGCCGGGAGCTAGTTGAATCACTTTTAACGGAAAAACAAAAATCCATCCTACTTCGCCGAAAAGAGCTTGATTTCTCATACTTATTATCGGGTTTGAGCAGGTTCAGGGTGAATGCATATTTGCAAAAAGGGACACTGGCAGCATCAATCAGACCTATTCCTGTTTTTCTCCCCAAGTTTTCGGAATTAAACCTCCCTTCGATTATTGAAAAACTTGCTTTCACGCATAGAGGACTGGTCTTGATTACCGGTCCGGCCGGCAGCGGGAAAAGCACCACAATGGCGGCGATGATAGACCTGATAAATTCCAGGAGAAAATGTCACATAATAACAATTGAAGATCCGATAGAATTTCACCATGAAAACAAACAATCTATAGTAGAGCAGAGGGAAATTCATGTCGACACCGAATCCTTCTCCTCCGCTCTGACTTCAGTGGTCAGACAGACGCCTGATGTTATTATGATAGGAGAACTCCGAGACCTGGAAACTATCTCCACGGCGATAACTGCCGCTGAAACCGGTCATCTTGTTTTCGGTACTTTACATACGATAGATGCCGCGCAAACCGTGCACAGAATAATTGATGTCTTCCCGCCCATGCAACAGTCGCAGATAAGAACACAGCTTGCAGGCGCGTTAAACTCCGTCATCTCGCAGCAGCTGGTGCCGTTGGGTCATAATAAAGGCCGCATACCGGCGGTGGAAGTATTAATAGCCACTTCGGCAGTAAGGAATTTGATAATAAATGATGAGGTGCGCCAGATACCTACGATGATTTCCACCGGAAAAGAACAAGGCATGCAAAGTTTAAATCAATCTTTAAAGTCCTTATTCAAAAAAGGCGCAATTAGTTTTGATGTAGCCCGGGCTTTTTCAAACTTTCCTACGGAGTTTACAAATTCTATTCTGGCTGATCTGGAACCGGATTATAGAAGGAAAAAAGGTATCTTGAAGCGGCTGTTAAACAAACTTTCCGGAAATAAGACAACGCATAAAAAGTAGTTCCCTTTCGCAAAAATATCTCAGTACACTATCCCCGCGTAACCAACAAAGGAATCAGAAGGTGCAACTTCATAACTTGTTTTATATCCCAGAAGCCCGCCTTTAAGCGCCCCTGCCGCCCTGACCGCCGCAGTCAAGCCTGCCACTGCTCCCGAGGAACAAGCGCTTTGATTTTTATCCGCATGCAGGAGCAGAGCTTCTGTTTTAAGTCCGAGCGCCAGTTCAATAAATCCGGCATCATTATTTTTTACCCACTCCAATGCTTTTTTGGAATGACCGGCAGGAGCAAAATCATAATTAGCCCCGTAATGCGTCAGGTCCGTACTTGCCAGGAGCACAATTTTTTCTGTAACATTCAGCGCCATTTTTATTATCTCTTCGGAGAGTTTAGCCGCTTCCATGGAGGCAGGCAGTCTCAACGCCAAAAGCCGCGCTGAAGGGAAAAAGTATTTTATCAGGGGGAGCTGTATCTCAAGCGTGTTATCCTGAGAATAATCCTCTAACACCCCGAAAGTCTCTTTAATTTCAAGAGCAATTTCTTCAGCCATTTTCATATTTCCGAGAGGGGTCTCCCATTCCCTGGCAAGCGTAATAAGCGGCGCTTCACCGTCAGGAAGATGGCCGCCATAAAGTATTACCAGTTCAGGGTTAATGCCTTTTAAGGCGCGCATAACAGCTGCAGCCAGGTCACCGCTAAAGTACCAGCCCGCATGCGGAATAACGCCGCCGTAGTTGCCCTTAAACGAACTTTTATATTTTGTACTTTGTTTTTCAAAGTTTTCTATTTCTTTAAGGGTTTCGGTTTTACTGACAGGGTACCAGCCGGTAGGAAGACGGCGTTCTCTAATTTTTTCCATGCTTCCCGCCTTTTATCTTTCTCATTTCTCTTTCGTAGGCCTCCAGCGCCGCAGGAAAAGGCGAAAGTACTCTTGCGAGCACGCCCTGCAGAAAAGCAATAGCTATTCCGTAATTTGTAACCGGCACGCCATACTCCCGCGCTTTATGTATCCGCGCCAGCATCTCTCTTCTCGTGAGCATACAGGCGCCGCAGGGTATGACCAGTTTGTAACCTGAAAGATCTTCCGGATAATCCCGCCCCGAACAAATATCAATTTTAACATCCCCGCCGATATACTGTCTTATCCATCTCGGTATCTTCACCCGTCCTATATCGTCTTCTATGGCGTGATGCGAGCAGGCCTCAGCGATAAGAATTTTATCCCCGGGTTTCATAGTTTCTATTGCCGTGATCCCTCTTGCCGCTTCGACTATATCGCCTTTATATCTGGAGAACAAAATAGAAAAGGTGGTGCATTTGACAGAAGCCGGAGTATCCGCGACCATTTTTAAAACGGACTGGGAATCAGAAACCACCAGTTCGGGAGGATTTTTCAAATTAGCCAGTACATGCGCGTATTCTCTTTCCTTGCAGACCACCACGGCTTCATCATTATCCAGAGCGTCGCGTATCGCCTGCACCTGCGGCAGAATAAGCCGGCCTTTGGGCGCCTGCAGGTCTATCGGAACAATCAGAATCCCCATACCCCCGGGCCGCATCAAATCTCCGAGCAGGGCCGGCGGATTTAGAAAGCCCTCGGGACAAACTTCAATGAGCTTGGTTTTTAAAGTATTGAGATATTTATCCCTGCTCTCCGTTTCCAGAGAGGAGCACTCAACATACCTCGGACTTTTTTCTTTCAGAAAAAGCAGAAAACTTGAATCAGGTTTCTTCAGATCAATTTTATTGATGATAAATATTACGGGAATATTTCTTTTTGCCGCCTCGGAAAACATTTCCTCTTCGTAAAGCGTCCAGCTTCCGGCTTCCACTAGCAGGAGAATAATGTCGGAACGGTCAAATATTTTTTTGGTCTTTTTTACCCTGAGCACACCGAGTTCCGATTTGTCATCAAAACCCGCAGTATCCAGAAAAACCACGGGTCCTAAAGGCAGAAGTTCCATGGTTTTTTCGACAACATCCGTGGTAGTTCCGGCTATCGGGCTGGTTATGGAAACATCCTGACCGGAAATCATATTGAGAAAGCTTGATTTTCCGATGTTGGCCCTGCCAAAAATGCCTATTTGCAGCCGTAAGGATTTAGGAGTTGTTTGCATCATCTCTATATCCGAGGGCGACCAGGGCATAAGGAGAAAGCACCTTGTTTACCAGTTCTGCGCCCAGTTTTTCAGTTAAAAATTCCCGCAGATTCTCTTTTTTTGCCTCTTTAAATTCCGCCAAAAGTTTACCGGAAGCTTCGTAGCCGATATTAGGCAGAAAGGCCGTAATCAAGGCGGGACTTTTCTCAAAGTATTCTTTGCACTTTGCCTCATCCGCAGTAATCCCGTCAATATATTTTAGCAAAGCTTCGTCTATATTTATGAGCAGGTCCAGGGTCTCGAGCAGAGCTTCCGCCATAACGGGAAGAAATTCATTTATTTGCAGAGTGCCTCTTGCCGCCGCATCCGTGACCAGCCCGTCGTTGGCTATAACTTTAAGGCCTGTTTGTACTGCTGCTTCCGCAAGCACCGGATTAATTTTTCCCGGCATTATTGAGGAACCCGCCTGCAATTCCGGAAGTTTTATTTCTCCGAGAAGATTAAGCAGTCGCAAGTCGTTAGCAATTTTTATAATATTTACGGCGTGCGCTTTCATTATGCCGGAAACTTCTACAAAAGGATCGCTGTTGGCCGTGGCATCCACAACATTCTCATTTCTGGAAAGACCCAGACCCGAAAGCGCCCTCAGTTTTTCTATCACCTGAAAAATATAACTCTTGGGCGCGCCTATCCCCGTGCCGACGGCTGTGCCGCCGATATTGACCACCCGCAGTCTTTCTTCAGATTTAAAAGTCCGCCACCTGTCCCGGGCCACAGCTTCTGCAAAAGCCGAGAATTCAAAACCAAGCGTGATAGGCACAGCTTCCTGCATTTCCGTCCTGCCGATCTTAACAATAGACGCAAATTCTTTTTCTTTTCGCTGAAAAGCGCCCTGGAGAGCGGTTATTTTAATACTTAATGTGCGCAAGGCGTAGATACAGGCAATTTTCAAGGCCGTGGGATAAACATCATTTGTGGACTGGTGCAGATTAACATCTTTGAAAGGATCCACGACGGCGTACTCGCCTTTCTGCCGCCCCAGCAGTTCTATGGCGCGGTTCGCGATAACTTCATTTACATTCATATTGACCGAAGTACCGGCCCCGCCTGCGAGCGCATCAACGGGAAATTGCTCTTTAAGCGCGCCGTCAATTATTTCTTCAGCCGCCGCAACAATGGCTTGCGCTTTTTCGTCCGTCAGGTATTTTAATTCATGGTTGGTTTGCGCCGCCGCCTTTTTTACCAGCGCAATGGTTTTGATAAGTGAAAAATTAACAGGCCGGCCGCTTATTTTGAAATTTTCCAGAGCCCGTGCGGTATGAATGCCGTAATAGGCCTCAGCCGGTATGGCTTTTTCCCCGAGTTGATCTTTTTCTATCCTGGTTTCGGTCATAATTCCTGCCCGTGTTTTTCTGCTTATAGATTCTCAAATATAGAACCGCCGGAAATCTCTTACAGAATCAGCCCGCCGGTCAGATCTTTTACTTTTTTAATTTTATTAACTTTCATATATTTTTTAAGACCTTCGATTATCTCAAGCGTAACGGCCGGGTCAAGGAAGTTGCCGGTGCCTACCGCCACTGCCGAGGCCCCTGCCAGAAGATATTCAATAGCATCCTCCGCATTCATTATCCCGCCCATACCGATAACCGGAATTTTTACCGTGTTGTAAACCTGCCAAACGCATCTGACACCTATCGGTTTGACCGCCGGACCGGAAAGCCCGCCGGTGATATTTTTAATCTTTGGCTTGCGCGTATTTATATCTATTGCCATGCCGGAGATGGTATTTATAAGTGACAAAGCATCCGCTCCGTTCTCTTCTGCGGCCCGGGCTATTATTTTTATATCAGAAACTTCCGGGGAGAGTTTTAGGATAACGGTTTTTTTGGTGTTTTTCCTGACGAGCCGGGTTATCAGCCCCACCGCTTTTGGATCCTTGGCAAAAACTGCGCCCTGGCTGTATTTCACATTAGGGCAGGAAACATTTACTTCAATGCCGGCAACCGCAGGGACTTCTTCCAGCCGCCGCGCCAGCTCGCCGTACTCCGCTGTTTCGTAGCCGGAAATATTCACTATGAAAGGAACTTTAAACTTTTTAAAAAACGGAGTCTTTTCTGTTATGAATTTATCAATTCCGGGGTTCTGCAACCCAATGGCGTTCAGCATGCCGGAAGGCGTCTCCGCAATACGGGGAGCAGGATTTCCCTCCCGCGGCAAAAGAGTTACTCCTTTCACCACAACCGCGCCCAGTTTATTGAGCTCTAAATAATCCGTAAGTTCCTCACCCGTACCAAAAGTCCCGGAAGCGGTCATTACCGGATTTTGCAGCAATAATTTCCCTATTTTTACTCTTAAATCTACCATGCAATTTCCTTTGCATCAAAGACAGGCCCGTCAACGCAGACCCTTTTGTATTCATTTTTGACCCCGCGTTTAACCGAGCAGACACAGGAAAGACAAACGCCGACCCCGCAAGCCATCAAGTTTTCAAGGGACACCTGGCAAGCAATACCGTGCGCCTCTGCCGTTTCTGCAACTGCTTTTAGCATTTTATCCGGCCCGCAGGCAAAGACCACGGCCTCATCTGAAAGTCCGCAACAGGTCTTTTCCAGAGCTTTGGTGACCAGACCTTTAATTCCCGCCGAACCATCCTCAGTCGCGGTTTTTACCCCGCTAAAACCTTTTTTATAGACCAGACCGGAGGATCTTGCCCCGATGAGGGTTATAATTTTTTTATTCTGCTTCTTCAGCAGATCATGCAGTGCCAGAAGCGGTGAAATACCATAACCGCCGCCGACAAGTATCGCAGTTTTAAAATTACCGGATGTCTTAAAACCCTTTCCGAGAGTACCAAGAATGTTCAGCAGTTCTCCGGCTTTATATTTTGAAAGCAACCCGGTGCCTGTACCCCTGACTTTATAGAGAATTTCTATGAAGGGAGGTTTAATTTTATGGAGGGACATCGGTCTGCGAAGCAGTGGAACATTTTCCCGGCTGGTCTTAATGCTTATAAACTGCCCCGGTACCGCTGCCGCAGCCAGCGCGGGCGCTAAAAGCCGCATCTTCCAATATTCAGAAGATACTTTTTTGTTGCTGACTATTTTTGCTTTAATGGTTTTTTTCATAACTTTACTTTTTGCCCCAGTTCCGGAACTGTTACAGTATAATTTTTGCGGCTTCGGATGGCCTCTGCGAAAGCTAAAGCGCCTTTTTCTTCACCGTGTACGACAAAGACCTGCATTTTTTTGGATTTGAAGTAGGATAGCCATTTAAGCAGGCCTTTTTGATCGGCATGGCCCGAAAAACCGCCCAGAGTGAATATCTTGGCCCTAACAGCTATCTCTTCACCAAATATTTTGACTGTTTTAACACCTTCTACTATAGCTCTTCCCGTCGTTCCGATGGCTTGATAACCTGTAAAGATTATAACACATTCTTCCCGCCAGAGGTTATGCTTTAAGTGATGCTTAATCCTGCCCGCTTCGCACATCCCGCTCGCAGAAACAATGATAGCGTTGCTTTTCAAATCATTCAGCGCCCGGGAATCCTCCATGCGTTTACAATAAACCAGGGAAGGAAAAGAAAAAGGATTGGCGCCTTTTTTCATCTCTTTTTTTGTGTCTTCGTCAAAAAACCTGGAATTTGCCTGAAAGATTTCTGTAGCTGCGATAGCCAGCGGTGAATCCACATAAACCGTAAAACCGTCCAGTTTATTTTTCTTATACATTTGCGAAAGCTCATAGACAATTTCCTGCGTTCTTTCCACCGCGAAAGCCGGGATTACAATATTTCCTTTGTCTTTATTTGCACTCATAATTGCATTCTCAAACTCTTTCAGAGTTTCCTTCCTGCCTTTGTGCAGGCGGTCGCCGTAGGTGGATTCTATAAACAAGTAATCCGCAGATTCCATTTTTTCCGTGGACCTTATGATTTTTTGTTTTTCATTCCCGAGATCACCGGAAAACACCAGCTTTTTTTCTTTATTATCTATTTTAGTATAGATTTCGAGGATTGCAGAACCCAGAATATGCCCGGCATCATCAAAGCGGACTTTAAAACCATTTTTAAGGTCTTTAAGTTTGTTGTATTCCACCGCCTCAAAAAACTCCATACAAAAAGCGGCATCGAGCGCGTTGTATACCGGCTGTAAAAGAGGTTTCCCGGCCCTCTGTCTTTTCCTGTTGCGCCACTCAATTTCTATACTCTCCACATGCGCCGCATCCAGGAACATTATTTTACAAAGGTCCAGCGTGGGTTTAGTGCAAAGTATTTTTCCTCTGAAGCCCTTGTTGACCAGGCGCGGGATAAGCCCGCTGTGGTCTATATGCGCGTGAGTGAGTAAAACATACTGGACTTCCTCAGGATTAAAATCAAATTCTGTGTAATTCTTTTGCGTCAGATTTTCCTCGCCCCGGAACATGCCAAAATCTATTAAAATCTTCCCTTTGTCCCCGGTCAGCAGATATTTAGAGCCGGTAACCGTCCGCGCCGCTCCCAGAAATTGGACCGTAACTCCCATTAGTTACCCCCTTTCTTCAGTAAATGCGCCAGAAGCACGCCGAATTCAAATAGAATCAAAAGTAAGGCCCAGAGAATAAGCATCGAAAATGGTGTAGGATCCGGCGTCACCGCTGCAGAAAATATTGCCAGCGCCAGATAGGCCGGTTTCCTGATTTTGGAAAGCATTTTTCCCGTAACAATTCCGGCTTTAGCAAGGACGCCTATTACCACCGGAAGTTCGAAAGGCAGGGTAAAGAGTAAAAACATCCAGACAAACATATCAAAAAACTTGCCCATACTGAGCATCGGCGTGGAACCAGCGGTCATTCCGTAGGATATGAGGATATTAAAAGATGCAGGTATCAAAAAGTACAGCGAAAATGCCCCGCCCAGAAGAAATAATATTTGTGCTCCGAAAATCACCGTACCGGCATAGCTTCTGGTCTTCTTTGTAAAGGCGGGTTTTATGTAGGCATAGAGCTGGTAAATAAAAAGCGGCGCAAGAATAACAAAAGCCGCCAGCGCCGAAAGTTTTAAGACGGTAAAAACCGGTTCCAGCGGATCAAGAAAAACAAGATTTAATTTTTCTGCACCGTTAATATTTTTTAATAGGTATTCCTGCAGGAGCTTCATCAGGCGGGTCCCGAAAGAAGCATTGAAAGACGGTAAGCCCGCCAGGACTAAAAGCAGGCCGAAAAAAGAAGCGAGAGATATCAGGATGCGTTTCCGCAATTCATTCAAATGCTCTACAATAGTCTGCGGCCGGAAAGTATCCGAACTTTTTGCTACCGCTCTACTTTTTTTCTGCATTTTTGTCGGAATGATACTCCTGTAAGGATTTAACCGTTAAATCATCCTTAATAATTGATTCTATTCCGTTCACTGCGGCTTGCGCTCCGGAAACGGTCGTTATGCAAGGCACATTATAATTTATCGCCGCCCGCCGGATATGGTATTCATCCGTTTTTGGTCCTTTACCGGTCGGTGTATTAATTATCAAAGTGACCTCTTTATTCCGTATCGCATCAACAATATTGGGACGGCCTTCGCCGACTTTATTTACAAACTTTACATCCAGCCCGTTTTTCCCGAGCATCTCGGCGGTACCTTTCGTCGCCATGATCTTAAAACCCAGGTCAGCCAACTGTTTCGCAACATAAATAATATTTCTCTTATCTTTATTTTTTACGCTTAAAAATACCGTTCCGGTTTTAGGCAAAGAAACACCAGCGGCTATCTGTGATTTTGCAAAAGCGCGCCCGAAGTCAACATCTATCCCCATTACTTCACCTGTGGATTTCATTTCCGGACCCAGCACTGAATCAACACCCTGAAATTTAGCAAAAGGAAAAACGGATTCTTTTACCGAGAAATGTTTCGGCGTAATTTCTTTTGTTATGCCCTGTTCCTTTAAGGTTTTGCCGGACATCACCCGCGCTGCTACTTTTGCCCACGGAATACCGGTAACTTTTGAAACAAAAGGCACGGTCCGGGAAGCCCGTGGATTAACTTCCAGCACATAAATCATATCACCCTTACAGGCGTACTGAATGTTCATAAGCCCAATGACCTTTAACTCTTTTGCCAGGGCATAAGTATATTTTCTTATCATCTCCAGCTGGTTTTCGGCGAGCGAGAAAGCAGGAATAACGCAGGCAGAATCTCCGGAATGAATACCCGCTTCTTCTATATGTTCCATTATCCCGCAAATTATTGTATTTTTGCCGTCACAAACTGCGTCTACATCTATTTCCCCTGCATCTTCCAGAAATTTATCAATAAGCACGGGATGCCCGCCGGAAACTTCGATAGCCATTTTAACAAATTTTTCCATACTCTCTTCATCGTAAACAATCTCCATAGCGCGACCGCCGAGAACATAAGAAGGCCTGACCAGCACTGGGAAACCGATGCTTTTGGCAACCTTGATTGCTTCTTTTACGGTTCTTGCCGTACCATTTTCCGGCTGATGTATCTTTAGTTTATTAAGCAGAGCCCCGAACAATTTCCTGTCTTCCGCCATATCAATACTTTTCGGGCTGGTGCCGATTATCTTTACTTTCTCTTTAAAGAGCGGCAGGGCAAGTTTTAAAGGTGTTTGCCCGCCAAACTGAACTATTACACCGTCCGGTTTTTCCCTGTTTAAAACACTCAGAGTATCTTCAAAGGTAAGCGGCTCGAAATACAACCTGTCGGAAGTGTCATAATCCGTGGAAACCGTTTCAGGATTGCAATTTATCATGATAACTTCAAATCCGTCTTCTTTGAGCGCAAAGGCCGCATGCACGCAGCAATAATCAAATTCTATGCCCTGTCCTATCCTGTTCGGCCCGCCGCCCAAAATGGCAATTTTTTTCCGTTTAGTCGGCAGCGCTTCATCTTCATCCTCATATGTGGAATAGAGATACGGAGTGAAAGTTTCAAACTCCGCAGCACAGGTATCAACCATTTTATAAACCGGAGTAATTTTATGTTTCAACCGGAATTTTCTGACGGAATCTTCTTTAAGTCCCAGAAGTCTTGCAAGATAGCGGTCAGAAAAACCGTTCTTCTTTGCCTCTCTAATAACCGCAGGTAATTGTTTGGGTTTGTTCTTTGCCTTGCTGATAACAGTTTCCATATCAACCAGTTCTTTCATGTTGAAAAGGAACCACCGGTCTATTTTTGTATATTCAAATATTTGTTCCAGATCCATTCCGCCTTTAAGCGCTTCCCGAATGTAATAGATACGGTCGCAATTAGGCGTGCGGAGTTTTTCGGTAATAAGTTCTTTGGAGGGTTTGGCGTCAGAGAAAAATAAACTGTATTTATCTATTTCCAGGGACCTGATAGCTTTCTGGAAGGATTCTTTGAAAGTGCGGCCGATAGCCATAACTTCACCTACCGATTTCATCTGCGTGCCCAGCACTTCATCTGCGCCCGGGAATTTTTCAAAAGTCCAGCGGGGGATTTTTGTCACAACATAATCTATCGTGGGTTCAAAAGCCGCATAGGTATATTTAGTTATATCGTTCGGTATTTCATCGAGAGTGAAGCCCACCGCCAGCTTGGCCGCAATTTTCGCAATCGGAAAACCGGTAGCCTTAGAGGCCAGCGCAGAACTTCTTGAAACACGGGGATTCATTTCTATGACTACTACTTTACCGTTATCTGGATTAATGCCAAACTGCACATTACTCCCGCCGGTATCCACCCCAATTTCCCGCATAATAGCAATTGAGGCATCCCGCAAGACCTGATATTCTTTATCCGTCAAAGTCTGAGCCGGCGCCACCGTAATGGAATCCCCGGTGTGTATTCCCATAGGATCAAAATTTTCAATAGGGCAGATTATCACGACATTATCTTTGAGGTCCCGCATAACTTCCAGCTCATACTCTTTCCAACCGATAATTGATTGTTCCAGAAGCACCTGATGAATTAAGCTGGCTTCGATACCTACTTTTGATTTTTCTTTAAGTTCCTCGAGATTATAGGCAATACTGCTGCCTGAGCCGCCGAGAGTAAACGCAGGGCGGATTATCAGGGGGAAACCCAATTCTTTAGAATGTAATATGGCTTCTTCTACCGTATAGGCGGGAAAACTTAAAGGCACAGAAAGTCCAATTTTCTCAACGGCCTCTTTGAATAAGATTCTGTCTTCGGCTTTTTTTATGGCCTCAATTTTTGCGCCGATAAGTTCTACATTATATTTTGCCAGAATACCTTTTTCCGCCAGTTCCACCGCAACATTGAGTCCGGTTTGCCCGCCGATAGTCGGCAGAAGCGCATCCGGTCTTTCTTTTTCAATTATTTTTGCTACCATCTCGGCAGTAACAGGTTCTATATAAGTCCCGTCCGCAAATTCAGGGTCCGTCATGATAGTGGCAGGATTACTGTTTACAAGAATAACTTCATAACCTTCTTCTTTGAGCGCTTTGCAGGCCTGGGTTCCGGAATAGTCAAACTCACAGGCCTGTCCGATAACGATCGGTCCGGATCCTATCAGTAGTATTTTTTTTATGTCTGTACGTTTTGGCATTAATTTACCCCTATTATTAAAAAGCCGCCCGCCTCTTTTTGAGACGGACGGCGTATTTTTTCATATACAACTCTAAATCTACTCCTGTACCTTCTCTTCATCCATTTCTTCTTCTTTTAGAACATCAACCGCAGGAGCAGGTACCGTAGTTACTTTAGTGCTGTTAACTGCCGGTACTTCAGCAGGTTTAACAACAGGAACTGCAATTTCTTTCTTTTCCTCTTTTGCCGGTTCCGCTACCGGGGCAGGTTTTACCTCGGGAACAATGACTTCTTTTTTAATTTCTGCCGCAGGCAACGCAGTTTCCGGTTTAGCCGCTTCAGGCGTAATAACTGTTTCTTCTTTTTTTACTTCAGGCACTGCAGTTTCTTTAGGTTTTGCCGGAGCTTCTTTTTTCTTAACAGGAGTAATTCTGCCGTTCTGTTTTGAACCATAATTTTCTCTGCCAATAATGAATTTTGCAGGATTTGCTTTGAACTCATCTCTATGTAAAACACTGTCAAAATGATAAGTCATACCGTTATGCGTAATAGCAAGAAATGTTGCCTTGCCTCTCGTCTTTTTTTCTTGTTTCCCGCAGATATCACAAGTTTCAATGTTTTTCGAAAACTCAAAAGGGTTTTTATCAAATTGCTCTTTGGCATTTTCATTCAGGAAATAGTAGTTTTTATTCTGGTAACTTGAGGTGGGAGTTTTTTCATTAACATCCAGAGGAACACCTGTTACAGGACAAACGGTTTTATCAGGCCTCGGCAGAACATATTTCGGCGCTTCTTCAACCGTAACTTCTTTCGCCGCAGACTTATAAGCGCTTCCTTTTTTCTTGGGCTGTCTCGTATAAATATCAACCGCAAACACGGAAACAGACACAAAAAGAACTGAGATAATCAAAACATACTTTCTCATATTACCCACCTCCGGCAGAAAATAAGGTACTTCTGGTATTATCACACAAAGCCATTTAAAAGTCAACATATAATGAAACCCATGTAATTACTGATAATTTAAAATTTATTAGTATTAAGCCAGAGTTCCAGCTGGAGGAGCAGCCATAGTTCTTTTGACCTGTCCTTCTTCCCCAGAAGATGCTCTTTGTACATCCGGAGCGTTGTTTCGGAAGAAATATACGCCGCACTGTGCGGTTTTACGTCCAGCAGGCGGCTCTTAAAGTAGATGCCTAGTTCGCCTTTAAACCAGGCAGCAAGCGGTATTCCAAAACCATGTTTTTTTGCCGTCCTTGTCTTTTCGGGTAAAATATCTTTAAAGGCCTCTCTTAAAATATACTTAGTCACCCCGCCTTTTATTTTATACTCCGGAGGCAGAGTAGCCGCCAGTTCCAGAAGTTTTTTATCCAGGAACGGTGAGCGGGTTTCAAGAGAATTTGCCATGGACATTCTATCCATTTTTACATTAAGATTCTGGGGCAGATAAGTTTTCATATTCAAGAGAAGCAGTTTGTGCAATAAGGGCAGTTCTTTAAGGTAATTTGCGTACAGAGTTTCAGGTCTGACAAAGCTTTCGACGGCCTCTTTTCCGAGCAGCTGTTCTACCAGCTCCGGACTGCAGGCGGTTATCCAGGAATGGTGCCGGGAGAGAATATCGGTACTTCCGGTATCCTTAAAAAATCTTTCCAGACGGGTTCTGAGCCCGCCGTAAGCATCCGTCCTCGGTATAAGAGTGGAAAGTATCTTCCCGGCGGGAAAAACAAAGCCCGGAAGTTTTTCGGCTAGCAGTGCGGCTTTAAATCTGTCATAACCCGCAAAGGCTTCATCCCCGCCATCCCCATTCAGCGCAACCGTAACGTTTTTCCTGGCCAGTCCTGCAACAATAAAAGTCGGCAGAGCTGACGGGTCCCCGCAGGGCATATCATAAAAGCGGACCAGCTTTTCCAAAAGGCCGAGATCTTTTGCGCCCGCAGACATTTCTGTATGAAGGGTTTTATAGTAAGCTGCCAAAAAGGCCGCGGGTTTTCTTTCATCAAAACTTTCATTGTCGTTGAAACCGACGGTGAAAGTATTTATTTTTTTGCCCAGAAGGCGGCTTATAATTCCGGTTATTACGGCCGAATCTATTCCACCGCTGAGCAGCACCCCGAGCGGTACATCGCTGACCAGACGTTTTTCAACTGCCTGCACCAGCGCTTCTCTTACGCTTTTTTTTGCTTCTTCAAAAGAACACACAGGTTTTCTGCACTCTTTACTGAATTCAAGTTCCCAGTACTTTTCCACATGTTTTATTTCATCGGCTTCCACGGCCAGATACGAAGCCGGCGGAAGCTCAAAAATACCCAGGTAAAATGTCTCCGGTCCGTTAATATAGCCGTAGGTCAGATATTCCGGAAGTTTTTTCTCATTTAATTTTTTAACAACAAAAGGCAGGGAAAACAGGGCTTTTATCTCAGAGGCAAAAGCAAAATATTTACTATCGGAATAGTAGAATAGAGGTTTTTTTCCGGTCGGGTCCCGACCTAAAAGCAGCCGCCCGTTCCTGCCGTCCCAGACCGCCGCCGCAAACATACCGTCAAACTGCGAAAAACATTGCAAGTCAAAAGCTTCTAAAGTATGCGGGATTACTTCGGAATCTGTACCGGTCCTAAAACTGTGACCTAGTTTTTGCAATTCAGTTCTTAATTCTTTAAAATTATAAATTTCGCCGTTACAAACCGCAGAAACCTGACGGTCTTCATTCTCGACAGGCATATTAGCTGCGTCAGAAAGATCAATTATTTTCAGGCGGGTAGAACCGAGAAAACAGGCAAGGTTGTCCTTCTTATAAGGTTTAATATTTATTGCATCCGGCCCCCGGTGTTTTAAAAGAGAACCCATGCGTAAAAGCCAGCTCTCCTCCACCGGCGCCCCGTTAAAACTTAAAACACCGAATATTCCGCACATATTTAATTCCCACCCATTTCACTATTCTTTTGCGGCATTTTTATCCCTGAAATATTATTTTAACTGTCTATCAATTAATTCCACTATATGCAGAACTCCGGTCTTACTCCCGGACTTTTTTAGCAGGCCGCTTAATTGCATTTTACAGGCAGGACAGGCGGTAAGCACCGTGTCCGCGCCGGTTTTATTTATTGTTTTTAGTTTCGTTTTCCCGATGGCCGAGGAAATGTCAGGGAAATATACATGATAAAAACCTCCTGAACCGCAGCACTGAGCGGTCTTCTCAGGGTTCATCTCAATATAATTTAGACCGGGTATCATCCCTATCACCGCGCGCGGTTCTTTTACCGCATTCAGAGAATTAACCATATGGCAGGGGTCA
>Ga0265593_1000626_pt1 | contig 18437 bp, 11 predicted proteins | sample saktaG_8_FD_190136 | JGI IMG/M metagenome (GOLD analysis project Ga0265593, IMG submission 190136) | Saline water microbial communities from Sakinaw Lake, British Columbia, Canada - sak_2011_5_24_36m | ecosystem: Environmental > Aquatic > Non-marine Saline and Alkaline > Saline ...
GAAAGAAGAGTCTGGTGACGATGGCGAAGTGGACACACCTGTTCCCATACCGAACACAGTAGTTAAGCACTTCAGCGCCGATGGTAGTACGTTTGTGCAAGAGTAGGACGTTGCCAGGCTTCTTTCTAAAAAAGAAAACCGTAGAGGAATCTGCGGTTTTTTTGATTTTCATGTTGTGAATTTGAATTCAATAATTTATAATGAATGAAGAGTCTATCTATAGTTATTATTTCATTTGGAGGAGCGACAATGAAGAAATTAATACTTCTATTCCTATTATTATTGTTAGGCGGATGCCAAACCGCGAACATATCTGAAAAAACGACGACTACCACTTCATCTTCATCAACATCAACAACAATATCTTCAGAAGAATTTGTCCCCAGCAGAGAACATTTTGTCGAAACCTATAATCAAACTGTCACAAAACTTGAATCTTTGACGGAAGAAGAAGTTAGCGAGGAAGCTGTTAGTCTTTGCAACTTTCAAAAACCAGTCATGAATTTAAGTTACACACCGGATGATGTCTATTATCCAGAAGATTATGCGGACACTTATAACCAACAGGAAAGTTGGCTTGGCGGAAAAGGTGATTTATCATTTGCCTTTGAATACGCATATCTGCTGAATGGAATTAAGAACTCCATTGATTTTGAAACCATTGAGTTTAATGTTGTTCTAGACATTGAAATTGAGGTCTTTTCTTTCGAACCTATGCATATCATTTTCTATGATTTATCCGACGGCTACGCTTTGCTTCATTATTTTTCAGATGATAGAGGAGAATATTTAAAGTTTGGCTTTGATGAATTTGAACATTTCTCTTTTGTGAGCTTCAATGGCGGAACTTACGAAGAACTTGCTGGATTTAATTACTTGGAGTTTGTTGAGTATGATCATCAGACGTTAATCAACTATAGTTCAGACGGCTACATTGATTATCAATTTATTGGGTTTGTAGACCATGGATTTACAAGATTTTCAGGAAGGCCTACAGGAGAATTTTTGATTGGATGGTATGACGCTGTAGATAATATTGAATATACAATATCCGAAGGAATAGAAGCCACATTCGTCTTCATTTCATTCTTCAATACCAAAGGTGTCTATTTTTCTTATGATAAAGGATTGTTTTCTCCAGACTCGATTGGCTTGACTTGGGAGCTCCTGGAAGCGACTGGATGGGATTACTCCGTTGTTCAATTGATGGAAGTCTACAATACCGTTGAAGGCGATGGGGTTTTCGTTGATGATACGAACATCTTTGAGTGGGGTCAAGACCGGCTAAACGCTTATATCAATCCCATGTTTGCGCATCTTGGACTTCGGAAAGAATATGCGATAGGCACAATCACAGACAACATCATCAACTTGAGTGAATATGGAATGGACTTCAATCATCCAGAGATGACACTTGAGTACCTTGAAACATTGGAGACAAATGCTTATCTGGATATGGACGAGAAACTTGTTTACAATACTTTGGATTTCAAATCCGAAAATATTTATGAGCAGTTCTTAACCGTGATGGACAGTGACATTCGTGATGTTTGGCTATCGATTATAGATGTTCCGGCAACACTTCCAAATACCTAGAACCAAAGAATCGGGAATATTTCCGATTCTTTTTCTTTCTTGAATGAATAAAATTACCTGTTTTTGAAAAAACAAAGAGGTATTTTATTTCAAGAGTTTCCTTTTTTAATATTCTGTGGTATGTTAAAGTGAAGAGTATTTTGAGGTGTGTTTATGAAGATAATTACCTGTATCAAACAAGTCCCTGCTTCATCAAAAGTCAACGTTGATCCTGTAACCGGCGTATTGATTCGCGATGGTAACAACGTCAAGATGAATCCGTATGATTTATACGCTTTGGAGACCGCTTTTTTAGTCAAAGAAAAAAATATGAATTGGGAAATCCATGCGATAACCATGGGACCTCCTTCCGCAAAAAAGGTGTTAGAAGAAGCATTGCATATGGGCGCAGACAAAGCCTCACTTTTGACCGACAAGGTCTTTGCTGGAGCGGATGTTTTAGCAACGTCTTACACGATTAGTCAGCTGATTCAGCTTATTGGAAATTATGATTTAATTATATGTGGAAAACAAACAACGGATGGAGACACAGCGCAGGTTGGGCCTGAAATAGCGGAATTTCTTTCCATTCCCCATGTGACCTACGTCAAAGAAATCCTTGAAATCAAAGATCACTCCATCATTGTTAAGTCATCCTATGACGAATTTGATGAAATTATAGAGATGAAACTTCCAGCACTCATTACCATTGAAAAAGGATTTAACGTCCCAAGGTTACCCTCATTCAAGCGTAAGATGGCAATGGAGAAAGTTACAATAAACGTCGTTACCTTCAAAGATTTGAAGGATCAAAATAAAGACCATTATGGATTGAAAGGTTCGCCAACGCAAGTAGATGAAATCTTTCCACCCATCAAAAATAATCAATCGGTCTTGCTGAGGTGTTCCCCTGAAGAACAAGCAAGCAGAATTAGAGACCTATTAAAAGACAAAAGATATCTTTAGGAGTCGCTATGAGCCAAATCAAAATCAACCAAGAAAAAGTCAATCCTCAAATTGCACAAGCGTTAATCGAATTGTGTCCTTTTCAGGCATTTGATTATTATGGTAATGTATTGTCGATTAACGCTGCATGCAAAGTATGCAAAATCTGTGTCAATAAAGGCCCTGCAGGTGTTTGTGAATTCTTGGATTCTCCGGTAATCACCATTGATAAAAGTCAATATTCAGGAATAGCAGTGTACGTTGAACATCGTAAAAATACGATACATAGAGTTTCTTTTGAATTGATTGGAAAAGCAAAAGAGTTGGCACAAGTCACAGGTGAAACAGTATCTGCAATCTTAATTGGATCGAATACAGGATCAATGTCTGAAGAAATATTGAAAAGAGGCGTAGATAAAATATACGTCTATGATGACAAGCGTTTCGACGAATTCAATGTTGAAACTTACACTTCAGTCATGGAAAACTTCTTTCAAAATCATAAAGTAAATGTAATCTTGTTTGGTGGCACCGCACGTGGAAGAAGTTTCGCCCCAAGGGTCGCAGCTCGATTAAAAACAGGATTAACAGCGGATTGTACAAAATTGGAAATGACACCCGTTGGTGACCTCATGCAAATTCGTCCTGCGTTTGGCGGAAACATTATGGCTAAGATTAAGACCCTCAATCACCGTCCACAACTTGCGACGGTAAGATATAAAATGTTTTCGGAACCTGCACTTGAAACCCCTCATGGGGTAGTTCAAAAAGAGGATACCAAAAGTATTGGAATCACTGAAAACATTATTGTTCTTAATGTTGAGGAAAAGCCCCAAGCCAGCGATATCAGTGAAGCCGAAACCATCATTGTCGTAGGTAGAGCTTTTAGAAAACAAAAGGACTTGGAACTTGTAGAACCACTTCGAAAAAAACTGAATGCAGAAATTGCATGCACAAGGCCTTTAATCGAAAATGGTTGGATTGACGCCCGAAGACAAGTTGGGTTAAGTGGCCGCACCGTTAAGCCAAAACTGTTGATTGCACTCGGTGTGAGCGGCTCGGTTCAATTCATTGAAGGCATGAAAGAATCTGAATTCATCATTTCCGTCAACAATGACCCACATAATAAATTATTTGAAATCAGTCATTATTCCATCCTAGGAGACATTTATGAAATCCTTCCAAAATTGACTGAATTGATTGATGAAATCCGGCAGGTGTAAAGATGAAATATAAAACGATGACTCAAACAGATTTTGTATTTTTAGAATCCATTGTCGGAATCGACAATCTTTTTGTCTTGGATGAAATTGAAGCAGATTTTTCTCACGACGAACTTGGTACCATTCAGCACGCTCCTGAAGCGCACGTGTATATTACAAATAAAGATCAAGTTTCCAAAATAATGAAATACGCCAACCTTAACCTAATTCCAGTAACTGTCAGAGGGACGGGTACCGGACTTGTAGGTGCTTGCGTTCCAATTTATGGAGGAATCCTTATGGATACTTCTAAGATGAATCATATTCTTGAACTGGATGAAGTCAATATGACTTTGCGGGTTGAACCCGGTGTATTACTTTTTGAAATCTATGAATACGTTGAAAAACAACATTTTTTCTATGGGCCCGATCCCGGTGAGAAAAGTGCGACCATCGGAGGAAACATTTCGACCAACGCTGGAGGAATGAGAGCAGTCAAGTATGGAGTAACCAGAGACTGGATTAGAGGACTGGAAGTCGTACTTCCAAGTGGGGAATTCATCAAGACTGGTGGCAAGGTTGTTAAAAATTCGACAGGATATTCGATTAAGGATTTAATCATTGGAAGTGAAGGAACGCTTGGAATCATTGTTGAAGCGACATTGAAATTAATTCCACTCCCCAAACAATCCCTTAGCCTTTTGGTTCCTTTCAAAAATCGAATTGAAGCCATCGAAGCAGTTCCTAAAGTGATTTCATTACAGTCACTTCCAACGGCTGTCGAATTCATGGATAAACAAGCGCTTAAATATAGTGAAGAATATCTCGGGAAAAAGATTCCAAATGCAAACTTCGAAGCGTATCTGCTCATCAGTTTTGACGGCAATTCAAAAGTTCAAACTGAACAAGACATAGAAGAAGTTAGTCGCGCTTGCATCGAACAATTCAATGCACTCGATGCTTTCTTAATTGATACAGACGAAAGAAAGAGCAGCGTATGGAGTGCGAGAGGTGCTTTCCTAGAAGCCATCAAAGCGAGTACAACGCAAATTGATGAGTGTGACGTAGTTCTTCCTCGAAGCGAAATAACCGAATTCCTTTCTTTCACAAGAGAAGTAAGTGACAAGTTAAATGTCAGAATCCCCTATTTTGGACATGCAGGGGATGGAAACCTTCACATCTATTTCTGCAAAGACGAGATGATAGATCAAGACTGGAAAAGTGTCCTTCAACAAGGCTTTCAATTGCTCTATCAAAAAGCATTTGAAATGGGCGGTCTCGTATCTGGCGAGCACGGAATCGGATATGCAAAAAAGGAATATCTAGAACAACAGGTGGGTCATTCACAAATAAAGTTGATGAGAGGAATCAAACAAGTCTTTGACCCCAATCAGATTTTAAACCCAGGAAAAATCATTTAATACTAAAAATCAGCCCATTTGAAAGACAAACGTGTAAACCTCATTTGTCTTTCTTTCTTTGAAAGAACAATGAAAACACCACTGAAAAAAACTATTCAATTCATCTATCTTTTTTTCGGGTGGAGTGATATAATTGGATTAGATTCTAAACGGAAAAACCGAGAAAAAATGAGGTGATACTATTAGTATCATGTTGAATATGCTCAAGTACAAAGAAGAACTGAGCATGTCTGAAAAAGTAGTCTTGGATTATCTAATTGAAAACAAAGCAGTTTTAAAAGATTTCAATGTTGAAAAAATCGCAGAAGCTGCGTATACGTCACCCGCTTCAGTTGTGCGGATGTGTAAAAAGCTGGGGTATAAAGGCTTCAAGGATTTTAAAATTGATTTTATTTTGGCAAATGCTAAAGTCGAAATTCCTGAAAACTTTGAATATACAGATGTAATTTTGGCGAAAGACTCCAATTATGGAAAATCAGTCATCGAAAACAATATTCGAATCTTAGAAGAGACATTGAAGCTCCATGATGAAAAAGCGTTGAACACCGCTGCCAGAATCATTATGAGCGCTCATAAAGTCCTGATTTTTGGAAAAGGATCTTCTTTCCTAGTTTGTAAAGACTTGGAAATGAAACTTCGCAGAATCAACAAGTTCTGTATTGCCCAAGGCGAGTCGCACGAACAGTTGGTCGATGCCAGTTTCATTGGCCCGAACGATGTTGTCGTCTGCATCTCGAATTCTGGAAAGACAAAAGAAATCATCAGCGCCGCTCTCTTAGCACGTGACAAAAAGGCAAAAATCATCAGTATTGTCAAACTGGGATCATCTCTGTTATCTGAACTTTCCGATATTGTACTTTTCACGTCTTCGCTAGAAGGGGAATTCAGAAGTGCAGCTATGACTTCTCGTATTTCACAGTTAAGCGTTGTCGATGCACTCTTTACACATTGTGCTTACATCGACATCGATAGAAGTGTTAGGATGCTTGAAATGACCTACGAAACATTTAAAAAATATAGACGATAAAAAGACACTCATCGCATCGATGCGTGTCTTTTTTTCACTTTTTTAGTCGTTTTTTTCTATTTTGAAAAAAACAACCTATTCACTTTCAACACGTTGAATTATCCGTTGGATGATTTATAATAGAGGTAAGAGAGAAGTGGTGGTGAATTCATGAAGAAGCTCGCGATTGGAATCATGAGCGGAACTTCACTTGATGGAATTGATGTCGTCGTCGCAAGAATTGAAGGCTCTTTCTTAAATACTAGGTTTAATTTTGTCGCCTATGAAACCATTCCTTACGCTGATGAAACAAAAAACAAAATCAGGCGTGCGATGGATCCAATCAAGTGTAACCCAAAACTCATTTGCAGTCTAAATTTCGAATTATCAGAAATCTATGCAAATGCCATATTTTCCGTGTGTGAAAATAACAACATTTCTCCTGAAGAAATTGATTATATTGCCTGTCATGGTCAAACAATATACCATATTGGTGCAGGGGACCCTTTTTCAACTCCTTCCAGTTTACAGCTTGGAGATGGATCGGTTCTTGCCAATTTATGTCACACGACGGTCGTTTCCAATTTTCGAAGTGCTGACATTGCAGTCGGTGGGCAAGGCGCCCCACTTGTGCCTTATGCAGATTATGTATTGTTCAGAGAAGAAAAGGTTTCAAAATCAATGCATAATATTGGTGGCATTTCAAATTTGACCATAATTCCTGCGGGATCAAAACTCGAAGAAATCATCGCATTTGATACCGGACCCGGGAATATGATGATTGACGCTTTTGCGGAAATTTTGTTTAAGGTACCTTATGACGATTCAGGTAAACTTGCAAGACAAGGGACCCTAAATCAAAAACTATTGACAGAACTCATGAATCATCCGTATTTAAAAGTACTCCCACCCAAATCAACAGGGAGAGAAGAATTCGGAATTGATTTCTCAAAGCATATATTAAGTCAATACCATCGATTAAGTCCTTACGACTTGATTTGCACGATTACACACTTTACAGCGAAGTCGATAGCAAAAGCTTATAAGGATTTCGTTTTCAACAAATATCAAATGGATGAAATCATTTTTTCTGGCGGCGGAGCTAGGAATAAATTTTTAATGGAGTTAATCAAGACTTATCTACCAAAACAGAATATTAAAACTTTATCGGAAGAGGGCATCGATGATTCAGCGAAAGAAGCCCTTGCATTTTTGATTTTAGGAAATGAGACTTTAAATAAAGCGCCTTCTAATGTTCCGAGTGCGACCGGCGCAACCAAGCGTGTCATACTGGGACAAGTTAGTTATGTTACTGATTAGGATGTCGTAATTCAAGAGGGTCATCATGAGATACATCATTGCTTTTGACGGCGGTGGAACAAAATCCCATTATTGTATTTTTGATTTAACTGGGAAATTAGTATACAACAAAATTGTAGGCGGTTCCAATCACCAGTCTTTGGGAATCAATCATACAAAGACAGTACTTTCTAAACTGTTTGAAGAATCCTTGCAGGATTTGGATCTTTTTCCAGATCAGATTGCCTTTGCATATTTAGGGATTTCTGGAGCTGATTTGGAAAGCGATTATGTAAAATTAAACGACATCTGCGAAGATGTCTTTCATGATATTCCTTTCAAAGTAGTAAACGATGCTTGGCTTGTTCTAAGAAGCGGATTGAAAACACCCTATGGTGCCGTTGCGATTTCAGGGACAGGAACCAACTCGGCTGCCATCAACAGACAAGGACAAAGAGCAATTCTTCGTTCGCTTGGATTTACCCTAGGAATCTATGGTGGTGGATTAGATATCGCCAGAGAAGGATTACATTATGCTTTTAGAGCGGATGAACTTACTGGAGAAAACACTATTTTACAACAGAAGATTCCTCAGCTGCTTGGTGTTGGCGAGATGAATGACGTCGTCGATTTGTTTTACCCAACGATGAAAATTGATCGAATTAAATTTGGAGAGATTACAAAACTCGTTTTTGAGTGCGCAGAATCGAATGACAAAATATCAATCTCCATTTTGGAGAGAATCGGAAACATTCTAGGCTTGCAGACAGGTGGCGTGATTCGCCAACTGAACATGCAAACGGAAGAAGTCCCAGTTGTCATTGGTGGAAGCGTCTTTCAAAATGAATCTCGGATTTTAGTATCCGCATTTACAAATTGCATTCATAAAGTTTGTCCCAAAGCAGAAGTGATTAAACCAAAATACAAGCCAGTCGTAGGTGCTTTTCTTTTCGGACTGGACGAATTACAGTTAAATCAAAGCGAATTTGTTGAGCAAAATCTGGAAGAAAGTGGGTTGTCATATGGACAAAGGAATTAAAATCGTCACCATCGGAGGCGGATCTTCATATACCCCCGAGTTGATTGAAGGATTCATTAAGAGACATCATGAACTACCAGTTTCAGAGATTTGGCTAGTGGATATCGAAGAAGGAAAAGAAAAACTTAGAATCATTGAAAATCTTTCGAAAAGAATGGTTAAAGAAGCGGGAGTTGCCATAGAGATTCATGCGACCCTTGATCGTAGAGAAGCATTGAAAAATGCTGATTTTGTCACGACTCAATTTAGAGTAGGCATGCTTGATGCCAGAATTAAAGACGAAAAGATTCCTGGTAAATATGGAATGCTCGGTCAAGAGACCAATGGAGCAGGCGGAGTCTTCAAGGCGCTTAGGACGGTTCCCATCATTTATGATATCATTTCTGATATGAAGGAATTGTGCGAAGATGCATGGCTGATTAACTTCACGAATCCGGTTGGAATCGTAAGTGAAGCCGTTATGAGATATGGTGAGTTCGACAAGTATATCGGAGTGTGTAATATTCCATTCAATACGACCAAGCATTTTGCAGATCTTCTAAACGTCAATCCCAAAGAATTGATTCCGTATTTTGCAGGAATGAATCACATGTCTTACGTTCTTAACGTTTATTATAAGAACAAAGATAAACTACCTGAAATTATTGAAAAATCAATCGCAGTTGAAAAGAGCAGCAGTCACTTTGATCCTTCGAAACTCGACTATGAGTTTATAAAAGAATTGGGTGTATATCCCAATCCTTATCATAAATATTTCTATCTATACGAAGAATCCTTAAAGGGGTTTTTAGAACAGTACAATACTGGAACAACAAGAGGTGAACTTGTTAAAGAGATTGAAGCCTCTCTATTCAAGAAATATGAAGATATTCATCTTGTATCCAAACCGGAAGAGTTGGAAAAAAGAGGCGGAGCTTATTATAGCGATACCGCATGTAATGTCATCAGTTCGATTTACAATGACAGACGAGACTATCAAGTCGTCAATACGAAGAACAAAGGACACATTACAGATTTGCCAGATGGGTGTGCAGTTGAAATCACATCGAGAATTACAAAGAATGGACCCATTCCCGTCCATATCGGAAGACTTCCAATTCAAATTAGAGGATTGCTTCAAAACATGAAAGCTTTTGAAGAATTGTTGGTTGATGCCATTTATGAGCGTAATTTGGATAAAGCAAGACTAGCACTGCAAATCTCACCTTTGACCCATTCTGTTCATCAAGCCAAATTAGCTTTTGATGAACTAGTCATTGCACATAGAAAATATCTGAACTATTATTTTTCCACAGAGGAGGAAGTATGAAATTAACTTCTTTCAAAGACGCTTCGAAACCAATCTGTTATTTTAATAGCTTAGTACAAATAGAAATTCCAGATTCTTTTTCTATCAAAGAGATTAGAGGCGTCTGGGTTGCGAACGTTTTGAACATCGATCTGCCAACGATAGAAGATCTTAATTTGTATTTTCTAAAGTTTAGAGAAATGCTCGACACTTGTGTAGAGTTCAATATCAATACCATTTATTTTCAAGTTAGAACAACGAATGATGCATTTTATGAATCTAATTTGAATCCATACAGTCGTTATTTCACCGGAAAAGAAGGAAAACGACCTCCGATTGACGTCTTTCGTTGTATCCTTAATGAAGCAAAGAAAAAAAATATAGCCATTCACGCCTGGTGCAATCCTTACAGGGTATCACCGGACGGAAAACAATCGATAGAAGATTATTTAAAGACTTGCGATTCAATGAACTTTGCAAAACTGCATCCAGAATACTTGGTGAAAGACACCTCTGGGAAGTTGATTTTAAATCCAGCAAGAGAAGAAGTGAAACAGTTCATCGTTGATTCAATGGCTGAACTTGCTAATCGTTATGAAATTGACGGAATCCACTTTGATGATTATTTCTATCCTTATAGTGGTTTAAGTGAAGATTTAAATGATTTAGCGGACTTTGAAAAGAGAATCGACAAGAATCAATCGCTTGGAGATTTTCGAAGAATGCATGTCAGTGACGTCATCAAGCGGGTTCATGAGATGCTTAAAAGGGATTATCCCAAATTAAGATTTGGAGTCAGTCCTTTTGGAATATGGAAAAATCAGTCTTCAGATCCGCTTGGATCAAACACTGCCAAAGCATGTAGCGAATCTTTTTCAGGACAATTCGCAGATACTTATTTATGGGTGAAGGAGAAATATATCGACTATATCGTTCCTCAAATTTACTGGGAGTTTGGACATCCTATTGCACCATTCGCAGACATTTGTGACTGGTGGGTAAAATTATGTGAAAAGTCTCTAGTCGATCTTTATATTGGTCATGGAAGTTATCGACTTGGTCAAACCGGTGAATATGAGAATCCGGACGAAGTTGTAAATCAACTCAAGTACGCAAATCAATATGACGCCGTAAAAGGAAACATCTTCTTTTCTTACAAGTCGCTACTTAATGAAAATAAAGAGAAACCGGGTATTGATAAAATCAAAAATCTGCTTAGTAGGTGATTACATTGAAGTTTAAAAAACTCTTTTTGGCATTTATAATGATTCTCATGGTGGCACTCAGTGCCAGCATGAATTTTGCGAGTGCCGATACGACATTTGAAATATATAAGAGCGGCGGATCGACTGTTTATCATTATAGTTCAACTGATCCGGTTATGATACCAACAACCTTTGAAGAAAAAACTTCTGAATTCAGAGGTGTTTGGGTTGCGACGGTTTACAACTTGAATATGCCCGTTTTGACGAGTGAAACACAATATAAAGCTGCATTTCAAACATTGTTAAATCAAGTGAAGGCGGCCAACATGAATGCCATCGTATTTCAAGTGCGTCCAAACAATGACGCTTTTTATGATTCTGCATATGCTCCTTGGAGCAAATGGTTGACCGGAACCGAAGGTGTAGATCCCGGATGGGATGTACTCGGATACATGATTGAACAATGTCATTTAAATGGAATTGAATTTCATGCCTGGCTCAATCCTTATCGAGTAGCGAATTCAACGCTTGATAAAACAAGTGTCCTCAGTTCTCTGTCCACAGAAAATTTTGCAAGACAGAGACCAGACTTGGTTATCGCAGGAAATATTGATTCAAACGATCGATATCCTTATATTTTGAATCCGGGGGAACCGGAAGTCAAAACCTACATTAATAATGTTGTTTCTGAATTGATTACGCTTTATGATGTGGATGGAATTCATTTTGATGATTATTTTTATCCTTATTCAGGAATTAGTTCTGACACGATTACGTACAATACTTATAAAGAAGTAGGAGAAACCATCGAAGATTTCCGCAGAGAAAATGTCAATGACGTGGTCAGAGGCATCAAGGAAACCATCGATGCACACAATGCAACAAATGATACTTCAGTGCGGTTCGGAATTAGTCCTTTTGGTCTTTGGGGTTCTGGAATTGAAGGATACTCAAAAACTTTGGAAGGTGGGTCCAATACGGGTCCGACAAATACTTCTTCCTATCTAGACCAATACGCAGACAGTCGCAAATGGGTTGAACAAGGCTGGCTGGACTATATCTGTCCTCAAGTTTATTGGCAATTCACCCATTCGACAGCTCCTTATGCGGATGTCGTCGACTGGTGGGCGAGTATTACGAGAGGTACCGGTGTTGATTTAATCATCGGACATGCCATTTCCAGTGCAGAACTCTACAATTGGAACATTGACGAAATCAATGACCAACTTCTTTACAATCAGCAATATCCTGAAATTGTCGGTGAAATGATGTATTCTGCCGCCTATTTGGAAGATGCTCATATGGACAATGTCGTTTCAAATTACTGGACCCAAACACCTTTAAACATTTGGGCTGACAGCAATGTCTTAAGTCCTGTCATTTCAATTGACGGATCTCTTGACGGAAGCGTCTACCGAAGTAATGTCACTATCACCTTAACCTCCGTCGATCAGATTTTTTACAAGATAGACAGCGGTGTTTGGACAGAATATACGACGCCAATTTCATTAACGGAAGATGGCACTTACGCCCTCTATGTTAAGGCGGTCGATTCGTTTGGTGAAGAAAGCTTAATTGCAGGACAAAATATAACGATAGACAAAGTTAATAGTGATGTTCCAGTCATCTCTGTAACGGGAGAAATGATTGGAGACGAATACGTTCTCGATTCAACTGTTTCGATTTCGGCGAATGAAACCATTTGGGTGGCAATCAACCATGGTTCGATCGGTGAATGGATTCCTTACACCGGGGCCATCACTTTGGATGACACTGGAAATTATTACATTAGGGCAAAAACAATTACTGCTGAAGGCATTGAGTCTATAGAAACCGCGTTATTGGTTAAAGTAACACTTCCATGTTATTCTAATCCTACAAGTTCGCTTACAGGCACCGGGGAATTCCCTAATTTTCAAGAGGTGACGTTTTCGATTACACACGAAAACCCTGTCGTATTTTACCAAGTGAACGGTGGAGATTGGTTGACGTATTCAACGCCAATCCTGTTTTCAACTGAAAATGATTATCTTGTAAATTATAAAAACGATGACGATTGTGCAATCACTCAATCGGTATCTTTTACCGTTGACGAAACTCCACCACTCGATCCAATCATTACGGTTGATGGTGGATTTGATGGATATTATTACACTGAGACGACGACTGTCAGTCTCGCTCCATCAAGTCCTGATGATACGGTGATGTATAGAGTCCATAACGGAAGTATATGGAGCGCTTGGAAAGCGTTTAGTGCTTCATTTGAACTTGTCATCAATGCGACATATACGGTTGAATATTATGCAATTGATCCTGCATTGAACCAAAGTGAAGTTCAAACGGAGAGAATCCGATTGAACATCCCTGCGAACGAACACAATGTCTACGTCATCAGAGATGGTGAAATTGTAACATATTACGATTCTAATGTTCCCATACTTTTGCCGACAGAATACACTGAAAAATCAGAAGAAATTCGTGCAGTTTGGGTTGCGACCGTCAGTAATATCGACGTTCCACTCTATACGAATGAAGCAGAATACAAAAGCAAACTGATTACAATGCTCAATCGAATTGAAGCCAACAACTTCAATACGATCTTTTTCCAAGTCCGTCCGATGAACGACGCTTTTTATCCTTCTTCGTACGCACCGTTCTCTCGGTATCTGACTGGAGTTGAAGGTCAAGACCCTGGATGGGATGTTCTAACCTTTTTGATTGAAGAAAGTCATAAGCGAGGAATTGAATTCCATGCTTGGCTTAATCCATACAGAGTGTCTACGGGTACCCAATCAAAAGAAGCTCAACTAGCATTGCTCGATGATATGAACTTTGCAAAACTTCACCCTGACATGGTTCTAGTTGACAATGCAGGAAAATTGATTTTGAATCCAGGAGAACTACAAGTTCAAGCTTACATTAAAAACGTCATCAGAGAATTACTTGCCAACTACGATGTGGACGGTATTCATTTTGACGATTATTTCTATAGTTACAATGGCATGAGCGATTCTGAAGATGCCGATTTATACAATGCCAAGAAAGATCCCGGCCAATCACTTGCGGACTGGAGAAGAGAAAACATTGATACAATCATTGAAGACATTCACGAAATCGTCGTTGATTACAATGAAGCACACGATACCTTCGTTAAATTTGGTATCAGTCCCTTTGGAATATGGCTTTCAGGAGGAGAAGAAGGTTCGAATACTTCTATTTATACTTTCCAAAGTTACAAAGACCAATTTGCGGATACCAAAAAATGGATTGAAGAAGGTTGGCTCGATTACGTTGTTCCACAATTATACTGGCAATTTGATCACCAATCAGCGCCTTTTGCGGATTTGGTGGACTGGTGGGCTGCACTCTGTGAAGCAAACAACGTCGATTTAATCATCGGACATGGTTTTTATCGTTACGACGATGATTCTTGGACGAATGTCAATGAATTGCCGGAACAGTTAAGATACATTTCCCAGTATGACATCATTGTAGGTAGCGCATTATTCTCATATAGAACGCTTCTAAGCTATGATACAGAAGTGGTCGCCGCTTTAGCTAGATTAAATGATTATTATTGGACACAATATCCATCGTTTCCATGGGAAAGCACTGTCGTAAAACAGGTAGATCCCGTTTGTGAAGACGGAGAGACCTTGGTCGAAGGCCAGTGTGTAGTCTTACCACCTGAGTGCGAGGATGGAGAAACTTTGGTCGAAGGCCAGTGCGTTGTCTTACCACCCGAGTGTGAAGACGGAGAAACTTTGGTCGAAGGCGAGTGTGTTGTCTTACCGCCAGAGTGTGAGGACGGAGAGACTTTAGTCGAAGGCCAGTGCGTTGTCTTACCACCTGAGTGCGAGGACGGAGAAACTTTAGTCGAAGGCCAGTGTGTTGTCTTGCCACCGGTTTGCGGTGACGGAGAGGAACTCATTGATGGCGAGTGCGTCATTATTGAAAACCATACCATTCAGACGGTAATCATTGTCGTGGTTTCGACTGCATCGGCTGGGTTACTTGGTGCGGCTGTATTTTTACTTAAAAAGTATCTGATAAAGATATGAAACATGTAATCGAAAACTTTCTTCAAAGTCGTGTTGACATAGGAGATTTTCCAGGAGGCGGATTTGCGTTGATTAACTCTTATGGAATCATTGACTCGGGGTATGTAGGATTTAAAAGTTTAGAACCTGAAAAAATACCGAATGTGGGAAATGAAATATATGATGTTGCTTCACTTACAAAAGTGGTGTCGACGACGTCTCTCGTATTGAAACTCATTGAACAAAATCTAATGGAACTAGATACTTGTGTTACAAAGATTCTACCAAGATTCAAACACACAAAGATTACAGTTTTTGATCTTATGACACATTCCTCAGGACTTCCAGCAGATATCAGAAATGCAAAAGAGTTAAAAAATTCAGAACAAGTTGAAAACATCATTTACGAAATGGATCTCATATATCCCACGGGAGAGAGAATCGTTTACTCTGATGTTGGATTCATTCTTCTTGGATGGATGATTGAAAAAATCACTCATACACCACTTGACCAGTATGCTCAAAACGTATTATTTGAACCGCTAGGAATGAAAGACACCGGATACCATCCGGATCCTGAAAGATGCGCTCCAACAGAACAACGTATTGATGGTGTCTTTCAAGGATTTTTAAAAGGACGCGTTCATGATGAAAAAGCATTTGCCCTTCAAGGCGTCAGTGGACATGCAGGATTATTCAGTACACCAAAAGATATTGGATTATTCATTCATGCAATTCTTACTGAGGACAAAAGATTATTCAATCACTCGACATACGGATTGCTATATGAACCACAAAAAGACATCACTGATGTTTCCGGAAACAGAATTGTCAGAGCCCTCGGATGGGATAAACCCCTTTCAGGAGGCACTGCTGGAAATGATGTTGATTTTATCAATACGATAGCCCATACAGGGTTTACCGGATGCAATATTTGGATTGACAAAGCAAGAAAACTCGGGTTTGTACTCTTAAGCAACGGTGTTCATCCCAAAAGGGAGTTGAACAAAGTACCGCTCTTTAGAAATAAGCTTGCGAATTTGATTTTAGCGAACAAAGGGGATTAACTTATGACAAAGAAACTATTCGGCATCTTTTTGCTTTTTGTATTCTCTCTGTCTTTTGTAGCGTGTAATGATACCGTGTCGACAACACTTTCAACGACACTTTCATCACTTACAACCGGTGAGATTACAATTACTTTGGAACAAAACACTTTGACCTTGGTCGAAGGAGACCACCATCAGATTTCTGTATCGACGAATGACGAAGAAGGATTGTTGTATTCATCTTCGAACATGGATGTTCTCGTTGTCGACCTTTCGGGGTTGATTACAGCTGTATCGGAAGGAATTGCAAGTGTCTTCATTACTTCCTCTACAGATGAATCTGTGAGTGAAGAACTGGTTGTTACTGTCAGAAAACACATCACTCTCGTTTCTCAAAACGAAGAAATCGTTATGACAGAAGGAGATATTCTTCAAGTCTCTGTTGTCTCAAATGACGATGTGTCTTTTGCATCTGATGACACTGAAATCTTTGTAGTCAGTGAAACGGGACTCGTCACGGCTAAAAAAGAAGGAACGGCTCATTTGATTGTATCTTCTCTTTATGATGACTCCGTTGAAATCAGCGTTCCGGTGATTGTGAATAAATTGATTACCTTGACCTTAAATTCAGACGATAAAGCGATGCTTATCGGCGATGAATACGTCGTTGACTACGCATCCAACACGGAAGTATTGTTTACTTCGGATAATCCTTCAGTTGTCGAGATAGATGAATTTGGAACTGTTTCAGCGCTTTCTGCGGGACTCGCAACGATTAAAGTTGAAAGTTCAGAGGATTCTGACGTTTATGAAGAGTTTACAATCTTGGTGTTTGAAAATACAGCATCGATTGAAATCGTCGGGAATCCATACATGAATCTATCTTCTTCAGCACAATTAGAAATTTCAGTTCTTCCAGATGGCGCTTATGATGAAGTCACTTGGTCAAGTATGAATGAGGACGTTGTCTCTGTGGATGAAGAAGGAGTCATTACTGGAGTATCTGTCGGTACGACAAGTATTATTGCGACTTCGTTATTTGATTCAGAGATTGTCGATGTCATTGACATTGAAGTTATCAATGTTATTTTAGTAGATTCAGATGCTTTCTTAGGCAGTCAAATCGAATACCTTGGGTTTGATATACCTTATGGAGATGGATTGTTTTCAACCATTCAAGACGGTTTGGACTATGCAACCTCTGGCGCGACTCTTTTAGTGTCAGCTGGTACTTACACAGAGAATTTAAGCATTGAAGAAAATGAAGTCAGCTTGATTGGAACGGATTCGACGATCATTGGTTCCGTTACGGTGTCCGCAGATGATGTCTCTATCAGCGGATTTGAATTTACAGGCGCTTCTCAAATTATCAACTTTGGCGAAATTATTAATTTTACATTTGTGGACAATCAAGTCCTCAACATAACAACTACAAGTGCATTTATGCACATCGTTTCAGTCAGAGGAATGACAGTGACTGACAACGTATTTGATACGCTCGCAAGTCATGCAATCGTCATTGAAGACTTTTTAAGTGGACGATTCTTGATTCAAAAAAATGCGTTTCATGCAACACAGGACGCCATCTATTTTAACGCAGTGAACGAGTACGACATTTTGACGCAAATCAATATTGTCAGAAATACAATAGAATCAGCTAGTAATGCGATTCGTATTCAACTTCAATACGGTGCATCTCAAAAAGCGATTGAAGCCTATGCACGGTTTAACGATATCACCGACATAACAGGCTACAATGTCATAATGAGTTTAGATAATCAAGTTGAATTTACACTCAATTTCTGGGGCGAAGGAGACATGGATTATGATAAATTCGTTAATGTGGATCCCTTGATGTTAAGAGCTTACTATACTTCTGCAGATGACATCATCAGCGAAGTGGATTATAACCCAGCAGTTCCTGTGATTATTGAAATTACCAATCCAATTGATGAAATCATCATTGGAGAGTTGCATACGTTCACATTCACACTATATCCTTTGGATTTAGTCACCAACAAAATCAAATGGATTACATCGAACCCTGATGTTCTTAGAGTGACACAATATGGAGATATTACTCCAATTTCAAGCGGAGTGGCTTCGATTACAGTTCGTTCTTCAGTCGATTCCAGTATCGCAACGACAGTTACAGTGATTGTTACGACAACGCCCGGAATCGAGCTCACACTCACAGATGTATTAAGTGATGTCGTGGTAGGGGATTCATTTACAATACAAGCAAACGCTTTTCCAATTTCAATCGCCAATTCAGCAATTAGTTTCTCTTCTGCAAACGAAGCTGTCGCAACGATTGACTCTTCAGGTGTTGTAAGCACGCACTCTTCAGGCGTTGCAGTATTAACAG
>Ga0265593_1000630_pt1 | contig 18409 bp, 15 predicted proteins | sample saktaG_8_FD_190136 | JGI IMG/M metagenome (GOLD analysis project Ga0265593, IMG submission 190136) | Saline water microbial communities from Sakinaw Lake, British Columbia, Canada - sak_2011_5_24_36m | ecosystem: Environmental > Aquatic > Non-marine Saline and Alkaline > Saline ...
AAAATCCTAAAAAAATTGTTTGTGAGTGTGAGACAGAATAAATTCAGTTCGTGAATCCAACCTGACGTTTTTTTTATCCACTTTTTCCGATTCTTACCCTTTTCAGACCTTGCTTTCTACCGGAAGCAAGGTTTTTTTATGCTAAAAATCATACAGTAGTGTCAAAATTTTTGACACTATTTGAATGTGTTTTTCAATTTTAATTTTGCTATAATTCTGATTTTCAAGCATATTCATTTTTGGCATAAATTTTGCTATTGGAGGGGAGAAAGCGGAAGCCGAAAAGCATTTAGAGTAGGCAACAAATATAAAATCAAATAAAATGAAAAAATTAAGTTTAGTAAACCTCTACAAAGCTGAAATCAAGAAAAGTATGATGGCCAGCATTAAGGGCGGAACAGATGTCAAATGTACTTGTGCTGTAAATCACCCTGTAGTTACCACACGAGAATCTGGCGGACCGATTGGAACTTATTGTGTATGCGATCTCTCTGAAGCCTCTATGGTAGCCGTGCAGAACAAAGCCATTAATCTTTAAGGTAAGACAGGTAAATCTAAAAAAAATTAACTTTGTCCGTGATTTTCATGGTCATTATGACTATGAAAATTAAGGTTTATGAAACATGCCATAACTTTTTCAACAAGCAACGGAAATTTATTTTTATATAGTCCATTTAGGAACCAATTTCTTCTTTGTCATCCTCTAATTCGTTATTTTCATCAGTTTGATCCAAAGGATTCCGATTTCCGGAATTTTCAAAAAAAATTATCCGGAAAGAAAAGCCTGAGCATTCCGCCCTATGGCGAATTTCCGGTATCAGAGATCAAATACCAACTCAGAAAATACCGGATGTTAAAAAAATACGATTTTTTTAAACCGGTATCTGCAAGTAATCTCCGGGGTAAACTATATCCTGATCTTATCCGGGAGAATTTGGGGAAAGTCAGGCAAATTATTTTTGAGACAACGGAATCCTGCAATTTATCCTGTACCTATTGTACTTATAGCAAGTTCTATATTAATAAAAAGAGAGGAGATCGGGATTTTACTTTTCAGGACGCTCAGCAGATGCTTGAATTTTTTCTATCACAGAGACAAACTCAAGCCGGACAGGAGCTCACCATAAGTTTTTACGGCGGGGAACCCCTGCAAAATTTCAAGTTTATCCGTGATGTAGTCCTTTTTTTGGTTCCCTATAAAAACAAAGGACAACGCTTCCGGTTCACCATGTCAACCAATGGGCTTCTTCTTTCAAAATATATTGATTTCCTGGCCGAACATAGTTTTGATGCGGCCATCAGCCTTGATGGCGATGAAGCTGGAAATTCATTCAGGCGTCTTAAAAACAATCAAGAATCCTTCAAACTTGTCACAGCTAACCTTGACAAAGTAAAGATGACCCATCCTGATTATTTCAGGGATCATATTTCTTTTCTCACGGTTCTCCATAACAAGAATTCCTATCCACAGGTTTACAGGTTTTTCAACAATAAGTATGGGAAGATCCCTCTGATGTCGACGATCAACACCCTGAATATTAATCAGGAATATAAAATGGAATTCGAAAAAACCTTCCTGAAACGTGATGAGCAGGATCAAACAGATGCTGAAACGCTTCATTCGCTTTTTATGGATCATCCGAGGGTAAGATCAGTTGCCGATATGGTGGAAAAATATTCCGGGTACTTTTTTAAGAATGCCAGTCAGTTTACAGCTTTAAAACCCGGAAGACCTTCTAAAAAAAAGTTCATTCCTACCGCGACTTGCCTGCCTTTTGCATTGAGGGTCTTTTTCTCAGCCGACGGAAGTATTCTCCCCTGTGAACATATTCCACGGATTTTTGAACTTGGCAAATTTGCAGGAGACAATATTCAGATTGATTGTGACCAAATCAGCCGCGAATTTAACGAGCGGTATGAGAAAATCAGGTCATTATGCGAAAAATGCTTTATTCATGACAATTGTAAGGAATGTATTTTCAATACCCGGATTGAGACCGATCAGCCGGAATGTGAATATTTCACAGATGAGGCAAAATTTATCCGGCAACATGCTTATCATATCAGCCAGATTGAATCCGATTTTCCCTTGTACTTAAAAATTCTCAAAGAAGGCTTGCATGTCTGAAAACGCATACTCCTGGCTCATTCTTGAACCTTACGTTCAATTGATTGAAAAAAATGGCAAAGTCCTGTTTTACAATACCTTATCAAAAAAGGTCCTTGAATTTGAGACAGATGTTCACATCCTGCCAATTATAAAAAATTTGACAAAAAAGCAGAATGGCTATGTGGTCAGGATATCAGAAAACACCATGAACCACGCTTCCGTCATGCATTTCGTGCATGAGCTCAGAAGGTTGTTTATGGCCGATATATGGCCGGTCAGATGGTCTAAAGCCAAGCCGGTCAATGTCCTGCCGGAACCCGTGATAAAATATGGGTTCCATAATAAATTGGTTGAGACAAAGGAGTATTTAAGCGAAATCACCCTGCACCTGAATACTGAGGCTGGGAATACAAAAACCATGCTTCCTGAATACGGATTTAAACAGTTCAATTATCCAAAAAAAGGTAATAAAAAGAGTGAAGAACTGGATCTGAGATTAATAAAAGTGCTGATTGCCGAGTTATCTGCACTTACACAGCTTAAAATCAGGATTGTGGGTTCGGACATCACGAAATTCACATCCTGGCCTGAGCTTCATGAAATTCTGAAAAATCAGCCTTTTTCCAAAGAATACCACTTCCTGATTTCGCAATTTAATCCGGAATATATCAATATTTTTGAGCGAAATTCCCGCCTTGTTTTTATCGTTTCAGAACCTTCCGGGGAAAAGATCTATGAGAAAATTGATTTAATACGGTCAAACGCGGAGAAAAGATTTAAACCGGAGTTCAACTTCATCGTTGAAAATCTTGAAGATTTGGATAGAGTATTGGTTATAATCCAGGAACTTCAGCTGAAGAATGCTTATTTCAAACCTTATTATAATGGACATAACCAGTCGTTTTTCGATAATAATGTATTCCTTGACCAGGAAGATATTTTCCTTTCCAAACCGGAACAAAATCAGATATTTTCGAGGAAATTAATCAACGAAAATGACTTTGGAAAACTAACGGTTGTACCCGGTGGCGATGTATTCGCAAACGTAAATGACAGACCCATAGGGAATCTGAATAAACACAGTGTCAATGAGATTATCTCAAGGGAACTTAAAATCGGAAAAAGCTGGAAACGAACACGGATGAAAGTGAATCCATGTCAGAATTGCATTTACCAATGGCTTTGTCCTCCTGTTTCCAATTATGAAATTTTTATGAAAAGATTCAATTTCTGTCATATTTATCCCTAGAATGGTTAGAAATGATTTTTAATACGCTTCTTACTTCCATTCGGTTTCTATTCAAGAGTAAAATTTTTACAGCAATAAATCTTAACGGGTTGGTGCTAGGGCTGACCGCTTCTTTTATTCTATTTATATATATAGTCAACGAATTCAGCTATAATAAGGATTTTCCAAACGCTGACCGTATGTATCGTGTTGTCAGCCTGGACCAGGCTCAGAAGTCCACAGATGCGATGACACCTTTCATTCTTTCAAAAAATCTGAAAGAGTATTTTTCCCAGATAGAGTTGACGGCCCGCTTAATCAATGTGGAGAACCTTATAGGTTCCGTGAAGATAAAAAAGAAAACTTTCTTTCAACTAATGCCTGGTTTTTTCTGTGCCGACGCATCCCTCATGCAAATGCTTGGAATAAAAACCAAAGGCCTGAAAGGTAGTGACACCCTGAAAAACATACCTGATCTATTGATTTCTTCTTCGGTTGCATCCGGGATTTTTGGCAGAACGAATCCCGTGGGAAAAACCTGCGAAATTCAAATCAACGGGAAATTATACAGGATGCAAATACAAGGAGTGTTCGAAGACCTTCCCTGGAATTCAACGATCCAACCGGCCTTTCTGGCTGGAATAAGGTTTTACAAAGAGCTTTTAAAAGAAATCACCCCCGATTCAGAAAGCATCCTTGGTTCCAATTCCAAACTTTCCAACGAAACCTATGTCCTCTTCAGGAAAAAAGGGGATATCCTGAAGATAAGAAGCCAAATTGCATCCTTTTGCAAACAAAACAACGGTCATAAATCTGGACTTATCTTTGTTTTCCAACCATTTACCGACATCCACCTTCATTCTGCTGACTTTCTGAACGATTTTAATCCGAAAGGGAATAATGCAAACATCATGATATTCATTATGCTGGCTTCCTTTATTCTTTTTCTGGCCGGAATAAATTATGCCATCCTGAGCACAGCCCGTGCGGCATTGAGGTATAAAGAAATCGGAGTCAGGAAGGTATTTGGGGCAACAAAAAACCAGTTAAGGGGTCAGATTCTCGTGGAATCCATTTTGCTTACCCTTATTGCTTTTCCCCTCGCTCTACTTTTACTGGGATTAATGGATCCCATTATGGAAAATTTATTTGGGCATGCCATAGCCATGTACCCAAACAACCTTGTAACATATCTTTCCATTTTTACAGGGATTACTTTATTGATCGGTTTTCTTTCAGGTATCTATATCGCATTTTATCTTGCTTCCCTCGATCCCCTTTTTGCGCTTAAAATGCGGTTATTCGCTTATAAGCGTTTTACCCTGAGTAAAATATTTCTTGTATTTCAGCTTTTTATTACCCTCTCCCTGCTGATCGGGTTCCTTACCGTTTATGAACAAATCAGCTATTGTCTTAACAAGGATTTGGGGCTGAAAAAAGAAAACCTTCTGATCATTCATTTCAATTCTGCTGAATTTGATCATTATGCAAGCTTAAAAAAGATGATTTTAAGGAATCAGGCTGTGCTCAAAGTTTCAGGTTCCTCGGTGGCACCTCCCACCAATGCTGCCACTTCAATAAAAGCGATCATCCCGGGGACGAAGCATGGAGAAATTACGATGGAAAGATATTTCATCGATTATGGATTTTTTGAAACGATGGGGATAAAGCTAAATTCGGGCTATGACTTTAATCCAAGAGACAGCTTGCTCAATCAAAAAAAGATATTGCTAAATACGGAAGCCATTCAACAGTTGGATTTTAAGGATCCGCTAAGCAAACGGATAGGCCCGTTTTATATTATCGGCGTTTCGGATAATTTCAACATCAGTACCATGCACCAGCAGATTCAGCCTACCATGTTTTGCTTTCTTCCTTCTGCCTGTCAGAATATTCTGGTACGTTATAAGACAGGTTCCCAGCAGCAACTCATTACAGATATTGAAAAATACTGGCATAGGTTGGCACCGGATTTACCTTTCAATTATTCATTTTTCAACACCGAACTGGAAACTTTATACAACAGCGAAAAAAACTTTGGCCGTGTCGTGGCTTCTTTTACTTTTCTTGCCTTTATAATAACCGGGATGGGAATGTTTGGCCTTGCTTTTCTCATTACCGAGAGAAGAAGAAAGGAGATTGCTGTACGGAAGATTTTAGGAGCCACTAACATACACATTATCACCCGTCTCCAGAGAGAATTTTATTATTATATCGGAATTGCAGCCCTGATCAGTATCCCTGTTTCTTTGTATTTTATGAATATGTGGCTAAATACGTTCTATTACCGGATTCCCATAAAAGGAAGTATTTTTGCCATTTCCGTTTGTTCTGTCTGTCTTTTTATTTCTGGTATTCTTCTATACCGCACCATAAAAGTGTTAAAAGAAAAACCAATTGATGTACTGAAGTACGAATGAAAAGCTTTCCGTTTCATCACCAGCACGATTCTACTGACTGCGGCCCCGCCTGCCTTCAGATGATCACGCGTTTTTATGGAAAAAGGATCAGCCTTGACTTTTTGCGCACAAGCTGTCACATTACCAGGGATGGCGCTTCCATGCTGAGTCTCAGTGAGGCGGCTGAATCGATTGGATTTAAATCGCTGGGAGTGAAAATCACTTTCAATCAGTTGGTCACAGAAATGCCCTTACCCTGTATTGTTCATTGGAATCAAAGGCATTTTGTAGTTGTTTATGACCATAAAGAAATCCGGGGAAAGCGAATCTTAAAAATAGCAGATCCGGCTCATGGAAAAATCAGGCTGAGCGAAAAGGAATTTCTGGGTTCTTGGGTGTCCCAGGAAGAAACTCAGTCTACCGGTTATGGTCTTGCGCTGGAACCTACGAATGCGTTTTTTGATTTTGTGGAGGAAAAATCCAGGTCTGCTCATTTTCGCTATATCTTTTCATACCTGCGTCCCCACCGGAAACAAATGGTGAAACTGGCTTTTGGAATGCTTTTGGGCAGCGGGATACAGCTTGTTTTCCCTTTTCTTACCCAAGCCATTGTGGATGTTGGTATCAGGGATCATAACCTGGGGTTTATTTCCCTGGTACTTTTGGCCCAGTTTGCCCTTTTTCTTGGGTTGGGTACCGTAGAGTTCATTAGGGGATGGATATTGCTCCATCTCAGTACCAGGATCAATATTGCAATGATCGCCGATTTCCTTATTAAAATCATGAAGCTTCCGCTTGGATATTTTAATTCAAAGATGATCGGTGACCTTATGCAAAGAATTAACGATCATCACCGGATACAATCTTTTTTAACGGTAAGCTCCCTGAATATTTTATTCTCCGCGGTCACCTTTATTGTACTGGGAATTGTGTTGTTATTTTACAATGGCTTAATATTCATTGTTTTTCTTGTGAGCAGTTTATTATACACTGCATGGGTTTACCTGTTTATGAAAAGAAGACGTGAACTGGATTACTTGCGTTTCTCAAGGCTTTCTGAAAATCAGAACACCCTGATTCAAATGATCACCGGCATGCAGGAGATCAAACTGAATAATTGTGAAGCACAAAAGCAAAGAGAATGGAAAGATATCCAGGAAAAACTGTTTAAATTAAGCATCAGGAGCTTGACCTTAAACCAATACCAGAGTATTGGTTCTCTGATCTTTATACGTACGAAGGACATACTGATCACCTTTTTATCCGCTTCACTCGTGATCAAGGGTGAACTTACCTTAGGAATGATGCTTGCGATCCAGTATATCCTTGGACAATTGAATAATCCTGTTGAGCAAATGGTGAACTTTATCAGGGAAGCACAGGATGCCAGTATCAGTATTGAAAGACTCGAAGAAATTAACCGGCATCCTGATGAGGAAACCGCATCAGATCAAAAACAAAGGATACTTCCGGCTGACCGAAGTATTGAAATTTCAGGCCTTTCATTTCAATATGAAGGACCCCATTCTCCAAAGGTGCTTCATAACCTCGATCTGTTCATCCCCCAACGCAAAGTAACGGCTATTGTCGGATCGAGCGGAAGCGGGAAAACGACCCTGATCAAATTATTACTGGGATTCTATAAACCCGTCTCCGGGAAAATCATGGTCGGAGATAAGCACTTAAATGATATCTCTTGCCATTTCTGGCGTTCTATCTGTGGCTCTGTTATGCAGGACGGGTATATTTTTTCCGATACCATTGCAAAAAATATAATGCTTGGCGATGCCCCTTCTGATCCGGCAAGACTTGATCATGCATTAAAGCTGTCAAATCTGCATGATTTCATTCAGCTTTTACCCATGGGCATTAACTCAAAAATTGGCCAGGACGGAAATGGGATCAGCGAGGGCCAGAAACAGCGCATCCTGATAGCAAGAGCAATATACCGGGATCCTGAATACCTCTTCTTTGATGAAGCGACCAATGCACTGGATGCAAACAATGAACGGATCATCATTGGCAACCTGAATGCCTTCTTTAAGGGCAAAACGGTGGTGATTGTCGCCCACCGTCTCAGCACGGTTAAGAATGCTGACCAGATTGTTGTGCTCGAAAAGGGAAAGATCATCGAACAGGGAACGCATCAAAGTCTTACAAGCACGAAAGGAGCTTATTATGAGTTAGTAAGAAACCAGTTAGAGCTTGGTTAACCGTTAATAGAAAAATAAATGATCAAAACCGTTTCACTGACAAAAATATTTACCACCAACGAAGTTAAAACGCTTGCCTTAAAAGATGTAAGTTTTTTAGTTGGTACGGGGGAATTTGTTGCCATCATGGGACCTTCCGGTTGCGGTAAGTCCACCTTACTTAACCTTTTAGGACTGCTTGACCATCCGAGTTCCGGTGATTACTTTTTCCAGGGAAAAAATGTTGGTGGTTATAATGAAAAACAAAAAGCGAAGCTACGCAAGGAGAAAATCGGGTTTATTTTCCAGAATTTTAACCTTATTGATGAATTAACGGTATCGGAAAATGTTGAATTACCATTGATTTACCTGGGAATTCCATTTAAAGATAGAAGACTCCGTATCAATGAAACCCTTGAAAAACTTGGGATCCTGACCAGGAAAAATTACTTTCCAATGCAGATTTCAGGAGGTCAGCAGCAGCGGGTTGCCATCGCAAGGGCCCTGGTCATGAAACCAGCCCTGATTTTAGCTGATGAGCCAACCGGGAACCTGGATTCCGCCAGGGGTGAGGAAGTAATGAACCTGTTATCGGACCTGAATGCTGAAGGAACTACCATCATCATGGTAACTCATTCACAACGTGATGCAGAATTCAGCAGACGGATCGTGAATCTGTTTGATGGACAGATTGTGAATGAAAGGGGTTGAGGATCAAATTTTAATGGCAAACACTGTTTTTCCTTCAATGGTTGACTGAACATCAAGGCTTCCTCCATGCAAACGTATGATCTGACGGGACAGGCTCAACCCGATCCCGGATCCCTTCTCCTTGGTGGTAAAAAAGGGCACAAAAACATCATCCAATACCCCGGGTGGAATTCCGATCCCATTGTCTTCCACTTCAATAATCACACGGTCATGCAGCGTTTGTCCGCATAATTTGATGCAAGGGGATGGAATCCCGGAAAATGCTTCAAATGCATTTTTAACAAGGTTGATCAATACCTGTTCGAGCAGTTTACCATCAGCCTGTATAAATACCGAAGGATGACATTCAATGATCAATTGGATATTTGTCTCAGCAATCTGATTTTCAAATAGAAAAACTATTTTTTGAAGCAATTCTTTTACGTTAATAACTTCAAAAATCGGTTTAGGCAATCTCGTGACTTCTCTGTAATTCTCTACAAATTGAACAAGTCCGTTTCCCCTTCCTTCAACAATATCGAGTCCTTTCAGGGTCTTTACAATATTCTTCTCCGTGATTTCTTCCGGTCTTTTAATTATCCCGGTTTCTTTATCTCTGAAAATTCTGGTAAGGGATGAAACAAGAGAAGTAATGGGTGTAATAGAATTCATGATCTCATGGTTCAATATCCGGATAAGCCGCTGCCAGGATTCAACCTCCTTCTGCTCCAACTCCGGTTTTATATTCTGGAGCGATACCAGGTGAATGGTTTTGTCGCCGGTTGTAAAGAGGACTTTGCGCATAGCCAACTGAATCAATTCTCCTTTAATAATCACAGGAATCAACTCTGTTTGGTTCGACGGCTGTTCAAGGAGATAATCACTGAGACCTTCCTTGATGCGGTCAAGTCGGTTCAAATCTCTGACAACATGAACACCGAAAATCTTTTTTGAAGCATCATTAAAGAATTCAACTTTCCCGTCAGAAGTGAATGAGATCAGTCCCACCGCTGCATGATCAACCAGCGTTTTAAAATAATTATTCTGAATTTCAAGTTTTATCCTTGCCGATTCAAGATTTTGATTTAGTTTTTCAAAATAGTCGTAAAGCCCTGCAAACACTTCTTTTCGCTTGCTTCTGCTGAAACTGATTGTTACTTCTCCGCTCAGGTGAGCAATAAAAAAATCCTCAAGTTTCCTGTTTACTTTATTTAAAAAATGAATCAAGGAGGCAATCTGAATGAAAAAAACCATTGCCAGAATAATAATCATCGAGGTATTCGGAAAATAATAGATGATCAGGAAAAGCAATAAACTGGTGAAGGAAATAAGACAAATTCTGGCTACCAGGATATAATAAAAAAGTTTAGAGACCATATTTCTTTACTTTGTTATAAATGGTCTGTCGGGTAATTCCTAATTCCTTTGCGGCAATTGAAAGGTTCCCCATATTTCTGACCAGGGCTTTACGGATGATTTCCTTTTCATAGTCATCAAAAGCAAGCGGGATATCGGTAGCAGTATACTGAAAAGGGACTTTTTTCAGAAAGAGATCATCCGCTTTAATCAGATGCCCTTCAGCCAGGATCACCGCTTTTTCCATCGAATGTTCGAGTTCACGTATATTCCCGGGCCAAGGATAGCTTTTCAGGGCATTCATGGATTCTTTCGTTAAGGTCATTTGCCCCCGGTTATATTTCACTGAAAATTTGTCTAAAAAATAACCGGCCATCAGGTCTATATCATTACCCCTTTCTCTTAAAGGAGGCAGGTCAATCTGGATCGTATTGATACGGAATAACAGATCCTGTCTGAAAAGCCCTTCCATAACCATTTTTTCCAAATTTTTATTGGTGGCACAAATCAGCCGAATATCAATCGGCACAATCCTGTTTGAACCTAATGGGATGATATGTCTTTCCTGCAACACATTCAAAATTTTTGTCTGCATATTCAGTGAAAGGTTTCCGATCTCATCCAGAAAGAGTGTGCTTTCAGCAGCCGATTCAAATCTTCCCATACGGTCAGTTTTGGCATCGGTGAATGCTCCTTTTTTATGCCCGAATAATTCACTCTCAAACAATGATACCGGGATCGATGACATGTCAACCGTGACCATGCTTGCCTTGGATCTATCTGATTGCCGATGTATTTCTTTTGCAATCAACCCTTTTCCAGTGCCATTTTCTCCGGTAATCAATATATTGGCATCGGTCTTTGAAACCTTTTCGACAATCTCCATTACCCTTTTTATCGAAGGGCATTCCCCTATAAAATCAGGAAATTGCTGTTCAAGATCAAAATTGGAGCCGGGTTCATTTAGCCGGAGCTTCTGTAAATCAATCGCCGATTGCCGGAGCTTAATACCTGCTTTTAAAGTTGCCAGTAATTTGTCATTATCCCAGGGTTTAAGAACAAAATCAGTAGCCCCGTTTTTCATGGCTTTTACCGCCAATTCGATATCTCCATAAGCAGTCATCATAATCACACAGATGGAGGGATCAATTTTCATGATCTCGCCTAACCAGAAAATGCCTTCATTCCCGGTATTGATTCCTGCCGTAAAATTCATGTCAAGCAATACCAGGTCATAGTTTTGGCTTTTCAAACTTCCGGGAATTAAATTCGGATTGGTTAGTGCTTCAACCAGACTAAACTCATCTTCAAGGAAAAACCGAAGCGCTTCGAGGATTTCCGGGTTGTCCTCAACGATCAGCAAATTGCCTTTTTGTACCATGACCAAGATTTTTTGTAAAATTAAAAAAAGTGTCCAATATTTAACCACCACTGTCTAATTTTTTTACACTTAAATTTTTACAATCTCGGAAAATATTTTTTATCTATCTGATTATCTGATATATAATATTTTGGCCCGCTTTTTGTTAAATATGAAACCCCTAAAAAAAAACAATTATGATCCCATCTGATATTCTTGTGATTATTCTTCAGCTGCTTATCATTTTTATATGTTTGGGCATTATTTTTCTTATAAGAAGGAAAGCCTCTCCTGATAAAAAAGATGACACGCTGAATGCAGCCCTGCAGTCAGATCACAACATTCTTACGGCTAATCTGAACGTGATTACAAACAAAGAACACCTTCGGTTCACTGAAAACCGTACGGCCCTCATAGATTTTTTCACACACCTGAATGAATGGATCTGGGACGGTTTAAATATCGCTGTTCAGGATTACAACCATACCAATTATCCTGATTTGAGCACAAAACTCATTCATTTAAGGGAATATTATAACAGTGCGAATGTTTCGTTCGGAAGATTACAGTTACTGGTTCAGGATGATAAAATATTAAAGGTGGGATATGAAACCATTCTGGAAGCATTGAAACTGCATCACTTCGTTGAAACAACCCTGAAAAATTTTCAACGCACCCTGTCGTGGGAAAAAAGTTTGCTTGACAAGATCACATCCAAGGATTATGATTTTTTTAAAATGACTCCGGATCTCACCATTTTATATGAGCGGCAGGCTAAGGAAACAGAAGCCGAGCGCAATGAAATTCTTGACGGATATAATGAAAGGCATTGGGAATTATTCAATCCTGTTATCAGAAAAAGAAACGAATTCAGGGATCTGGCAAAGCAGGAAATGTCGGAAGAAAATAAAGAAACTTCCAACGGCCTTACCCAGGGCCGTTGGAATGAGTTCTTTTAGTCGGGGTAGCAGGATTCGAACCTGCGACCTCCTGCTCCCAAAGGGGCGAAAAGGGTTATTATTTTTTACCCGTTTATTGCATACGGGTACTGAAAATACTGGTGTTTCCAAAAGTTATCAACTTTCCCGTTTGTGAGTTATTATTCATTAAATTTGCATTATTTCTGATAAAATAATGCAAATTTTGTGCAAATAATCTGACCTGTTTTGACAATCTCAACATATGGAAAAGGAATATATCATCTCGTTATTTCTCGACGCCCGAAGGAAAAAAAGCAACCATAAATATCCGGTAAAAATACGTGTTTATCACACACTAACCAAAACCGCAAGACTCTATCCTACGAAATTTGAGTATTCGGATGATGATTTTAAGAAGGCCTGGAAAGCTGAAAAGGCTCATAAGAATTACCACGAAGAAAGGCAGAAATTGCAGGCTTTTGATACGCTGTTGAATGAGATTGCCGGAAAGATCACTCCCTTTTCTTTCGAACAGTTCGAAAGAAAGTACCTCAGAAAAAAAGGTGACACTCAGAACTTGTTGTATCATTATGATCAGGCGATCATTAAACTTAAAGCCAACAACCAGTTTGCAAATGCATACAATTATAGTTTGAGTAAGAAGTCGGTCGAAGATTACATGGAAAGCCTCACCGGTCATAAGCCAACTAAAATGTTTTTCTCTGAAATTACTCCTGCATGGCTTACCAAATATGAGTTTGCCATGCTGCACCGAAAAAAACCTCTGAAACGGTCGCATGAATTAAGGGAATGTCCTTTATCCCGAACCACGATTTCAATATATCTCAGGGTATTGAGGACCATCTTCAATAATGCTATTGCAGAAAAAGACATCGATCAGGAAGTCTATCCCTTTGGGAAAAACAAATACCAACTTCCTGCTGTACAGGGAGTAAAAAAGGCACTGACCAGTGACCAACTCAACACACTCTATTTTGCGACTCCCAGAATCCCTGAACAGGAAAAAGCCAGGGATTTCTGGTTCTTCTCATATGCCTGCAATGGAATGAATTTAAAGGATATTGCAATGCTTCGCTGGGAAAACATTCAGGAAGAAACATTGATATTTTACCGTGCTAAGACGATCAATACCGGAAAGACCCATTTAAAACCGGTAACTGCTTACATTACCGATCATGTTAAATATGTCATTGATAAATACGCTAACAAGGACAGGGGACCGAAAAAGCTGATCTTCCCTATTGTTTCAGATGATCAGGATGAAGAAACAAAGTTCTTGATGACAAAGAACTTTACCAGGTTCGTAAATCAAAATCTGAAGAATCTGGCAAAGAACAATGGGATCACTGGAAAGATTTCCTCATACTGGGCACGCCACAGCTTTGCCACGAATGCCATCCGTAATGGGGCAACAATGGAATTCGTCAGCGAATCTTTAAGTCACACTAACCTGAGAACCACTCAAAGTTATTTCGCGGGATTTGAAGATAAGGACAAGAAGGAGTTTATGAAAAACCTTATGACCTTTACGAAGCCGGTCATAAACAATGAACAGATTACATCTTGAGTTAGGTAAAAATACATTGATTTAAACCATCAATTGCTGAAGCTGGATGGGAAAAGCTTCAATAACGTTGGTGCTAAGCTTCATGAATTGAGATGGTCTGATAAACAAACATTTGCGAATGAATAAATTAAAATGGTGCCAAGCTGATTTGAAAAAGGTGCCAAGCTTCTACAAGATAAAATACGATTTTAACAAATAAACGAGGATGCACCTACGGATGAAGATAACAGTAAACAAGAGAATACCAATAACAAAGTTTTAAGCCAATGAAAACCGAAGCCCTGGATAAATGCCTGGATTTTATTTTGAACTGGCAATTTCTCGATAAAAATGATCATCATGAGCTATTCTTAAAAGGTGATATCTTCGGGGAGTCACACATTGAACCTCTGAGGCGTGAACTCATAGAGAATCTCGTAATGCTTGATCATCAGCAACAAGCCAATGTTATTACTTTTTATGTGAACGAACTGAACCGGGTCGCGATAACAGATTTTTTCAAAACCATTGAGAAACATGAAATCAATGATGACCATGGTACTTATATAAGAGCCCTAAGAATGTCACCTGGCACTGATGTCGGAGACCCTTTTTTCTATATGATCTATCAATTGCATCTGCTCATTTTCAGGGAAATTGGAAAGGTTTGTGAGATTTATAAAATTCCTTTCAAAGAGATCTTAAAAAACCACCGAATTGACCCCGATACATTATTAAATAATTTTTACGAGGTTGCCCCTACTGTCCCGAATGATATTTTGCATCTTCCTTCAATCAAACCCATTTTCCTTGCCGAATTCATCCCGCAAATCTTCGAACTGCTAAAGGATTTCTTCTCCAAGTCAGATCAGCGGGAGCTTTTTAAGATTCTTGAAACAGGCGGAAATACTGAAAATTCTCTTCTATTCCTCGATAATGGCACCCGATTGGCAGATGCTTTTAAACAATTGTTTGATTGTGGAATAGTCAGGGGATGCCAGAAAAAGGAATTTGAAGAGTGGATCTGTAAAAACTTCCGGTTCCGTTACCGCGCTGATACTAAAGTATTTTCGAAACGGTACATCGCTGATATCGTCTCCAGCACTAAGGACAAATGTCAAAAGCCCATCCTTAATGTGAGAAAAGAAAAATCCACAGGTCAACCTCTGATAACCAAAGTTTAAAATCTTATACGGGTTTTACACGTGTGGGTACCCACCGTATTGTAACCCTGCATAAGGTGCAAGTACCATTGCCGCAAGTTTCACTTAAATCTTGTAAGCAATGGAAATCACATTTGAAAAATTACCGCAGGCTGTTACACAGCTCTATGAGAAGCTCGAAAATATCGAACGGCTTCTACTTTCACAAAACAATACTCCCGAGCCTGAAGAGGATAAGCTGTTGACCATCCGGGAAGCAGCCGAGATTATTCATCTCACTGTTCCGACAGTCTATGGTCTGGTTCAACGCTCTGAAGTTCCTGTCTGCAAGCGGGGAAAACGTCTCTATTTCTCAAAACAGGAACTTGTTGCCTGGATCTTATCCGGTAGAAAGAAAACCATTTCCGAGATCAGAGCCGATGCAGAATCATACCTGGTAAGAAAGCGCGGATCTTGATCCGCTTCTTTTCGGGAACCTGGTTGACAAAATTTTCAGGAATTCCGACCGGAAAACTACCTCACATATTCTTTAATCAATAAAACAATCAATCATGGAACCTTTATGTGAACTTGATCAACTATATCAATCGCAACTGACGATTCTGTCTGAGACAAAAAGGATGTATAAGTACCTGGTGAACAATAATATTTTGGACAGGGAAAGCGATCGCCTTTTCAGGGAGCTAATTAGAAAGGGGAAGAAAGAACTTTGGAAAAGTTATTTATGTATCAAAAAATCCTATAAACAAGAGGAGAAAAATAGACTGAACCGACGCCGCATTATTTTCAGAAATAAACTGGAACAATAATGCAAAACGTTGCCAAACTTGACCTAATTAATCTAACGATAAAAGCCCGCAGGAACGGGCTTTTGTCGTAATCTGTGAATTACCTTTTAAAATCTTAACTCTCAAGTACAAAGATATGAATAATGAACAAACAATAATTCGAAAGAATCATAAACCCTTTCCGGAATTTGGAACCGGAGCTACTTCAGTTTCCGTTTCCGAAAAGGAGCAGCCCGATGATATGTCATCCATCCTTATGCGGGAAGGAGAAAAATACATTCGTGTGACAACAGATTATTACCGTCTGAGTCATATTCTGAATGCCCGTAAACAAATCACTCCTGTTCAGCAGCTTTGGAGAAAAGGTGCAATTATGGGGGACTTTGGGAAGGAGATATTCAGGTATATCAAGAAATATGTTGCTTTTGTCAATATCCCCGACAATTCCGAAACGTATCAGAAGGAACACAATTACAACGGGGATGCCTATTTTAATTTGTATGAGCAGATGAAATATGTTCCGGCTCCGGGTGATATGACCATTACCATGAAATTCCTTTCGCGTATTTTCCAGGACAAATTTGATATCATCCTCGATTACCTGAAGATCCTTTATGAAAACCCTACCCAGAATCTTCCGGTCATCTGTCTTGTCTCGAAAATACAGGAGACCGGCAAATCCACTTACATGATGTGGCTTTGTTCCGTTTTCGGACGAAATGCTATCATTCTGGGAAATGAGGAATTCAGCACCAACTTCAATTCTCTCTATGCCAGCAAGCTCATTGTTTGTATTGACGAGTCTTTTATCGATAAGAATATCATCAAAGAGAAGATCAAACGGCTCACCACCAGCGATTCCATTAACATGGAGGCCAAAGGAAGAGACAGCATCCGCATGGATTTCTTCGGAAAACTGGTATTATCGAGCAATACTGAGGATAATTTCATGAAAATGGATGACGACGACAACCGGTTTTTTGTTGTAAAGGTTCCGGAACTCACTCGCCAGGATTTCATCCCTGACCTAATGGACCGACTGGTGGAAGAAATCCCGGCATTCCTTTACCTGTTAAAAACCCGTCAGATGGTATATCCCAGGAAAAGCCGGTTATGGTTTGATCCGAAGGTTTATGAGACAGATGCTTTAGCAAGAATGAAGGTCAATACCCGCAGTATGGTTCAAAAAGAATTATTAAGATGGTTTGAAGACATCTTTGCTTTTGATGAAGTAGAAGATCAAATTCATGTTACGCCTGGCCGACTTGCCAAGGAACTTGAAAAATCCTTAAAACTTATTACAGGGCTTCCAAGCCAGATATCTTATATCCTGAAAGAGGAATGGCATCTCACCCCTGCAAAAAATAATAAATTCGAGTTCCTTTCCATCGTCGACAATTATTCGGATTCTGAACGCATGATGGTCTCTCAGATTTCTAAAACAAAAACCACTGGAACGTATTACACAATTACCCGGGAATTCGTTGATTCAAAAAAATAATTTCAGAAAAAACCCTTTACCTTTTTACTAATCAACTAAAACATAGATGTATCTAGGTAAATCAATGGTAAATTGAGAGTAAAAGAAAGGTAAATTTACCAATTTACCGACAATTTACCACATATGTATTTAATATTCAGCGTATTAATAAAAAGTAAATTAGTAAATCAAAAAACCTTAAAATAATTTTTTATGAAGGAAGATAATGATTCAGAATCAACCACTTATTATACAGAAAAAAAGAAAACTCATATTCTCGATTATCTTGAGCAGAATGATCACCTACCTGTGAAGGTAAAATATGGTAGTGCATGGTACCAAAGTCCTTTGAGACAGGAAAAAACTCCCTCCTTCAAGGTAGATCTTAACAAGAACCTCTGGTATGATTTCGGTACCGGTGAAGGTGGCAATCTCATTGACCTTGTATTAAAACTCAGCAACTGCACAGTGCCGGAAGCTTTAGCGCATATTGGTAACAGTTCCTATTCTAGAGGGGAGCATCGCTTCGATCCTTTGGATGATTCATGCCGTATTAAAATCGATCGTATTCAGGAATTGTCAAACCCGGCCCTGATTCAGTACCTCAGATCCCGGAAGATATTAATGCCATTCGCCCGCCGGATTCTTAAGGAAGCATATTATACCGTTCATGGGAAGCAGTATTTCGCTCTGGCATTTGCAAATGACAAGGGTGGGTATGAATTACGCAGCTCTTACTTTAAGACCGGTTCAAGTCCAAAATATTATACAACGCTCCGTGGAAAGGATGATTCAAAACTCAATGTATTTGAAGGATTCATGGATTACTTATCCTGTTGCACCTTTTACAAGCAGGTTCCAAGCTTCAGAACGATCATATTGAACTCCTTATCTTTTCTTCCAAAGATCGAAGCTGAACTGGTAGGTACATATGAAGTTAACCTTCTCCTTGACAATGACCAGGCCGGAAGGACCGCTACACAAAACCTAATGACCACTTATAAGCATATTCGGGATTGGGCGCCGGTCCTCTATCCGGATCACAAAGACTTCAACGAGTTTTTGATGAACAGAAGAATCCAATAAGACCGATTCAGTTTTCCCGGCAAGAGATCAATTCATATTATTATCAAATATTTGAAGACCAATGAGAAAC
>Ga0265593_1000632_pt1 | contig 18293 bp, 21 predicted proteins | sample saktaG_8_FD_190136 | JGI IMG/M metagenome (GOLD analysis project Ga0265593, IMG submission 190136) | Saline water microbial communities from Sakinaw Lake, British Columbia, Canada - sak_2011_5_24_36m | ecosystem: Environmental > Aquatic > Non-marine Saline and Alkaline > Saline ...
ATGAAGAACAGGCGCACCGAAAGGTGTTTAGAGCGCAAGGATTGAAAATGTGAAGCGGCAACGAAACACATGGGAAACCTAAAACTGCTGAAAATCGGGTTGCAAAACCAGGCAAGTAAAAAAGTTGTGACTCTCGCATCAGTAAGCTCCCGATGATACTCTGAATGCAGGGACGTAACAAACAAAAACCGCAAGGCAATTGAATGTGAAATTCTCACGATCGCCGAAGCGCAGCACACGGCAGGAAAAACAAATCTGGTAACAGAAGAGTTCACCAAGCCGAAGCCAGAAAAGCAAGAAACCGCAAGGCAGAAGGCCAATCAGGCGAGCCGGGGTTCCCAGGGATGTAAAAATTCCTGATACCTACAGGAGTTATCGAACCTACGGGCAAGATGACAACAACGCTTCGAATGCAGGAACCGACAACGCGCAAGCGTGGCCACAGCCAAAATCCTGAGAGGGACAAGGTTTAAAGCCCGGAATCAAGCAGAAAGTTCTTCCTCGTGAAGAAAACTACAGTTTGAAACCAGTGCCGGAAAAAACAAAGCGTGGTGCTTGCACCTGCTTTGAACAACAACAGGGCATTGCTGTAAGGTTTTGCCAATCTGTAAATTCTGTAAAGCAAACGCCGGCCACAATTAACAGCTACGGCTGCTGAAAGTGAAGTGGGGAACTATCCGACAGGGTTGTTCCCCATTGCTTTTTTATATGGTTTATGAAAAAGCTATAGTATTTGGAAAGAAATCAGTTCTTTTGCAAAGTAAACCTTTAAATAAAGTTAGTTTTACATCTCTGATTGCTTTACGAATTAGATATTGTTGAACATAAAATATGTATGCAAAAATCAATTCCAATTAAAGACCGTTTTAAATCCGTTATACAATTCTTTGAATCAGCAATGCCCGTTGCCGAAACAGAACTTGTATACCAGTCACCATACCAGTTGCTTGTAGCCGTTATCTTATCAGCTCAATGCACTGATAAACGGGTAAATATCATTACTCCGCCTTTCTTTAAAGTATTTCCTGATGCTGAATCACTATCCAAAGCCAGTGTCGATCAGGTTTTTGAATTGATTAAAAGTTGTTCATATCCTAACAATAAGGCGAAGAACCTTTTAGGAATGGCCCAAACGCTTGTGAATGAATTCCATGGAATTGTACCATCGGACATTGACGAAATGCAGAAAATGCCCGGAGTTGGCCGAAAAACTGCAAACGTAATTGCGTCAGTTGTTTTTAACCTTCCGGCAATGGCAGTTGATACTCATGTTTTCAGGCTATCAAACCGGATTGGCCTGACAGCAAACTCCCGCACACCGTTCGAAACAGAAAAACAATTAGTGAAATATATTCCTAAAGAAAAGCTTTCAATTGCACACCACTGGCTTATTTTGCATGGGAGGTATGTGTGTATAGCTAGGAAACCAAAATGTGCTGAATGTGGCATCAAAGATTTCTGTAAGTATTATTCCAAACTGTTGGCGAAAACTATCGGATAATTATTTTTTGCGGCTTTTAAATTGAACCATCTGCATGGTTTTCTGTTTAATTATAGTAACCTAAAGTTAAACAATCAGAAACCTAAATCTATATGACAACATTGAAACCCGGCGATGCAGCTCCATTTTTTTCTGCTACCGACCAATACGGAAATGTTATTTCACTCGAATCTCTAAAAGGCAAAAAGGTAGTTTTATATTTTTATCCTAAAGACGATACACCTGGCTGCACTGCTGAAGCATGCAATTTGCGCGATAACCATTCGGAACTTATCAAACTAGGCTATGTTGTAATTGGTGTAAGCCCTGATCCGGTAGCAAAGCACGAGAAATTTGCAGCAAAGTATGAACTTCCTTTTTCTCTCTTACCCGATACAGATAAAACTATAATTCAGGCTTACGGCGTCTGGGGACCAAAGAAATTTATGGGAAAAAGTTATGACGGCGTTTACCGTACTACTTTCGTGATTGACGAAACCGGGTTGATTGAAAAAGTTTTCACCCAGGTTGATACAAAGGAACATACTGCGCAGATACTTAAATCCTGATCAGATCAGAAAAAGCTCAGATTTTAAAACGATGAGCATCAATGTGGTGTACTAATAATTACGACAACCTGCTTTTTTGTTGATAAAAACCTCACTGAAATTATAACTATATTTTTAAATCAAAACGAAACTGAGTAAATTTGCTCAATAACGAAAAATCAAATTATAATGGCAAAGGAAGATAGCAACCAGGAAAAACTGAATGTTTTGAAGCTTACAATGGATAAGCTCGAAAAAACATATGGAAAAGGCACGATAATGAAACTTGGAGATCAGGCTGTTGAAGAAACACCTGCGATTTCTACAGGTTCACTGGGTTTGGATATAGCATTGGGAGTGGGTGGTTTACCCAAAGGAAGAGTTATTGAAATATATGGACCCGAATCATCAGGTAAAACCACACTTGCATTGCATGTAATTGCACAATCACAAAAGAAAGGCGGTATTGCTGCTTTTATTGATGCTGAGCATGCTTTCGATCGCTACTATGCACAAAAATTGGGCGTTGATATCGAAAACTTACTTATCTCTCAACCCGATAACGGGGAACAGGCTCTCGAAATCACCGAAAATCTTATTCGCTCAGGTGCTATAGATGTAATTGTTATTGACTCCGTAGCAGCACTTACACCTCGCAGTGAAATTGAAGGTGAAATGGGTGACTCAAAAATGGGTTTACAGGCCAGGCTCATGTCGCAGGCTTTGCGTAAACTCACCTCAACCATCAGTAAAACAGGCTGTTGCTGTATATTTATCAACCAGTTGCGTGAAAAAATCGGTGTTATGTTTGGCAATCCAGAAACTACAACTGGTGGTAATGCACTGAAATTTTATGCATCAGTTCGTTTGGATATCCGCCGTCAGACTCAGATTAAAGATGGCGACGTAGCAATAGGAAACAGGGTAAAAGTAAAAGTGGTAAAAAACAAAGTAGCTCCTCCTTTCCGTATGGCTGAATTCGACATCATTTATGGTGAAGGCATTTCCAAGTACGGCGAAATTATTGACCTTGGGGTTGAACGTAATATTATCAAGAAAAGCGGTTCATGGTTCAGTTACGGTGAAACCAAATTAGGACAAGGTCGCGATGCTCTGAAGAAATTACTTGCCGACAATCCTGAGCTTTGTGATGAAATTGAAACACAACTTATTGCAGCTTTGAAAGCATAAATTTCTATATAAGAATACAATACAGGTTTTATTTCTAAATAAAAAACTCCAAAGGAATTATCTTTTGGAGTTTTTTTATTCAATAAATTAAAAGTAAAAGTCTGGATATCCGGATAATCGAATACTATTTCAGTATACCATACTTCTTACTCAGAAGTTCTTTACGCATTTCCTTCGCATCGCAATTGCATCCTCCGGAACAACCATGCTGGTTAAGTTTTTCCTTTGATGGAAATAATGTTTTGAAAAGGCTGAATAGTACAAAGCCAGCTGCAATTGCTACTATAATGTAGGTTATGATTTCCTGTATTTGCATAATATGTTTTAAATCAATGTTTTGATAGATGGAAAATAATTTACCACCGATAACCAGGAGATAAAAAAGGTAAAGGCCAGAAGTAATATTGCCCATACAACAGCTGGTATTTTGGTAACTTTATGCAGGTTGGTAGCATCACCGGCCTTTTTAGGTTGTTTAACAGATAATACAAACAATACAACCGAAGAAATTATTGAATCTGTAAATATTATTACTGAATAAAAGGTAGCAAATGCATGAATCAGTGGTTTGTTGTTAAAGTAAATTAATAACAAATTAAGTACAACAAATGTTCCGGCCCAGAATAAACCGTACATGTTTCTCAATGACAGTATCATGATAATCAACGCAATACTGGTCAGGATAAAAAGAATGTACAAGTTATATCCTTTGTAAAGCAGAAACAGGCAAAGCCAGCCTGTAAGCGCCGAAAACGGGTAACCTGCCAGCGCTATCATTGCCTGTGAAAACTTTCCTTTGGTTTTGGTAACGGTAGTTCCTGAAGTATCAGCAAAAAGATTTATGGCAATAACTTCTCCACTCAGCAACAGCGTTACAAAAGCGTGACCGGCTTCGTGTACCAATGTATTTACACTTCTGAAGTATTTTCCAAGCACCGGTATCCGGATAAGCAGCAGAGCTGTAATTAGCAGAATGTAAAATAGAATCTGAGGATTTGAATTAAGCCAGCTCATGATGTACTGATTAAAAAAAGAGTGAACCTATCTGAAACAATGCCAGAGAGCCAAGGTACGCCAATGTTGTGGTATAAACAACTACAAATGCAGCCCATTTCCAGTGTCCGGATTCACGGCTGATGGCCGAAACAACTCCGATGCAAGGGAAATAAATAAGTATAAAAAGCATAAAACTCAATGCCACAAGTGGAGTAAAAACAGGTTTCCCTTTGTTAATTCCGGTTGTATAATATTGATTCTGAAGTTTCTCAACTAAAGGCTGGGTACCGTTTCCTGAATTTTCGGTTTGATACAAAACGCCTAAAGTTCCTACAACTACTTCTTTGGCTGAAACACCTGTAAGTAGTGCTACACTCATTTTCCAGTCGAATCCTAACGGACGCATTACCGGCTCAATAAAATGACCGATCCTGCCAATAAAAGAGTTTTTCTGCTGTGCAACGCGAACAGAAAAATCAAGTTCTTTTATTTTTGAGGAAATATTCAAATTAAGCGAATCCTTAATATTCTTTGGAAGCGATAAAGATTGGTTGTTTGAAGCCATCTCATTCTTCAAGGCAGAAACCTGGTTTTCAAGTTGTTGTTTTTCAGCAAAGTGAACAGGGAAATAACCAAGTGCCCATATAATAATGGAAGATATCAGGATAATTCCACCTATTTTCTGGAGATATTGCCCTGTCCGGTGCCACATATGCCTCACAATGCTCCGCATGGTTGGAACACGGTAGGGTGGAAGTTCCATCACAAAAGGTACATCTTTCTTCCTGAACAGTGTTTTTCTGAAAAGCAGTGCAGATGCGATAGCCAGAAGTACACCGGTAAAATAAATCCCAAATAATATGGTGCCCTGGTACGACTGGAAAAATGCTGTAATAAAAAGTATATAAACCGGTAGCCTTGCGCTACACGACATGAAAGGATTAATAAGCATCGTTATTAGTCTGTCGCGCCGGCTTTCGATGATCCTGGTGGAAAGAATTGCGGGAACGTTACAGCCAAACCCCATAAGTAAGGGGATAAATGACTTACCGTGAAGACCAATCTTATGCATGGCTTTGTCCATAATAAACACAGCCCGGGCCATATAGCCAGTATCTTCCATTAAAGAAATGAAAAGATACAAAAGCAGAATATTTGGTAAGAAAATGATAACACCACCTACGCCTCCTATAATTCCCTGTATCAGAAGGTCTTTAAACATTCCGTCTGCCATACTCGACTGGATGAGCGCAGAAACTTCCTGAACCATCCATTGTATCCATTGCATCGGATAATTGCCAATTTTGAATGTTCCATAGAAAGTAGCCCACATCAGACCAATAAAAATGGGAATACCCCAGATTTTATGAGTAATAAAGATATCTATGATGTCGCTTCTGTGACGGCGTGTCTGAGGATTGGCTTTAAGTGTTTCAGCAAGAGCACCGGCGATAAACCCATATTTGGAATCGGTGATCAGCGTTTCTGTATCTTCACGTTGTTCATTTTCAATTCTTGACTGTTCACGTTTAACAGTCTCTGCTATTTCACCAGCATTTTTAAGTTTTTGAGCCTTATCTTTAGCATCCTGATCTTTCTCAAGTAACTTGATAGCCAGGAAACGGGATGATATTTTATTCAGAAAATCATCGTTTTCCGGAATGCGCAATTTTTTCTGAACGGCTTTTATTCCTTCTTCAAGTGACCGGCCATAATTAATATGGATATGCCTCGAAACCTGGTCGCTGCCTTCGCAAACCTCAATAATTTTTGAAAATAAATCATGTATTCCTTTTCCCCGTGATGCAACAGTTGGAATAAACGGGACTCCAAGCATTTGTCCAAGGTATTCAAAGTTTAGAATATCTCCTTTCTTTTCCAACTCATCAAACATATTCAGGGCAACTATTACCCTGATATCCATATCGATAAGTTGAGTTGTGAGATAAAGGTTGCGTTCCAGATTAGATGCGTCTACCACATTTACAACCACGTCAGGCATGTTCTCGTTAATAAAATCACGAACATAAAGTTCTTCCGGCGAATATGCCGTTATCGAATATGTCCCGGGCAGATCAGTAATGACAAACTCATAGCCTTCCTGATCAAACTTTGCTTCTTTGGCATCTACAGTCACACCGCTATAATTACCAACCCTTTCGCGCGAATTGGATGCATAATTGAAAAGCGTTGTTTTTCCGGAGTTAGGATTGCCTACAAAAGCAACATGAATAATTTTATTCTTCCCTGAATATTGTGTGTTTTCTGAAACTTCACTAAGGGTTCCAGAATAATGTATTTCCTGTTCAGTAATGTTAAGCGGGTCAACTTCAATAAGTTGAGCTTCACTCATGCGTAGGGTGACATTATAACCTAAAATATTGTATTCAACAGGATCCTGCAAAGGAGCCTTTTTAATAACTGTCACCTCTTTTCCAACAACGAAACCCATCTCGGTAATCCTTTTCCGAAAGGCTCCACGTCCTTTAACTCTAAGGATAGTAGCTTTGCTGCCGGGTTCAAGTTCACTCAGATTCACAGATTATTATTATTTAGATCAAATAAATATTGTACAAAGATACTACGAATATGTTATCCGAAACACCAAATATCTGAAAATATTAGATTAGTAGCAATTTGCTTATTTAAAGGTTTTAAACTAGCAAAATAAATCGTTAAAACATCAACTCATCATCCTGTTGAGCTGGAAAAGCAAGTGCATGTATAGCAGGAAGAAGTGCAGCGATCCTGGCTCCCCAATGCGAGATAAATAAAGTCCTGCATTCATAAACAGCATTTTGCTTTGCGTAGGACAAATTTTTCTGATAAAGAAGGACAAAATCTTTCAAATCCTGGTACACATCAGCAAGGTGTTCCGAAATACTGGCTTTTAAGGGTACATTGTCAGCGTTTTCGTACGATAAGGTATAAAAATCATCATTTCCAGGAAACACGATTAAAAGGGAATTGTAAATACTTTCCCATTGATCCTCATTTACAAACCTCTCACCTAAATAATCTTCATCTGGTTCAACAACCGGCAAAATCGCACCCTTCAGGTATAGAAGCGGGCAAATTTTGGCATAGTATTGCAGCACCTCGTCTGGATTGTATTTTTCAGCTTTTTCAGTGAAAAGGCAAAACTCATTTGCAACTGTCAGCATGTCAATTACATTGGCTGAAGTTGTTGGATCGGAGGTTGGTGCATTTGTCATAAGAAGGTATTCTGGTATGATTATAATAACGCGTCAAAGGTATTAATTTGAACTGTGAACCCCATGAAATATCCGGCATAAAAAAAGTGCCGCAAGGGCACTCAGTAAATAAATAGGAGGGAGCTGCTCTAAAGTTTCTTCATTATGATCAGCCGGGCTTCATCTGTACCGAAATTTTCAAATCCACGGTCCATATTTTTTCCTATTTCCACCGTATCATATAATGATAATTGCGTTTTAGTTTCACCCATATTCAAAGTAACTTCACCTTTGATGAGACAGGCAACAACATCAAATTGATTTGAATGCTGGGGCATATACTGTCCAGGTTGCAGGCAAAGATGAATAACTTCAAGCAAGGCAGAAGAATGCATTTTATATCCTTCGAGGTTTACAGGCACTTTCGGGGCATTTGATAATGAAACTATTTTCATCTGGAATGGGTTGTTTTGGACGTAGTTTTCCTTTTCTGTTTCGGCGCAGTCAGATTATCAATTATATGAGATATTGCGAAAACAGGATTTCTGAAGATCATTCTTGGACCTGCCCATCGCATCACCTTGCGCATTTGCTCCCGCATTACCGGCGAATAACAATGAACAGGACATTGTTTGCAGACTGGCTTTACTTCTCCATACATGCATGACAATAAACGCTTTTCGGAATATTTTGACAGCGATTCGCATTCCTCACATAAATTTCCATCGCTGTTATGATTCTCATGACAATACATTTTAATCATTGCCTGAACAATAACAGATTCTCTTTCGCGGCGGGTCTTTAGCAGGAACATGGCGTTAAAATTTATTCTCTTATCATAGTAAGGAGCATGATAAACCGCTCATTTGCATTTACAGCATGAGAAATATTTGCAGGCATAATAATACTTTCACCTGCAGATAGCTGATTTGGTTTTCCGCCAATTACAATTTCTGCACTTCCTGACATAACCTGCACCAAAGCATCGAAAGGCGCTGTGTGCTCGCTCAGTTTCTGGCCGGCATCAAAAGCAAATAAGGAGATATTCCCTTTTTCCTTCTGAATGATTCTTTTGCTGACAATTCCATCAGTCTGATAACCGATTGAATCAGCAAATACAAAAGGAGTTCCGTGTTCAATTTTTTCGTTTTCCATTTGTGTGGGATGTTATTCGTTAAAAGTTATTCGTTAATCGTTGTTTGGAATTTGTTTATCTAAACTAAATCTGTCTGTTTACGAAAGTTAAGCTTTCATTTATAACTTAAGGTTCTGGTTTACAATTCACTTTTAACTATTTAACCTTTAACTGTTATAAATTCTACACCCATTCTTCGTTCAGAATATCCCCTTTAATACCAACCACTATTTTCTTAATCGGGATATTGCGGCCTGACTGCTGTACAGCCATTTTAGCCATCTGAATCAATCCGCCACAACATGGAACTTCCATAATGGGAACAGTTAAAGTGTTGATTTTTGCATCCGAAATCATTGTAGCAAGCTTATCCAAATATACATCTTTATTAGTATCAAGTTTTGGACAGGCAATCGCCAAAGATTTATTTTTTAATAGGCGATTATGGAAATCTCCCATGGCAAATGCCACACAATCAGCAGCTAACACTACATCAGCACCCTGGAAATAAGAAGCCATTGGATTAACAAGGTGAAGTTGTACCGGCCACTGACGAAGTTCGGATGCGGCAGGTGCATCAGATACTCCAGCTGTAGCGGCTACTGCGTTAACTTTGTCCATATCTATTCGGAAATCTATTGTTTTTGAACTTCCACATCCACAGGCGCTTTCCTGTTCAGGTTTCACGTGATTTAATGCATCTTTCATAGTTGGAAAAATTAAAGGTGATGAAATTGTCGGTTTTATATCTGCTTCGGGGCTAAGATCAATATTGTTATTTTTGATATAGGCTACAGCTTCCTTCAGAAACTCATGTTCGTTATGATCGCGGAGATGTTCAAGATGCGCCAGGATTGTATTTCTACCCTGTTTTACAATGGTTTCCATTACCACAGTTTCATTATAAGGCTCTGCTTCACGTTCAATAATTTCAATGGCTCCTTCGGGGCAATGGCCCAAACAAGCTCCAAGTCCATCGCAGAACAAGTCGCTGATCAACCGGGCTTTACCATCAATAATCTGAAGTGCTCCTTCATGACAATTCGGTATGCATACTCCGCAACCGTTGCATAATTCTTCGTCTATTTGTATGATTTTTCTAAGCATACTTAATGTCTTTTGTTTTTAGATCTGAAATTTTTGTATTAGCCATATATTCAACGAATTCATTAGTCAGCTTATCAGGTTTTCCACCAAAAATGCAAGTAATAAAAGGGCAATGATTTTCGGTGATTCCACAAAACTGGCATTCTACATTTCCTTCGATCAACTGATAAATTTCAAGCATACTTATCTGATCCGCTTTTTTCTTAAATGTAAACCCACCTCCAGGCCCCCGATTTGACTCAAGGTATTCATTTTTTGCAAGAATTTGCAATATTTTAGCAAGATGATTTTGTGAGACATGAAGAATTTCAGAAATTTTCTTTGCGTTTAACCTTACTGTCGATGACGCAATAATTGCCAGACTGTGAATAGCCAAAGAGGCTGCTTCTGAAATATGTACTAGTCGGCTCACGTTATATCGGAATTAAAGTATTTGAATGCGCAAATATACAAACTAATTAATAGTGGATGCAAACTTCACAAATAAAATTATAGAATTTTAAAGAAAAATAGGAGTAAAGCGTCTATTCCATTAAATCAGCAAGTGTATTCGAAGATAAATGCTCGCGGAAAGTTTGTGTCATTTTGGAAACAACTGTCCCCAATATACACTTCTCAAAAGGACAAACCTGCTTTTCGTGAGGACAGCTTATAACTTTTACTTGTCCTTCGATAGCTTCATAAATCTGTAATAAAGTAATTTTCTCCGGCTCGATATTCAATTTAAAACCTCCCGATGGTCCACGATTTGAAAATAAGAATCCTTCCTTTACCAGGCGTTGCATTACTTTAGCAACATGGTGTCGAGACGAACCTGTGATGTCAGCAATTTTCTGAACATTAATAATTTCCCCTGCGCGGGCAACCAACACCATGCCATGCATGCCGATAGATGCAGCTTCGGAATATGAAACAATTTTAGCCATTCTGTTATATAAGTAATTAATTGCTCAAATGTCGGTATTATTATTTTACATTAAGTTATGCTGATGCAATTTGAAGCAATTCTAAATAAGTGGAATGGAATGGTTTTTGATTAATAAAATCCGTAACACTCATTCTATACTAATGCGATCAACAAAAATATTGCTCATAGCCTTAATTAACTTTCTGGTTTTTTTTGCTTCCTGCGATGTAATGCAGCAGGTTTCACAAATTAACAATCTTACAAAATGTGAATTCAGGATTGAGTCGGTACAGCATTTAAACCTTGCCGGGATAAACGTTCAAAACATAAATCAACTATCCGATCTAAACATTTTCGATGCGGCGAAAATCGCTGCAGCATTATCATCACAGCAATTTCCACTTGATTTCACATTAAATATAGAAGCAAAAAATCCTAATACTTCAGCAGCAGGAATGACGCGCATTGATTGGATTCTTTTAATTGACGATATAGAAATGACACGTGGTATACAGGACAAACAGGTAACTATACCAGCAAACAATGGGATTGCATTTATTCCAATGCAAATGCATGTTGATTTGCAGAAAGCTTTGTCAGGAAAAAGTGCTGATGCAATTATTAATTTTGCCTTGAACCTGTCAGGAAACGGGAATAAACCTACCCGATTTACTCTAAAGATGAAACCAACCATTACTGTTGGCGGAATTCCAATAACGTATCCTGGATATTTGAATGTAAAAAATGAATTTGGAACAAACTAGAAACAACTCTAAAACTTGGACAATTATGAATGCATCTAAAATACTTCATTATATAGCTTTGATTCTTGGATTCCAGGCATCAGCTTTCTTCTTGTTTTTCCTGATTTCTGATGGAGTCGGCGACCTTATTGATGGTAAATTCAGTGTGATTCCCATACTGATAATGATGATTTTCACCGTAATTGGTTATATATGGGCACTTTCGAAACCAAAACTTGGAAGTTTAATAATGATTTCGGGAGGGGTTGTAATGGCAATTTATCTTTTATTTCTTGGTGGATTAGTAGGAATCAAAATGGCGATGATATATGGTCTGCCATTTATCATTCCCGGCCTGATATTTTATTTTGTTGGAAAAACGGAAACCGGTTCAGAACCGGATCAAACAATATAGTGGAAACCCCGGTAGCGATATCGGGGTTTTTCATTTTAAACAATTCTTCTGAGAATTTTATTACTTACTAAAACGATTTTGCAGGTTGCCATTTTATTATAAATTTGTTGTTGAGTTAATCTAAAAAAGGAATTTTACCACCGAAAGGCGCTTGATTATTTTTTTTATAAAACCACAAAAAAGTAACAGGATGAATATGAAATCAAAGTTAAACAGGTTAATCCATTTCCCGGTAACGAAAATCCTTATTGGGTTGATTGGAGTGGCAATTGCCACCGTTTCAGTTCAATCTGGCGCACAGGCAATTGCTAAACATATTCCGTTGAACGAAGATATTAAAAACCTTTTAGTGGCTGTACTGGCAGCTATCGCTGCATCAGTCACTTATTTCTATCTGTTTAGGTTTTATGAGAAGAGAAATATTGAAGAGCTTTCAACAACTCACTTTTTGCGAAACTCGCTAACAGGTTTTTTAATTGGTTTCCTGATACTTTCCTTTGTGATACTGGTTATGTATTTCGGAAAGGCTTATACAATTCTTTCAATTAACCCGGCCTCGTTTTTAATTCCGACACTGGCCATTGGGATTTCAAGTGCCGTTTTCGAAGAAATCTTATTCAGGGGCATAATTTTCAGGATCACAGAACAAAAGCTTGGAAGTGTCTGGGCGCTGATTATTTCTTCATCCATATTTGGTTTTGCACATCTTGCGAACCCGAACAGTACTGTTTTTTCGGCTATCGCCATCACCATTGAAGCCGGTTTACTGCTTGGAGCTGCTTATATTTATTCTAAAAATTTATGGCTGCCGATATTTATTCATTTCGCATGGAACTTTTCGGAAGGAGGAATATATGGAGCTATTATTTCCGGAAATGGATTAACAAAGAGCCTGATAACCAGTAAAATCAGTGGGTCAGAACTTCTGACCGGTGGGACTTTCGGTCCTGAAAACTCTTTGCAAGCAGTAATCCTGGGATTGGTATCAGGTATTGTGTTTTTATGGATGGCGAATAAGCAGGGTAAATTGGTTGAGCCTTTTTGGAAACAACAAAAGATTGATAATTAGGAATGTGTGGCGTTGGTGCTTTACTTTATTAACCTTTTGAATTCTCAATAATTTCGCCCAATTCCATCCAGAATAAAGTTTTTTCATCAATAATCTGAACCAGTTCATTGTATCTGACTGACAGATTTGTAAAGCTTTCTGTTGATTCATTCCCTGAATTCATCAGCTCAATTATCTGGTCTTTTTCCGTTTCCAGCTGATGTATATCCTTTTCAAGGGTTTCGAAATCTTTCAACTGTTTAAACGATGGTTTTGAAGAAGGTTTCTTTTCTTTGAAAGTCTGTTTTTCTTCTTTAGCCGGTTTTTCGATACGCTGAGCCATCTTCTGCTCTTTCATGCGCCACTGGTAGTAATCGGTATAATTGCCGTAAAAATCTTTGATCTTTCCCTGGCCCTCGAACACAAATACATGATCACAGAGCTTATCCAGCAAAAACCGGTCATGCGAAACAATCAGCACACAACCTGCAAAGTCCTCTAAGAACTCTTCAAGCACTTGCAGTGTATAGATATCCAAATCGTTAGTTGGTTCGTCCAGGATAAGGAAATTGGGATTACGGATCAATTGAAGCAGCAGGTATAACCTCCTGCGTTCGCCGCCGCTGAGTGCACTGAAATAAGCCTGTTGAACCGGGTACGAGAAATCGAAATGCTGAAGGAATTGAGAAGCCGACATACTTCCTTTTTCCAACTTTATTTCTTCAGCTACATTTTTTACAATATCGATTACGCGTTTATCTTCCTTTAAAACCAATCCGTTTTGAGTGTAATAACTCATAACTACGGTTTGCCCGATCGAGATTTTGCCTTTGTCGGGAGCCAACTGACCGGAAATTAAATTGAGCAGAGTAGATTTTCCGGTACCATTAAGTCCAACAATACCTATTTTTTCGCCTCGTTTAAAAATGTAAGTAAAATCATCAACAGCTTTGAAGTCGCCGAAGTTTTTACTCAGGTTATCGATTTCAACGATTTTTCCACCCAGCCGGTTTGCGCTTACACCAAATTGAATGCTTTTATCTTCCCTTTTGAATTTTGCTTTAGTTTGCAAGTCATCAAAGGCAGATATCCTGGCTTTAGATTTTGTTCCCCTTGCTTTTGGCATACGACGAATCCACTCTAATTCAGTCTTGTATAAATTTTTTGATTTTTCAGTTGATTGATCTTCAGAAAGTTGCCGTTCAGCCTTTTTCTCAAGATAGTAGGTATAATTGCCTTTATAGGTTAAAATTGAATTTTGATCCATTTCCAGGATGGTATCACAAACGTTGTCGAGAAAATACCTGTCGTGGGTTACCAGCAACAAACTCAGCGATTCGCGCGAAAGGTAATCTTCAAGCCATTCAATCATTTCAAAATCAAGATGATTGGTAGGTTCGTCCATTAACAAAAGATCAGGATTTCCGAGTAAAGCGCGCGCAAGTGCAATTTTCTTTCTCTGTCCTCCCGATAATTTTCCAACCTTTTGTGATAAATCGTTGATCGCAAACTGCCCTAAAATTTCCCGTGCCCTTGTTTCATAATCCCAGGCACCGGAAGCATCCATTTCGGCCATGCTGTGGTTTAAAAGCGAGTCGCTTTCAGTGCCAGGATTATGTTTGAATTCTTCAAGCGCAAACTCATAATCGTGTATAACTTTTATTAAACCGGTGCCAGTTGAGAAAATCGTATCAAGAATGGTTTTTGACTCGTCGAGTTGTGGATTTTGCTGGAGATAGTCTATTTTCAGATCTCTGCGGGATGTAATTTTGCCTGAATCTGGCGCTTCGAGGCCAGCCAGAATATGCATAAGCGAACTTTTGCCAGTACCATTACGTGCGATAAGCGCTACTTTCTGACCTTTGTCGAGGCTAAAACTGATGTTTTTGAAAAGGATTTTTTCGCCGTATGCTTTTGATAAATTATCAACCTGAAGATAGTTCAATGATGGGAAATGTTAGTTTGGAATTCTTTTGCAAAAGTAGCAAGAATGACTGAATTAAAGAAGAAGGAAATTGGGTGGAAGGTGTTTTGAACAGCTTGTTAGATATATATAGCAAAAAAAAAGCTTCCTCACGGAAGCTTTAATAGTAGATTTTGATGCTGGCTTATTGCATCTTAACATTGATTGCTTTTGGACCACGACGATCTTCAACAACCTCGAAGTTAACCAGGTCATCATCTTTAATTTTGTCGATCAGGCCGGTAACGTGTACAAAAACTTCTTTTTGAGTTTCATCATCAACAATAAAGCCGAATCCTTTTTGCTGATTAAAAAATTTTACTTTTCCAGTAGACATTGTAATGCGTATTAGTAATTATTTAATTGATAGTTGAATACAAAAATAGGATATATTTTTATTATTTGATACTTTTTAGGAATTATTTTTTAAGTTATTGATTATTAACAATATGTAGCCGATATAATTAGTTTTCAATGTTCTGGCAATCTCCAAGAGATCAAAATAAAGTCAGGGCCTACTGTTTTTTACGACTATTTTGAGCTTATTTCTCCATTAACCATTCAGCTGTTTTTTTTGCTTCTTCGGCTGAATTTCCGCAAAATACTATGTCTGGTTTGAATCCAAAACAAACATCCGGACGTGACGGATCATTAAAAATAGCACAATTAAAGTCATCCAATAATTGTACACATCTTACACCAGCCGGTTTACCTGCTGGCATTCCGGGTATAGGTGAACTTATTGATATATAGATGCAGCAAACGCCACATCCGGCCCTACATTTCATTCAGGGATTGGGGGTTAGGTTTTAGGGATCAGAGATGATGATTTTGGAATTGTGATTAGTGGTTTCGACTTTGAATGTCAAGTGGAAAATCACACAAACGACCAGTGTCAAAGAATCGTAAAATACTTTTTACCAATAACTTATCAACTATTTCCCTTTTACCAATTACACCTGTGGACCTGCAGCAACAAGCCGTTTCCCTTCATCGTTATCCGTATATTTAGCGAAATTATCAATGAAACGTTTCGCGAGATCTTCAGCTTTTTCGTCCCAGGCAGATTTCTGCTCATACGTATCCCGAGGATCCAGTACTGCAGAATTAACGCCATGCAATTCGGTAGGGACTTCGAGGTTAAAGAAAGGAATCATTTTAGTAGGAGCGTGATCAATAGAACCATCAAGGATTGCATCAATTATTCCGCGTGTATCCTTGATTGAAATACGTTTTCCGCTGCCGTTCCACCCGGTGTTGACCAAGTAAGCTTTCGCGCCACAATTTTCCATGCGTTTTACCAGTTCAACAGCATATTGGGTTGGGTGAAGCGTTAAGAATGCATTGCCAAAACATGCTGAGAATGTGGGTTGTGGAGATGTAACACCTCTTTCGGTTCCTGCCAGTTTTGCTGTAAATCCTGAAAGAAAATGATATTTTGTCTGTTCTTCGGTAAGTTTTGATACAGGAGGCAAAACACCAAAAGCATCGGCCGTAAGGAAAATCACTTTACTTGCATGACCGCCTTTTGAAACAGGTTTTACAATGTTTTCGATATGGTAAATAGGGTAGGAGACACGGGTATTTTCGGTTTTGGAACCATCCGAAAAGTCAATAGAGCCATCATCGTGAACAGTAACATTTTCAAGTAAAGCATCACGGCGAATGGCATGAAAAATATCAGGTTCATTTTCTTCACTCAGGTTGATGCATTTAGCATAGCATCCACCTTCAAAATTGAAAACGCCGGCATCGTCCCATCCATGTTCATCATCGCCAATGAGTGCACGTTTCGGATCGGCTGAAAGAGTAGTTTTTCCGGTACCCGAAAGTCCGAAGAAAATAGCAACATCGCCGTCTTTACTCATGTTAGCTGAACAATGCATGGAAGCAATTCCACGTAACGGCAGGTAATAATTCATCATTGAGAAAATGCCCTTTTTCATTTCACCACCATACCATGAGCCACCAATAAGTGACATCCTTTCGGTAAGGTTAAAAACAACAAAGTTTTCCGAATTCAAACCTTGTTCTTTCCATTCAGGATTCGTTGTTTTAGATGCATTTTGAACTACAAAGTCGGGTTTGAAATTTACCAGTTCCTCATCTGATGGACGAATGAACATATTTTTTACAAAATGAGCCTGCCATGCAACTTCTACGATAAAGCGAACTTTAAGTCGCGTATCCGGATTTGCACCGCAATAGGCATCCATCACATATAATTTCTTTCCTGACAACTCTTTCTGGGCAACAGCTTTCAGGTGATTCCATAGATCGGTTGAAACCGGTTTATTGTCATTTTTTCCAATTGTTGACCACCAGACGGTATTTTCCGAAACCGAGTCCAGAACTATGTATTTGTCTTTAGGAGAGCGGCCTGTGAATATTCCTGTATCAACATTTACAGCGCCAAGGTTTGACAATTTGCCACGTTCGTAACCTTCGAGTGCCGGATCCATTTCATGCTCAAATAGATCTTCATATGCCAGGTTGTAATAAACCTGTTCAACTCCATTAATACCATATTGTTCAAGATCGATATTGATACCGGGTCTGTTTACTGCAATTGCCATGAGTTAGCTGAGTTTTAATTGAACGGTTTTGGATTTGGTTTACTAAATAGAATTTTTATTGAATAAAATCAAAAACATCTTTGAATCCGATTGGTAAGGGAAGCAAATATATAAAAAAGGTTAACAATCACTTTTATTTTGTGACTTTTTTGTTTAACCGGTTTAATCAGCTTTATATTTAGTTTTTTCAAAGAACATTTTTTTTGAATTTTACAGAGAGAAAAGATTCTCGTTTTTTAATCCTGAATGATTTGTTAGCATATAAATTTGAGGCATTTTAATACGATTTTAAACTTTTGCTGGTACTTTTCTTTGATATTATCATTTTTATATAAGGTTGTTGATATCTTTTTCCAGAAAAACATAAATGTAATAATCTGGATATAAGTTAATTAGACAATATGTTAAAAAAACTTAATTTTTTTTATGATAAAGTTTGATTCGTATTAAAAATGCTTGTACTTTTGCACCGTTTTTTAATTAAACTTAGATATGAAAAAATTATTTGCAATGTTTGTAGTAGCTGGTATGGTAGCTTTCGTAGCTTGCGGACCCAGTGCAGAAGAAAAAGCTGAAAAAGCTCGTCAGGATTCAATAGCTCAAGCTGATTCGTTGGCTAATGTAGCTGCAGAACAAACTCGTTTAGCAGATTCAACAGCACAAGCTGCTGTTGTAGCTGATTCACTTGCTAAAGCTGACTCAATCGCTAAAGGTCTTATCAAGGTTAAGAAATAATTTCAATCTTGAATGACAAGAAAGAGGAGTGCTTTGCACTCCTTTTTTTATTCCCTGATTTCCCGTATCTTTGCTTAAAGATAAAGTCTTTTTCATTTTTTTGAAATTGCATGTATGAAGCATATTACGACATTCGAACTCAAAGAGAAAATGGACAGGAATGTACCATTTCAACTTGTTGATACACGTGAAGCTGAAAAGTTTGCTGAGTGTCACATTAGTGGCGCAATCAATATCCCTCAAATTGATCTGCCC
>Ga0265593_1000633_pt1 | contig 18292 bp, 18 predicted proteins | sample saktaG_8_FD_190136 | JGI IMG/M metagenome (GOLD analysis project Ga0265593, IMG submission 190136) | Saline water microbial communities from Sakinaw Lake, British Columbia, Canada - sak_2011_5_24_36m | ecosystem: Environmental > Aquatic > Non-marine Saline and Alkaline > Saline ...
ATTTCATAGCCTTCAGCACGTAATTGGGTGAGAATACGCTCTGCATCAGAACCCGCTTTGGGGCAACCGAGTGAAACGAAACCAACTTTTGGATTTGATAAACTCATGAACACTAACCAACCTTTAATTTAAATTTTTACTTATGTATATTATTGCCATTGCTTGGCTATACGTTGTCACTTTAATGGCAGCAACCGAAAAAACCATTACCGCAGGGTTGCTAACCTTTGTATTTTACGGGCTACTTCCATGTGCTTTATTCTTATGGGTACTTGGCGTAAAACATAGACGGCACATTAAGCACAAGAAATTACTACTCGAGGACGACGTGGGCAATCCAGATAGTACTGACGCCAACCGAAATGAGTAAAATTTGTGCCAAGGTCGCTTTTAATTCGGTACGTCTATGTAAACCAGGAATTAAATCTGCCACTGCTACATAAAGCAAACTAGATGCAGCTAAGCCTAAAATAACCGGTATCCAACTTTGCACATATTGCAATGCATAATAGGCGATTAAACCCCCTACCATCGTCGCGACACTTGAGACTAAATTAAATATTAGCGCTTGTTTTTTACTATAGCCTGAATGTAATAAGATTAAAAAATCCCCCACTTCTTGTGGAATTTCATGGGCAATAATAGCGAGTGCTGTCACGACACCCAATTTAATATCTGCAGTAAAAGCCGCAGCAATCAAAATACCATCAATAAAATTATGAAAAGTATCGCCTATCATAATCATCAGACCACTACGTCCACCGTCGTGCGCATGTGAGTGAGTATGACCTTCACCAACCAAGATTGAAGGTTGTTGTGTCACTACTGCTTTATATTTAAGACCAGTATCTTGAGAAGCATGTTCTGGATGTGTGACTGGGCAGTTTTCTTCCGTGTGCATCGCATGCACTTCACAATGGTCGCCATGACAATGGCGCCAAATCACCAGCTTTTCCAACACAAAAAATAGCAATAAACCAAGAAGCAAAGTGGCAGAAACGCTTTCTACATCGCCAGCCAGACTAAATGCGTGGGGTAAAATTTCTAAAAAAACTGCACCTAACATAGCGCCTATGGCATAGCTGACCAACATGGGCACCCATGCTGTACGCACATTTAAAGCAAACAGTGCCGCCAAAGACACGCTTAACACGCCCCCCAGTAAACTGGACAAAATAATCCAAGTCAGTACAGATAATGGCGTAGTCGTAAGTGCTAGGTTTAACATAAATATTTTGGGTTCAATCGAAACTAAAGTAATCTAAGCTGACTTACTAAAGCAAACATTATAAACGAGCGGCGTCATCATCGTCATGTATTGCTCGATAAATGTAATCATCAGACCAATAATGAGCAAAATTAAGCAATGAATCAATTAAAAAACACAATGCGTATGCCTGCCATGTTTATTGGGCACGGCAACCCGATGAATGCCATCACAGAAAACCCCTACCGCGATGCTTGGTTGGCATTAGGCAAAAGCTTACCTAAACCAAATGCTATCTTGTGCGTTTCTGCCCATTGGCAGACCCAAGGCACGCAAGTGTGTGCCACCAGCAACCCAAAAACCATCCATGATTTTGGTGGTTTTCCTAAGGAGTTGTTTGCTCAGCAATACCCAGCACCTGGTGCACCTGAATATGCAAAAATGGTTTGCGATTTATTGCCAGCCAACACAATAACCAGCACATTGGATTGGGGTTTAGATCATGGCGCTTGGACGATATTACAATCACTTTTTCCAAAAGCGGACATCCCCGTTTTTCAATTGAGTTTAGACGTGAATTTAACCTTTAATCAGCACTTTAGGCTCGCCAAGCAATTAGCCAGCTTGCGAGAACGAGGTGTGATGATTATAGGGAGTGGCAACATTGTACATAATCTGGCCAGATTAAATATGCAAGGCAACACGCCTGACTGGGCAGTTAATTTTGACGCTTATATTAAACATGCGTTGATGTCTGATGATGAACTTGCATTATTAACGATTGCTAATGCGGGCGAAGCAGCAGCACTCGCCGTACCTACTGACGAACACTTTTTACCATTGTTATATATTGCTGCAGTCAAACATGACGATGACAACATGCAATTTATCTTGGACAGTTTTGATTTAGGCTCATTAAGTATGCGAAGCGTGATTTATCAGTAAACCTATATCAGTCGTTCGCTAGCCAAATCAAGCTCGCCATGCGCCCTGTAATATTGTCACGTCTAAATGAAAAAAATCGGGCTTCATCGCTATAAGTACAAAAATCTTCATTCACGCCACCACCATAAATCTGCGTCACGCCAAGCGCATTTAAACGTTGCTGGGCAATTAGATACATATTACATAGCCACTTGTGGCCATGCGCCTTAAACGCCAGTGCTGCTTGTTGGTCCTGATGTATAAACTGCTCACGCACCTCAGCTCCCACCTCAAATGCGTTTGGCCCAATAGTTGGGCCAAGCCAGGCCAAAATCTCACTTGGGGACACTTGCATTTTATGCACTGCGGCTTCAATGACACCATCACACAAACCACGCCAACCCGCATGCACGGCCGACACTACCGTACCCGCCCTATCGCACAACAGCACTGGCAAACAATCTGCCGTCATCGTTACGCAAACAATATTAAGCTTAGTGGTAAACGAGGCATCTGCATTTTGCAAACACGTACTTTGTGCTGCATCAATCACCTCAACCCCATGCACTTGATTCACCCATACTGGCTCACTGGGCAAATAGGACATGAGTAATTGTCGATTATTCGCAACGGCAGTCGCATCATCGTTTACATGCGCACCTAAATTTAAACTACCATAAGGTGGTAAGCTTACGCCATCTAACCTCGTCGTTTGTAACGCATTAACATGGGTGGGTGCAGGCCAATTAGGTTTAATAAAACTTAATGCATGCACAGTTTTTTTACTCTTCATCATCCAATTCTAAATCTTCGTCTTCATCAAATTCGCTATCATCTTCGTCATCCTCATAATCTTCATCTGCAAGGTACGGCTCAGTCTGCAAGCCCCCGAAATCATACTCTTCTGCATCATCACGCGGATCTTCATGGCGCATCGCTTCCAACAAGGCTTTCATGTCGTCGGCTAACTCAATTTGCCACTCCACAAATTCATTCGTCGCTGGATGTAGCAAGCCCAGCTTAATGGCATGCAATGCTTGGCGATTAAATTTGCTCACTGCATCACGTAAGGTTTGTGTCATGGCACGAATCGGCACGATGCCACGAAAACCATAAACAGGGTCGCCAACAATAGGTGCTTTTAAATGCTGCATATGTACGCGAATTTGATGAGTACGTCCTGTTTCTAAATTACAGCGCATATAGGTTTGCACTGAAAATCGCTCTAACATTTCATAACGGGTAATGGCAGGTTTTCCAGCACGATTAATGGCCATTTTTGTGCGAGACCGCGGGTCACGTCCAATGGGCTGATCTATCGTGCCATTGCGCCAAATTTGTCCCCAAACAATGGCGCGATACTCGCGCTTTACCGTACGCGCTTGCAATTGACGGACTAAATTGGTTTGTGCTGCCAAAGTTTTTGCCACCACTAACAACCCGCTGGTGTCTTTATCTAGCCGATGCACTATACCTGCGCGTGGCACATCTTTTAACTCTGGCGCATAAAACAACAGGGCGTTGAGTAAGGTACCACTCCAATTGCCTGCGGCGGGATGCACGACCATGCCGGCAGGTTTATGAATCACCAAAATATGCGCATCTTCAAATACAATATCCAACGGAATATTTTCTGCACTAAATGCCTGTTGTTCAGGCTTAGTCTGCACTTGCACCACGACTTGCTCACCACCCCACACTTTGGTTTTAGAGGTGCTGGCTTGACCGCCCACCGTCACTAAGCCTTCTTTAATCCAAGCTTGTAGCCTTGAACGTGAGTGATCTGGCAATAGCCGTTGCAATGCAACATCTAAGCGTAAACCACCTAAATCTTGTGGGATGGTCAATGCTAAATCATGGTTAACAGCGGCTGAATTACTAAGAGATTGTTGAGTGGTGTCTGTCATCGGTTATAATTGTGATAATTCTTAAAGGTGGTTTTAGCATGAAGTATATCTTAGTTTTAATGTTTGCCTTGTTTCTCAATGCTTGTGCAATTTTTGGTGACCCTACTGAGTTGGATGATACTAAAGGCTGGACAGCTGAGCGCATTTACGCTGAAGGCCAAGCTAAAATGTTAGATAAAGACTATGAAAAAGCGATCAAATATTTCGGAAAACTAGAATCGCGCTACCCTAATGGACGCTATGCCGCTCAAGCTCAGCTTGAAATAGCCTATGCCCACTATAAACAACAAGAGCCAATATTATGTGTCGCTGCTGCAGATCGTTTTATTAAACTGCACCCCAACCATCCCAATGTTGACTACGCTTACTATTTGAAAGGCTTAGCCGTTTTTAACGAACGGGGGTTCATCGATAAAGTGACTGAACAACAAATTAGCGATCGCGACCCTCGTGCTCTGCGTGATTCTTTTGCTAGCTTCAAAGAACTCGTCACCCGCTTTCCCAACAGCAAATATACAAAAGATGCCTCACAGCGTATGGTCTATTTGGCTAACAGCTTATCAGAGCATGAATTGCATGTGGCGCGCTACTACATGAAACGTCAGGCCTATGTGGCAGCAATCAATCGCTGCAAATATGTGTTGGAATACTTCCCCCAATCACCTGGGGTTGAACAAGCTTTAGTAATCATGATTAGCGCCTACGATTTACTTAGCTTAGATGACCTTAAGAATGACACTCTGCGCATCTTAAAAACCAACTACCCGAATAGCCAAATGTTCAATAAAGGTACACCCAATGATGAACGCGTTTGGTGGAAATTTTGGGAAAGTCTTTATTAAGAAATAAAAAGGGCTTACCAAATAAAGTTTTGCAAGCCCCAATCAAATAGATAGCTCCAGACAAAACCAGCCGATAGCATTCTGATAGTCATCAAGATACACTTCATTGTATCAAGCATAAGCTTGATTCCACACCCGCGTTTTCATAACAAATCAATAAACAACTTAACAAGCTATTAACTTGTTTAGCGCTTTATTGTCTAGAGAGATAGTCAATATTCACTATATCTTTAGATACTATTTACTATATCTCTAGACAATATCTTCCATATTAAAAACGCTTTAACGTACGGTCATTGATGTTTTTATAAAGCGATATTAGTGAAAAATAACCCTGTCTTGATTCATTCGCACTTCCCCACAACTATTATCAGCCTCTGCTTAAAGAATCTGAATAAGCATCCGTTATTGATTTGAAGGTCACGTTTCCAGTAACTAAATAAGTTATTGAAACTCACCTTTAAATACGGGGGTTTATTTTGAAAAAAACAATGCTAACAATGTTTATTGTGAGCGGCTTAGGCTTATCGAATGTACTCGTTGCACAAGATATAAAGTCAGTTGAATTTCAATCAAAAATTGAAAAGATGGCTGAAGCTATGAATAAGTTTCGTCAAGGGCCTACCTCTGATTACACAATCAACGCCATAAACAACGGCGCTTTGTCTGAAACCAAGGTATGGAATTACACAGCATCAGGCTATGGATTGTCTGCTCGCTGCGAAATCACGGTCAATCAAAATTCCATGGATAGGCTGAACATATCAGATGATGCATTAGCTTGGGTCATTGGCCATGAATTAGGCCATTGTGAACTAGGTCATAGTAAAACTATCCCGGTACTTAATATCCCCGCCGATTCATGGAAAGATGAATACGATGCAGATTTAGTTGGGAAACGCCTAATGCAGGCTGCTGGCTATAATTTCGATATAGCGCGCGCTGAAATAGTGCTTATATTAGATGAGGTGGCGTCAACAACACACCCTGATGCAAGAAATAGAATGGCAAACATAACAGCACCCGATAGTGCTAGATTTTATCCAAGCCTTATCAAAATTAGTAAAAATTAATTGAGCATTAAAATTAACGTTTTTTAGCGCTTCTATCTTTATCTTCTACCACTTTTTTAGCCTTTAATTCTGCTCGATGGGCTGTTTTACGGCGGCGCATGCTCACAATACCTTCGCCTGGTTTACGTTTATCGTCATCTTCTGCAAATGGGTTACTACCTTGTTTATACTGCACACGGAGTGGCGTCCCTGACAACTGGAATGTTCTACGGAAAGTTTTTTCTAAAAATCTCGTATAAGCATCTTTTACACCATCTACATGGTTACCATGTATCACCACAATAGGTGGATTGCTACCACCTTGGTGGGCATAACGTAATTTAGGGCGTATACCCTTGCTGATTGGTGGTTGATGCTGCTGCAAGGCATCAATCAACACGCGGGTGAGTTGTGGCGTAGCTAACTTAGCAAACGCAGCTTTAAAGGCAATATCTACCGATTTAAATAATTCCGGCAGGCCTTTTTTACGTAAAGCTGAAATGTAATGAAACTCGGCAAAATCTAAAAACATCAATTTACGGTCAATTTCACGTTTCACCCAATCGCGTTCTTCTTCTTTCAAACCATCCCACTTATTAATCGCTACCACTAACGCTCGCCCTGCTTCTAATATATAAGCAGCTACATGTGCATCTTGCTCTGTGATCCCTTCTTGCGCATCCACCACTAAAATCACCACATTCGCTTCTTCAATCGATTGTATGGTTTTAATGACTGAGAACTTTTCAATCGCCTCTAATACACGGCCGCGCTTACGTACACCCGCCGTATCAATCAACGTGTAATGTTTACCATTTTTCTCTAAATCAATCGAAATAGAATCACGTGTTGTACCTGGCTCATCAAAGGCAATGACGCGCTCTTCACCTAGCAAAGCATTGACCAAAGTTGATTTTCCGACGTTAGGGCGGCCAACAATGGCGACTTTGGGGATTCTGTCGCCGGTTTGGTCTAGCTCAGGCTCTTCTTCAACCACTTGAAAACTCTCAAGCGCTAAATCAATAATATCTTTCACACCCTCGCCGTGAGCAGAGGATATTGACAAAGGATCACCCAAACCTAATTCATGAAATTCAGCACTGACAACCGCTTTATTCATACCCTCAGTTTTATTGACAGCCAGCAATACTGGACATTTGCAACGACGCAAACGATTAGCGATGTCCATATCTTGTGGTGTAGCACCCTGGCGACCATCTACAATAAAAATGATTACATCAGCTTCATCAATGGCTAATAAGGTTTGCTGCGCCATCGCTTTAAGGATGCCGCTATCGGTATTGGGTTCAAAGCCACCGGTATCCACCACTAAATAAGGCTGACTTGCACCCACGCCACGGCCATAGTGACGGTCACGAGTGAGCCCCGGCAAATCTGCAACCAGTGCATCGCGGCTTTTTGTCAGGCGATTAAATAAAGTGGACTTGCCGACGTTGGGTCGACCAACCAATACTAGGGTAGGTAACATGAAACTCTTCTATATAATTCTTGAGCTAGATTGCTCTTGGGTTATTACTTCACCTGAATGGCGTAAATGCCACCATCTCGAGTTTGTACTAACACCGTATTACTATTAATGAGTGCTATTTTAGGCATCACAGGACTATCATCCACTTTAATTCTTGAAGCTATCGAACCATCGTCACGACTTAAAAAATGTACGTAGCCTTCTAAATCGCCCACCGCCGTCAAGTTGCCCATAGGTACAGGTACAGATAATTGCCGATTTTTAAGTATAGCTTGGCGCCAAAAAGTTTTTCCTGATGCGTAATCAAGCGCATAAACAGACCCCATCGCATGAGACACAAAAATTCGGCCATCTTCTACGCTCAAGCCCGTTAAGCTTGAAATATCACGATTCCAGACCACACGGCCTGATGTTCTATCCACTGCAGCAATCTTACCTTGATAGGCTACTGCATAAATCAATGGACCATCAACCACAGGTAAACTCGTGATATCAGCGATACGCTCAATCTCAGTCACACCTTTTGGTTGAGCAACCGAAGCTTCCCATAGCATTTTGCCATTATCTGCTCGCACGGCAATCAGCTTACCGCCGCCAAAGCCAGCGTAAACAGCACCGCCATCAACCACTACACCAGCGCTACTACGTAAAGTCAGCGCCGGTCCTGTTCGGTCATACACCCATTTACGACTACCATCATTGGCATTGATACCATAAATATGACTATCGCCCGTTCTAACAATCACGAGACCATCAAAGTACTTAGGGGCACTTAATATCTCGCTACTAAGTTTTGATTTCCACTGTAATTTCCCAGCAATATCATAGGCATACACGATGCCTTTTGGCGTGCCGACCAAGACCAAGCTTCCACCAACACCAACACCGCCTGACAATGTTTCGCCAACATTAACGCGCCACTCTTGTTTACCGCTCACTGCATCTAACTTAGCAATTTCACCGCTAGCACCTGCCACATAAGCAAACCCTGCGTCTACCACTGGTGAAAAATCATAATCATTAGATGCACCAATTTTTGCTTGCCATAGCAACTTGCTTGAAGCAGTTTCTTTAATCTCAACCAATGGATCTGGCGCATCTGCTGGCACTCGTCCTGATAGCTTGTCAGAGATCTCTGTTTTTAGATCTCCAATCACGCTACATGAAGTCATCAGCAACAGGCTAGATATCACCAGCAGTATGAATGACGTTTTTTTATATGGGCGTAAGGACAATACGATACTCCAGCTTATTGATATAAAAACAATGACTTAAATCAGCAACAACTAACCCAACGACTCAAGCTTTTGCTGTGTCAAAGCGCGGAATTTTCCTTTTGGCTCTAACTTAGTTAAGGCTTGCTGATAAGCTTCTTTTGCTTCTACATTTTTTCCTAGGCTAACCAAAACATCGCCTTTAAGATCTGCAAACAATCCGTCAAAACCAGCATCATGTCGGGCATTTAGTAACTTTAAAGCGCCTTCAAAATCTTTTTCCTCAGCTAAAATATTAGCTAACTGCAAGCTGGATAAAGCACTTACCGACGTTTCTTTTGCATTTTTAATAGCCCAATCTAACTGTGCCTTGGCACTCTTAACTTCATTAGCCTGGTAATTAGCTTTAGCTGCAAACAAAGCAGCACGACCTGCGTAAGGCGTTCCACTAAATGATTCCATCAACATAGCAGATTTTGCTTGAATAATTTTTAAGTCTTTTTCATCGACCACTAATAATTCTTGATACTGTGTAGAAGCTTCAACTGATTGCTTATTTTGATAGAAGTGCCAGCCTTGAAAAGCCGCATAACCGACTAACACAGCGACTAGCAAACTGGTCACCATCTTGCCATTCTGCTTCCACCAAGCTTTAAACTCGTCTAACTGTTCTTGCTCTTCTAAATCGTATGCCATTGCTTTTTCCTAATCTTCTTAATCTAATTTATTAAATATAATTGTTTTCTGTATGCACAAGATATCAAGCATTGACTGCCTTTTTACCTGGTATTGCAGCTAGTAAATTGCGTGTATATTCATGCTGTGGTCGTTGGTAAATTTCCTCCACCGAGCCATGTTCCACTACTTTGCCATGATGCATTACTACAATATCATCGGCAATATGCCGTACCACTCGCAAATCATGGCTGATGAACAAATAACTCAAAGCCATTTCAGCTTGCAGCTCTTTCAGTAACAATAAGATTTGCGCCTGAATCGAAACATCTAATGCAGAAACCGGCTCATCACATACCACGACTTTAGGCCGAAGTACCAAAGCACGAGCTATTCCTACTCGCTGCCTTTGTCCGCCCGAAAATTCGTGTGGATATTTCTGCATATCAGCCTCTGTTAAACCGACCCGCTTTAACATCGCAATCACTTTTTGTTGCTGCACTGCACTACTGCCTAAACCATGAATCAGTAGACCTTCACCAACAATTTCACCCACACGCATACGTGGATTCAGTGATGCAAACGGATCTTGAAAGACCATTTGTAGATTTTTTCGTACTGATCTTAACGTTGCACTATCTAATTTAGCGAGGTCTTGACCCGAAAATAAGACTTCACCACTATCCAAGGGTTGCAATTGTAACAGACAACGTGCCAACGTGGATTTACCACTGCCAGATTCACCGACAACAGCCAGCGTTTTACCTGTTGTTAAACTGATGCTGACATCATCTAACGCTTTTACCAATGTCGTGCCAAAACCAAATTTACCGCTACGCTGTGTATAAGTTTTTACTAAATGATTGGCAACTAATATGGCGTCAGTCATACCGTCGCCTCTGATATTTCATTAGCCACTTGCTGGGTACGCTGATTTTCAGGTAGCCAAGCATAATCAATGGGCTTCAAAGGTTTTTTACCTTCGGCATCTGGCACACACGCTAATAACGCCTTAGTGTAGGGGTGTTGTGGATGATTAAGGACTTGCTGCTTAGTACCTGACTCAACAATTTCACCCCTGAACATTACCACTACATAATCCGCGATATCTGCAACTACACCAAAATCATGTGTAATAAACAGCATACCCATGTTCATGCGAGTTTTAAGCTCATCTAATAATTTAAGTATTTGCGCTTGTACTGTCACATCTAATGCAGTCGTTGGCTCATCGGCAATGAGCAAACACGGCTCGCAAGCAATGCTCATTGCAATCATCACCCGTTGACGCTGACCGCCTGAGAGTTCATCGGGGTAACTATTGGCACGACTTGGCGGAATGCCGACCATTTCCAATAAACTGGCAATCTTTACCTTTAATTTGTCGCCCTTAATACCCAAATGCGTAGTCAGGCTTTCGCCAATTTGATAGCCTACCGTCAGCACAGGATTAAGTGATGTCATCGGTTCCTGAAAAATCATGGCAATTTTAGCGCCACGAATTTTTCGTAAACTCGCTTCATCAAGTTTGGTTAAATCTTGTGCGCCCGATTGACCATCATTAAACACAATCTTTCCTGAGGTTAATTGTAGCTGTTTTGACAATAACCCCATGACAGATAAGGCGGTTAAACTTTTCCCACTGCCAGATTCACCAACCACACAAGTGGTTTTACCGGCGTCGATACTAAAACTCACCCTATTGACTAACAACCGTGATGGCATTTTTTTAGAGGCAATACTCACCTGCTGCATCTGCAATAATGGGCTAGCTTGATTCATCTCGACGCCGCTCATGATTGAATATTAATCTTTGTTTGCCATCAAGTAGGCAATAGCCAACTCAACACTACATTGCTGTTGCTCACCTTTTACTGTGGCTAACATCGGCTTTAATGTAACTTGCTGATTAGCCACTTCATCATCACCTAATATCAAAGCAAAGCGTGCTTGGCTTCTATCAGCTTTTTTCATTTGTGATTTAAAGCTACCGCCCCCTGCATGTAATACTACGTTTAAGCCGGCATTGCGTAATGTTTCAGTGATTGCGAAAGCTTGCTGCTCGGCCAATTCACCCACGTTGACTAAATAGACATCAGGCGCATCATCTGCGGTAATGCCATACTCTTGCATCAACAAAAACACACGTTCCAAACCTATACCAAAACCACAGGCCGGGGTAGCATCACCTCCCAAACGTTCAACCAAGGCATCATATCGTCCACCCCCCGCAATAGTGCCCTGCGCACCCAGTTTTGTAGTTACCCATTCAAACACAGTGCGATTGTAATAATCTAAACCACGTACCAAACGCGCATTAATTGCATATGCAACACCTGCTGCCTCTAGCAACTGACGCAAACTATCGAAATGTGTGCGGCTAGCATCACCCAAACAATCTATGAGTTTTGGTGCCGCTTCACACATCGCTTGCATACGCGGATTTTTAGTATCTAAAATACGTAGAGGATTAGTGTGTAGACGGCGTTTTGCATCTTCATCTAGCAACTCCATGTGCTGCTCAAAATAAGCAATCAGTACATTGCGATACTCAGCGCGCTCATGCGCATCGCCTATACTATTGATTTGCAATTCAACATCTTGAATACCAAGTTCGCGCCAAAGTCTTGCCAGCATGACAATTTGCTCTGCATCGACTTGTGGGCTATCAAAACCAAAGGCTTCGACACCAATTTGATGAAATTGCCGTTGACGGCCTTTTTGCACGTTTTCATGCCTAAACATAGCGCCGCTGTACCATAGTCTAACTGGGCCGTTATAGGTAAGATTGCTTTCTATCACCGCACGCACACAACCGGCAGTGCCTTCTGGTCGCAAGGTTAACTTGTCACCATTTAGCGCATCTTGCCAAGCGTACATTTCTTTTTCCACAATATCCGTATGCTCCCCCACCGAACGTACAAATAAATCGGTCGCTTCAACCAATGGCATCCGGATATTCTTATAGCCATACTGCGCTAGCACACGACGTGCAACGTCCTCCAACTTAAACCAGAGCGGCGTATGCTCAGGCAGAATGTCGTAAAACCCTTTAATACTTTGAAATTTTGTTGTTTTAATTTTTGTTGAATTTTCAACCATAACTACACTGCTTTAATTGGAATCGTTTTATTGGTATGGCTCACGCTATTGATTGGAGTGGACGCATATGCCTGATGCAGCTTGCCACCTACCGCATAATTACTTTGTACGTAATGCTCTACTATCGCTTGAAATTCTTGTGCAATATGGTCACCTTTAAGTGTGACGGTTTTTTCGCCATCGACAAACACGGGGGCGACTGGCGTTTCCCCAGTCCCTGGCAAACTAATGCCTATGTTAGCTAATTTTGATTCCCCGGGGCCATTCACCACACAACCCATCACCGCAACATTCATATTTTCAACCCCTGCATAGCTTTCACGCCACACTGGCATTTGATTACGCAGATAGCTTTGAATTTGCATCGCCAACTCTTGAAAGTACGTTGAAGTCGTGCGACCACAACCCGGGCAAGCTGTCACTAATGGCGTAAACGAACGAATTCCCATGGTTTGCAAAATCTCTTGGGCGACGATCACTTCTTTTGTGCGCGATTCGTTAGGCTCCGGCGTTAAAGATACGCGGATAGTATTACCGATACCTTGCTGTAAAAGTAAAGCCAGCGCCGCTGTAGACGCCACGATACCCTTAGAACCCATACCTGCTTCGGTCAAACCTAAGTGCAAAGGATAATCACTACGTTTAGCTAAATCTGAATATACTGCTACCAAATCTTGCACATTGCTGACCTTGCAAGAAATAATGATTTGATTAGGCGATAACCCTAAATCAACCGCCTGTTGCGCACTTTCCAGTGCCGATTGAATTAATGCCTCGCGCATCAACGCATCCGAAGACAATGGTGTAGACAACTTAGCGTTATCGTCCATCATTTGCGCCATTTTAGCTTGGTCTAAACTACCCCAGTTGACGCCAATACGAACTGCCTTTTTATAATGAATAGCTGCTTCTATCATGGCAGCAAATTGCTCATCACGCTTTGAACCTTTACCTACATTGCCAGGGTTGATACGATACTTGGCCAGCGCTTCCGCACAATCTGGATATTGTGCCAATAACTTATGGCCGTTGTAATGAAAATCGCCAACTAATGGCACAGAGCAACCTAACGCATCTAAGCCACGACGAATATTACCCACTTGTGCAGCAGCCTCAGGCGAATTAACGGTGATACGTACCACCTCACTACCCGCTTGCCACAATTCAAATACTTGTTTGATGGTAGTCGCCGCATCTGCAGTATCCGTATTAGTCATACTTTGCACCACTACTGCACTTGGTTTTGTTGCACCTAAACCTCCACCTACTGGTACTTGGCCTATCATTACTTGCAAGGTTTTCCGTGGTAGATTAAGCAAAGATAAAGTCACAACGATTCCTAAAATTATTCGAGCGTTATACGTGCAATATTATTTTTAGTTTTACTGGTCAAATCTACTGGTTTACCTAAAAATGTCACTGTGGTTGCCTTTGCGTTACCGACCCATAAATACAATGGCGGTAAACCATCAAAGCCATCTGTGGTATTTGCCGGTATTTTCTTTTCATAAATCACTGCACCTGTTTTATCTTTCACTTGTATCCAAGCTTCTTCTGAAACTGATACGGTGACATTTTTTCCATTCGCTAAATCACCAACATTGGCTTTAACTGTATTTGCTGTCGGCACCTGAACTGACTTTTCAACATTTGTTTTCAATGCATTCAGATTAACATCCGTCGAAGATCGCAACTGTACGCTGGGTTTCAAGCTTGCTGATGGTGTGGTATTTGCTACATTATCCTTAACCATTTTTTCTTTTTCAATAGGGGCAGGTTGTATATCAGCCGTATTTTCCACAACCTTCTCAGCGCTCACTATATCAATACTTTCAGGCTGACGTTCTGCGGCAGGTAGGGCAATTTCCGGCATCGGAACAACCACGGATGTTGCATCTTCAGAAACGATAGCCGCATTTTTTACAGGTACTGACTCTAATTTTGGCGAGTTACTAATATAAAAAAAGCATAACGATAGAAACAATATTAGCAAAATGCTGCCTAGAATATACTTAAACTGCGGTTGGCTACCCTTAGTTATCGCGACTTGAGTCATAGAGGTTTGCACACTCAATGCACTTGGCGCGCCATCAGGCATACTCGTACGATAGCTTTCAAGCAAAGGTTCCGCATCCACTTCTAGCAAACGCGCATAATTACGTATAAATCCACGTGTCGCCATAGGCTGGGGTAATGCAGCAAAATTATCACTCTCTAAGGCTTCAATTTGTGCAACACTTAAACGTAAATTATTGGAGACCTCTTTCAATGACAGATTCTTAGCAATTCTGGCAGTAGATAAGACTTTGCCTAGCGATGAACTCACTATTTTCAAAGTGTCGGCAGAATTGGTTGTTACTTCATCAATCATGGTTATTTTCCACCCTGTAATAACTTAACTTGCTCAGAATCTGGATATTTGCGTCTTAGTTCTAACGAATAACTCGCCTCGGCATCTCTTGCGCCTACTGCACGCTCTATTTGAATAGCTAACCACAATATTTCCGGCCCAACCTGACCAATCATGACATTTTGTAAGGTTTTTTTAGCAGCCACTGCATCATTACGCTTAAATTGGATATTAGCCATTTGGTAGGCCGCCGCTAGTGATAAAGGTTCGATTTGTAGTGCCCGCTGCAAATAAGCTTCTGCACTGGCCATATCTTTTTTGCGCATAGAACAAATAGCAGCGTTAGTGTATGCCATCGCTGGTGTTGCATATAATGGATTTTTTACAGCCGCCAAGAATTCTGTGATTGATTCATCAATTCTATTTCTTGCACATAAAAAACTACCGTAATTATTGCGTGCTTCCGAATTCATCGGCTCTAACTGTATCGACTTTCTGAAATTAGCATCAGCCATATCATCTTTACCAAGGGCAGCATTCACCAAACCTAATCCGTTAAAAGCAGAAGCAAAACTAGGATCTATCTTCGATGCCAAGGTAAATTCATCTAAAGCAATTTCATACTGCTTTTGCTGAAAATACACCGCACCCAAATCAGTATGGGCTCTAGCGCGATCTTTTAACGTTTCACTTTGCTTTTCTTGCTGCTGCTGATTCGCACAACCTATGCTGATTAAACTCAACATACACAATACGAAACTTAAGCAGATTGTCCTTGCGCTTATTTTTTGGCTACTGAAGTTCATATTAAATTTCATTAAATCGCCTCAATTGCAATTCTATTAAAAGTACGTTTGGTTTTATCCAATACTTTACCAGCTAACTGCCCACATGCAGCATCAATGTCTTCACCACGGGTTTTACGCACTGTTACCACATAGCCAGCTTGCATCAGAATATCTCTAAATACACGAATATGATTGGCTTTAGACGTCTCATAGCCACTATTTAGAAAAGGATTAAATGGAATTAAATTGAATTTACATGACACATTTTTAACCAACGCTAACAATTGATGTGCATGTTCAACCGTGTCATTAACACCATCTAACATCACATATTCAAAAGTGACAAAATCACGTGGTGCTTTTTCTAAATAACGATTACATGCGGCCATTAATTCTTTTAATGGATATTTTTTGTTAATCGGCACAATAACATCACGCAATGCATCGTTAGGGGCATGCAGGCTTACAGCCAATGCTACGGGGCAATCTTCTTTCAATCTATCCATTGCCGGCACTAAACCACTGGTAGAAAGCGTGACGCGGCGGCGACTTAGCCCATAAGCATTATCATCCAACATAATCTGCATAGCAGTCACGACATTATCATAATTTGCTAGCGGCTCACCCATACCCATCATGACCACATTACTAATAATGCGTTCACCTGCGGGCAACATATCGTAACCCGCTTCTTGTCGCAGCGACTGGTTCGCTATTGCAAGCTGTCCAATAATTTCTGCAACACTTAAATTTCGGTTAAAGCCTTGACGGCCAGTACTACAAAAGGTGCATTCCAACGCACAACCTACTTGCGATGAAATACACAAAGTACCGCGATCATCCTCAGGGATAAAGACGGTTTCTATGCTATTTGCAGTATCCGCACCTATCAACCACTTACGCGTGCCATCATTAGATACTTGTTCTAACTGCACATTAGGCAAGGCGATTTCAGCCTCCAGCGCTAATTTTTCACGTAATACTTTGGCAATATCAGTCATCTGCTCAAAATCAAACACACCAAAATGATGCATCCAGCGCATCAACTGCTTGGCGCGAAAAGGCTTTTCACCTTTTTCAGCAAACCATTGTGCCAGTTGTGGCTGATTGAAATTGAGCAAATTAACCAAAATTGTTTTTACCTTGTTAACTAAGACTATTTACCGAAGAAGTAAGCGATTTCAATCGCTGCATTTTCAGCTGAATCTGAACCGTGTACCGCATTAGCATCAATGCTTTCTGCAAAATCTGCACGAATTGTGCCGGCAGCCGCTTCTTTTGGATTAGTAGCACCCATTAAATCACGATTCACTTGTACAGCATTTTCACCTTCTAAGGCTTGAATCATCACTGGACCAGAAATCATAAACTTAACCAAATCACCAAAGAATGGACGTGCGGCGTGCACTGCGTAGAAACCTTCTGCTTCTGCTTGAGTTAATTGCGCCATTTTCGCAGCAACAACTTTTAAACCTGCATTTTCAAAACGGGTATAGATTTTACCAATTACATTTTTTGCTACCGCATCAGGTTTGATGATAGAAAGCGTGCGTTGAACAGCCATAATTACTCCATTTAATTAACTTATTGAAAAGAACGATAAAATACCATTTTTAGCGCTTAAAATAAACCTACATTTGCATGTTGACCACTTGTTTCAAACCGCGAGCACTGACAATGTGGCAGAATTACATTTAATGAAATCGTCAAACATACCCACTTTACCAATCACGCACTGTTGCCCTGCCTGTGGTCTGCTCTGTGATGACTTGGTGTTGACGGCAACATCACCCATGAATATTAAAAATGCTTGTGCTAAAAGCATCAGCTTTTATAACAATGCTTGGCAAGCAAATTTAAGTGTTCCCCTGTTAGCTGGTAAAGCGAGTGATTTAAATAGCACCATTCAAGCTGCCGCAGATATTTTACGCGCTAGCAATCAACCATTATTTTCTGGTCTAGGCACTGAAGTGCAAGGCATGCGGGCGATGGTAGGATTAGCGAAAAAAACTAATGCTACGTTAGACCATATGCATTCTGAAGGAACGGTACGTAATACACTAGCCATGCAAAATAGTGGCTGGCAAACCACCACACTCACTGAGATAAAGAATCGTGCCGATATCATTTTGGCAATTGGTACTGATATAGTAAGTAGCCATCCACGTTTTTTTGAAAAACTAGTATGGAATGCAAGCAGTTTATTTGATAAACCTTCTCCAGAAATTATTTATCTAGCCGTCCCTAAAAACACCCTTGAAGACAATCTAAAGGCGGGCATATCACCTACAGGTAAGATGCCAACAATCATTACAGCTGATACTTCTAAATTACCTGAAATTATCAGCACCCTCAATGCATTGATGAACGGCAAAAAAATTACAGTGGATCAAGTGGCTGGTGTTGCGATTGCAACGCTACTAGAAGTCTTGGATAAATTAAAAACGGCTAAATATGCCGTCATTACTTGGAGTGCTAGCAATTTTCAATATACGCACGCCGAGCTTACCGTACAAAGCATCACACATCTCATCGCCAAGTTGAATGAAAGTACACGCGTCGCGGGTTTACCCTTAAATAGTGGCGATGGCGATTCTACCGTGAATAACGTCAGTACTTGGTTAAGCGGCTACCCCACGAGAAGCCGTCACTTTGAAGGCCAAACTGCATATGATGCTTATTACTTTTCAAGCACACAACAACTCAAAAAATGTGATGCCTTATTGTGGGTTAGTACATTTA
>Ga0265593_1000640_pt1 | contig 18147 bp, 15 predicted proteins | sample saktaG_8_FD_190136 | JGI IMG/M metagenome (GOLD analysis project Ga0265593, IMG submission 190136) | Saline water microbial communities from Sakinaw Lake, British Columbia, Canada - sak_2011_5_24_36m | ecosystem: Environmental > Aquatic > Non-marine Saline and Alkaline > Saline ...
CTGGAAGCATTAACCGATGGACCAAGCAGATGGTCCAAAGCGAACTTTGATCTTACAGCGGGACACCGGATGTAAGGAGATTGATGATTGGATGACATTTGACTTTCATGGATAAATTTAATAAATTTAATATATTCAAACAAAATATTAAAATCAACATAAATTTTCAAAAATGCGGATGTCTGGGTGATTTCACTGGAAATTCTTTGACGATGCCTTCAAAAAAACCAATTTTATATATATTTATTAACAGCTTAGATCAATCTACCTAGTAGGTAGTTTGATTGTGCCCGCAGTCACAGCGAGCCATGCCCCGTTACATAGTCCGCCTGACGGAAACCGAGCGCCAACAATTTGGAGCAGATGCTTGCCAAGGGACGCCATGCGGCGTCCACGGCGGCCGGGACGGCGGCGGCGAACTGTCGCTCACCCTGTCCACACGCGGGCCGATCCGTTTTATTCTAAAATATCTGCGGGGCTGTAGTCTCAGCCATCTTGTGTAGACGAATCCCAATTGAACGGGTTAAACCAGCACACCTTGGTACGCCGGATGTCTTCCACGTTTCGGGTGGCGAGGATGAAGCCATGAAACAGTGCCGTCGCAGCAAGCAGACTGTCGATCACGGGCAAAGGCGTTGATGCGTTCAAGTGTCCCCAGACATTCGCAATCTGTGCATTCACTGGTAAAATCCGGTTAGTGAAGTCTTGCTCAAGACCGCCGAGCCAGAGGCCGAGGTGATTGGCGGTGGCGGGATCGCGATGCCGCAGTGATTCGATGCCACGGCGTATTTCACCCATGACCAAAACGCTGGTATAAACATTTTCGTCGGGGATTTGATCAAACCATTCGCGTACCTTCGGATGGCATCTCTGGCGCTTGCGAAGTTCGCTCAGTACGTTAGTGTCAAGCAGAAAAATCGGGTGCATCACGTCCGGTATCCTGAATCCGCTCAAAATCCGCGTCCTCGCCAACATTGGGCATACTAAGCAGCGCTTGCTTAAAACTACGCTGTGGCGTCGCATCCATCAGCGCGGCTTGCAGAATGTTTAGATGTTCAGCTTCAATGGAATGCCCGTGGAGAGCGGCCCGTGATTCAAGGCGGCGGACCAGTTCCGGATTGATATTATGCACGGTAAGTTGGGGCATGGCGGTTTCTCCGCAAACTTGCACAGGCCATTATTGTAGGGGCGGCCAGCGTTTAATTCCAGTCGGTTAATGGCGTAGCGTAGGCAAACGCCCCTTCGGCCACACTCAGAAAAAGCCCACGGCGGATAGATATGTTATCCTGCCCACAACATTTCGTGCCATGTCAGGCACTACAAGCCATATACAAAACGTTTGGGACGGGATTGCAAACCCCGCCGCGCTTCGTACTCATGTCTTCTCCATACAAGTGTTTTCCCGCGAATGTTTTTTGGTGAATATGGCTTGCTTCATCTGACAAATCCAGACAGGGGAAACCGGGCGGTTTCGTTCCGCTTTGGCAAAACACTTCATTGTTGCCAGTCTTCCAGCGCCAAACCCGGCACACGAGAGAACTCGCCGGTATTATTAGTGACGACAATCAGTCCATGGGCGCGGGCGATGGCGGCGATTTGCAAGTCATAAGGGCCGATAGGGGTTCCCCGGCGGGCGGGAAATGCGCGAATTTCGCCGAAATGCTGGGGGGCATTGCCGGAGAAGGGGATGCTGGGCAACCAAGACAGCATGGTCAGCAAGCGCCTCTGGTTTTCTTCCGGTTTTCCACTCTTGCAGACCCCATACCATCATTCCGCCTCGACCGGTGCGCATAGCCGCAGTTCAGATCGCCCCACCCGACGCACAGGCTGCACAACCTGGGGATGCTCTTTCATTATTGCTATCGCGGCATTTGTGTCTAATAGGTAAGCCATCAGTCCAGCGTCTCCCGTGGCGAATCGACACCCAAATCTTCGTCGGTAATGTCGTCAGGGAAATCGTCGCCCAGTGTGCCGGCCACTGCTTTGAGGAATGCTTCGGTGTCATCGGGTACTGCGCCTATTGCCGGCACAAGGCTATAGCGGTGTTCCAAGAACTCGATAAAATCTAACGCCTCCCGATTGTGCTTAAAGAAATTCAAACACGCCTGATGATATTGATCGCGACGATTCGCCAAACCCACCCAAGCTCCGGTATCGACGATAATCACTGCCGCCCCCCACATTTGTGCGAAAAGTCCAGTTTGTCTTTGTAGGTCGTAGAAAGTTGTTCGTCAGTGTCGATGCAGCCGATGAAGCCAATTTTATCCAATGCTTGATACAAGGAAGAAGGCTCGGCATCATCCGCCAATCCGGGTTGGTTTAAAGTCAGCGTGTCGATGGCGGCGGCGATGATTTCCGACAGCGGCTTTTGTAGTTGTCGTTGCAGTCGGGCCAATCGTTCGGAGTATATATCGTCCAGTTCGGTTTCAAGATGCATCAGGGGTTTCCTCAAAAATGTGGGTTTTCAGTTAGACCTGTTACAGCGTTTTCAATATCTATCTGCTACAGCGTTTTGAAGATCAAGTGCCATGACGTATTGCCGGTATGGTGTGATAAGCAGTGAAACCATTCATAGGGGAATCTCCCCCTGATTTCCGTTTGTTTTTGCTTTTTTGCCTCGCGTTGATTTTGGCTTAGTCGCAGCAGAAGCGGCTTGTTCGGCGGCGCGGCGGTGGTTTTCGGCTAAGAGCCGCTTGAGGACTTCTTTGCGGGCGGCGGGGCTGATGGTGTAACGGATGCGGTCGTTTTCTGCCAGGGTTTCGACTTCGTGGAAGTCGTGGCCGAGATCGAGGTTTTGCCAGCCATAGGCATCGCGGATGGCGGTGTCGAGTTCGACGTGAAGGCGGCGCAGTTCGAGGATGCCTTGATAGTCGGCTTCCGCCGGAAAATCCCCCCGCGCTTCGCGCTCCCCCCTTTGCAAAAGGGGGGTTGGGGGGGATTTCTTGAGCTTGGCAACCCGCTCCGGGGTCAGGTCACGGGTGTGGAACAGGTTGTAAATGTCGGTGAGTCCTAGCCAAAGTTGCAGCATTAAGGCGCGGCGGTGTTCGTGGTAGCGTTCGCCGATGGCGGCGAGGAATGGATTGGCGGTTTGCCAGAGTCCTTCGGGAAAAGGGAATGTTTCAAAACAATCCGATGGCGAATAGCGCAATCGTGTTTCTAACGCACCGCTGTATTTTCGCGCCCAGACTTCGTGAATGGTGGATTGGACGATGCCATATAAATCCCATTGGTCGGTGGTGAAAACGTATAGTGCGTCAGTAAAAACGTAATTTGTGGGAGAAGCAGAAAAATTGAGATATTTCGTAGTACGCGCAGCTACAAAGCAGCGTTCAATATGCTGTATATTTCTATTAAGTCCAGGGCGGTGTTCTGCATAAATCCACCAAACATCACGATTATGCGCACGATTTTGTGTTGCCCTGAACGGCTTTACATTCTGTTCAATAATTTGAAATGGCAATTCATATCTTTGGGCTTTTTCAAGTTCCCAATCAAAAAAGTTTATAATTGACCGTCTTGGCGTTTGTTCTGGCTCGTTATTGATTTCTTGACCGTTAATGACCGGAAAAATCACTTCCTGATTTCGTAAATCTGCATCAACTAGGTGGTTCGCCTCCTCGTGAGTCAACAAAAATCCGTCGCCTAAGAAGATTGAGCCTTGAAAAACCCGATTGGCATTTTCCAATAAATTTTTGGGTTCCCCACCAGCCGCGTTATCTTCAAAAAAAGCGTTAATGTTGGTGACGGCTTGGTTATCCAAACGGTATTCCCCGCGCCAATTGCCTTTATGGATAGCCACCAGCGATACCACTAAATTAGCCCGTCCCGGCCATTTGATGCCCCGCACCGCCATGTTGATAGTGCCGCCTTCAGCGATGACTTGCTCCAAGCCATCTTTGCGAATGTCGCCGTCTTTGATGGAATTGGTGGTGATGAATGCCGTAAAACCGTCAGGTTTAAGCAGATGGAATATCCGCCGCAAAAAATAAACAACCAACTCGCTCAAGCCAGTCGGCGCGTATTGCCATTTCACAAAATTACAAAATGAGTGACCATAAGTACCACTCAAGGCTTGTCCACCCAAATATGGCGGATTCCCCAAAATACAATCAAAGCCGGGGGCAGTGAGTGGCGAATGGCGAGTAGCGAGTGGATTTTCTCCGCTCACCACTCGCCGCTCTCCCCTCGCCATTACGTCTGGAAACTCCAAAAACCAATGGAAAAACCGCTTTTTTTCGGCGATGGCCAAAGCCTCCCCAACGGCGAGTCCTTGCGCGGTCTGCTGGCCTGTCAAGTAACGGCGATATTCCGCATCGGTAATCAGCTTGTGTTTGTTGGCATTCGTTTTCTCGATGTAAAACTGGGCAATCGGCATGGCGGCGATTTCAGCCAGCGTCCAAGCATCCTGGCTCTGGCTGAATTCCTGAAAACGTTGTTTCTTGGTGTCGATTTGCGCGGGGGTTTGTTCTGGTAGGCCGGACAGTTCCTGCCAGCGGTTGATGATGGCATCGAGTTGTTGCTCAATGACGGGATCGAACACCTGAAACTGCCCCTGATTCTCTCGCTCTTTTTTGTTTTTCTTTCGGAATAGCGCGGCAATGTCTTTTTCATCCGTGGGTTGGGCGGCAAAGGCTTCATCCGGGATGCCGCGTTCCAATTCTTCACGCTTGGCAAAGCCGACGATGGAATTGCCGCATTTGATGTGATGGTCGAGAAAGTTGAGCGGTTCGCCGGGATTGTGCGCTTCCAACCACAGCGCCACTTTGCAGAGTTCGACCGCCAACGGATTCAAGTCCACCCCATAAATGCAGTTTTTGATGACATCGCGGGTGGCGGTGCGAATCGCCGGCGGCGAGGGTTGTTCCTCACCCGTGCGGACGATGGCTAATTCAATCGCAATGCGGCGAGCGGCGGCCAGCAGAATATGACCGGAGCCGCAGGCAATATCCGCGACGCGCAAACTGAGCAAGGCTTGAGAGGCCAGTAGTGAGTGGCGAACGGTAGTGCAGTCCATATATCGGTTAATTGCTTTTCTGCAAGAGTGATCGTTGTAACGCTAGTATTTGTTTGCCCAAGATGGTCGCCTCCACCAGCATCGGCTGTACCGCCTCTCTCGTGCATAATCCAACTCGTTGACTGAGCAACAGATGGGTCTCCAGTTCGCGCAGGCTGCCGTTGGCGATGCTGAGAAAATGCAGAAAGGTTTTGGTCGAGCGTCTGGCCCAGCCCTCCGCAATGTTCGCCGGAATGGATGCCGCCGCCCGTCGAATCTGGCTGGTCATGCCGAATAACTCGTCCTTTGGATAAGATTTCGTCAATGAGTAGGCGGATTCTGCCAGGTTCATCCCCCGCTGCCAAATCTCTAGGTCTTGATAAGAGTCCATACACTTCTTTTACAAAAAAACTACGTTGTTCGGTGGTGAGTGTCCGCCATTGATTTTCCGCCCCTAGGCGGGATTGCACCAATTTGTCTTCTAGCAAATAATCCAGCGAGTGTTTAATCAGTGGCTGCACCAACTCGTCCGGGGTGTAATGGGAACCGGTGGCGGCGCGTTGGTCGCCTTGGGCAAAGGCAAATTCTAGGTTGGTCAGTGGCGAATGGCGAGTTGCGAGTGAACTATCTCCACTTCCCACTCGCCACTCGCCACTCTCCACTCGCTTATATTGCCGCTCGCCACTCGCCCAAAAAACCGGCTGGTATTCCAGCAAACCTTCATAGACTGAACCGAATTCTTCGACGTTCAATGCCGCGTAATTGACCCGCAAAAGCTGACCGTTATCGGGATGTTGATACAGGCTTAACGAGCGCAAGCAGCCGAGCAGTACATCGTTTGCCAAACTGCTTTGGCCCAGAATATTGATGGCTCGCGGGCTGAACAAATCCCCCGCCAAAGGTTTCATGCCCAGTTTGTGAGCAGTGGCTTCCGACTCAAACAGTTGAAACGTGGCGAGCAGCGATAGCCAAAGATCGTGGTGACGCTGGTCGGCGATATGGCGTTTTTCGGCCAGTCGGCGTAAACGTTGCAAGCTGTAGTATTGCTGATAGAGGGTTCGATAGTTGGTTTTGGCGTTGCCTGGAAACACCAAATTACGCTCTTCGATCACCATCAAAAATAGTAGGCGATAAATCAGATGCAGCAAATAGCGGTAATAGTTTTCGGCAGTCAGTTTGCCGGTACTGACTTGCTCGCGCAATGCATCGTTGTGTGGATGAGTCAGAAAACCGTTGGCAAAGTCTTTTATCGCCTGTTCAACGGCTTTACTGAGTCCCGCCCGGATACGCGCACCGGAATCTAGCGAATCTTGATGGTAACGCTCCAACAGGCTTTCGGCTGAGGAATCTTGACCGATGGGTAGGCGGGTTGCGTGCAACAACCGATAGAGTACGGCGAAATCGGCAAACAGACCGTCAGTAAAGATACGGTCGAGGTCGAATTCCAGATAGGTCAGTTTGATCAGGCGCGAACTGTCGCGCAGCAAGCGCAACACCTGGCCATTGGTGACTAGCCCAAAAAGTTCATCATGCAGATTAAGGTATTCCTGCACCAAGCCATGGGCCGACATGCGCGATGCGCCCAAGTGGGTACGCTCCGGCTTTCTATCCAAGCCCGCCGATTCGCGGTAGCCAATGATGTGTAGTGGTGTGTTGGCGCGATTAACGACCCGATGCGATATGGCGTAGGTTTTGCCGTTGAGTTCGGTGGCTTTGGCCTGATATTCCAGTTGGTAGCCTAGCAGCCCCAGCAAGGGGACAACCCACAGATTACGGGTTTCGCTTGTCAAGGGAGAATGGCGATTAGCGAGTAGCGAATCGCGGGGCAAACTTTCCCCGCTCGCCATTCCCTGCTCGCTACTCGCCACTTTTCGATGAAATATACGCCAGTAATCTTTTGCATCGGCCCACGCGCGGGCAATTTCGTCTTTGACTTTTGCATTTGCTTCCAAGCCAAAGTCGGAGGGGCGTTGACCAACGGTGTCGTCATGCAAGCCTTCGAGTATGTCGGGCGACAGGATGGCCCCTTCGATACGGATACTGGGGTAGTTCATGCCTTGTTTTTCCTTGTTAGACAGCGCACGGGTTTGTCACATCATTGCTCCGTGGGTACGATGACGGGGGTTGTCAGGGGCAAACGTGCTGCCCGACGCGCAAAGCGGCGGTCATCGAAACTGTAAAAGCTTTGGCACTGGTTGCAGGCCGTGAGATGGAGTGCGTCGGCAAAATCCAGCCCTTCCGCTTGTAACGCCAAGGCTTGCGCGACGCGGGGCCATTCTTCGACGTTGACATGGGCGAGGCCCAGCAAGTGCTCGACCACGCGGCGAAAATCGCTTGCCTCAAAACGGTAGAACGCCCGTAGCACCCATTCCAGCTCCAAGATGACCGTCAACGGGACAAATAACGGCTCAGAACCGGTCAAGATGCGTCGTGCTATCGGGCGTTGCTTTACCGCCTCCGGGTCGTTGGGATCATCGACGTAGAAACGCGCCAGAATGTTGGTGTCAAGGCCGATCATTGCGAGTCCCGCATGGCTTGCGCGACATCAAAATCGGCCAAATGCCTTTCACCTGGTTGTTTGCAGACCAGTAGCCCATAGCCGTCTTCGGCGCGGGTCGGCTGAATGGGTTGTTTAACCTCGACTCTAAACCCGGCATTGTCCAGAATCAAATTAAGCTGGGAGCCTGCGGTAATCCCCAACTGTTTACGAATATCGATGGGGATAATGACTTGGCCTTGTTCAGAAACGGTAACGGTTTGCATGGTGACACCTCAATAAACATTTGTTAATTCATTGTGATAACTTGTATTTAATCGATTTAATCGGTCAAAGTTATTCAGGCATTAGAGGCTGCCTAGGGCAATAAGGGGTTTGGTATCGGAAAATACGATCATAACAATGCCGTTTCACGGGCGTAGTCGTCTGCCGTGTCATCCAGCAGGGTTGCACCTGCTGCAAAGGCCATGTGAAGAAAATCCACTCTGCCGATGCCAAGCCAAGCAGCGGCAGTGCCAGATGACAGTTTGCCTTCCTTGAATAAATTGATGGCCGCTTGCTTTTTTAGGTAATCGGCGAAACCCTCGGCATTTAGATGCAATCCGATCAATATTTCCGGGGGGCATTCGATGGTAACGGTTTGTTGCATAGCCAATCTCCACATCATTGTTTGAAAAGCGAGTATTCATTCCGGCAGTAAAACATACATACCGAGCAAGTCCATCGGCAGCACCGGATAGACGACTTGGAATTGCTGTTTATCCATGAGTGCGCTGAAGCGTTGATGGGACTCGACCAATCGCTTTGACTGTTGCTCGGCGACGGCTTGAAATTCCTCATCCAAATGCGCAAGCAACTTGAGTTCGTTTTCCAGGAAACTGGCCCGTGCCTGGGGTGACAAATCCGATGTGGCTCTGGCTTCGCTTAACAATGTCTTGGCGGTCGTGTGGTCCAGAAACTCTTTTTGCTGCGGTGTCCCCCGCCATCCCCACAGAACCATTTCCTCGGCAACGACCTGATAATTGGCTTTCACCTGCTTGATGACATTGCGGCAGCGGAACAGCATGAGCGTGGTTTTGACCTTGACTTGCCCGCTGCGAATCACGGCGGCACGGGCGGCTTTTTTGTCCACTCTGGCAAGCGTATTCGCCATGATCAACTGACAGAGTTGCTCGACAAATCGGTGGTTACGGCCCAAGTAATGGTGGTTTTCCGGTGTCGGCGACTGGAAGCTGATGTTGATGACATCGCCATTGGGCAGCAAATCACGCAAGGCTGGCGGCAAGTTGGCTGTCACCAAACGAAAACCTTGTTTGGTTGCCGTCATTTGGACACCCAGAAGATGATTCATCGTCGAAGTCACAAAGGATTCGACCGCTTTGGGGTCGCCGATGGCTTCATCGACTTCGCGCAAGTCGGCCTCTATTTCATGGGCTTTGATGGCATTTTGGGCAAAAATACTGCGCGAGGCTTTTTCACGCTCTGCGGCTTGATCAATTTTACGGGTGACATTGGCTTTGGCTTTTTCCGCTTCGTCAAAATCAACAAAATCAAACAGGTTTAGTTGCTGTCCGAACCCCGATGGACTGGCTTTGCGGGTGACGATTTTCTTGTCAGGATTGAGTAGCAGCGCTTGGGTTATGGTGTCGATGATGCTTTGCGAATCTTCCGGGAACGGGACATTGATACCGGTCGCCCGTTTGATTTCGCGAACCTTGCGTAGCAACACGTCCAACACAATGCCGTCGATTGGGTTGTCGGAACCATAGAGCAGACAGGCTTTGACCTTGGGTGCCACCTGTCCGTAGCGGTCAACCCGGCCTTCACGCTGTTCCAACCGATTGGGGTTCCAAGGCAGATCGTAATGCAGAACACCGGTGAAACTATCTTGCAGGTTGACACCCTCCGAGAGACAGTCTGTGGCAATCAACACCCGCAAGCTGGATTTGCCCATATCCGCGATGCGTTGCTTGCGTAGCTCATCGGGTAGCTCGCTGGTAATGACCTGCAAATCCAATTTTGGATGCTTTTTTCTCAGATGCGGTAAGAGTTGTCTTCCCAAGTAGTTAGCCGTGGCTATGTAACGGCAGAAGATCACCGGGTTAAAACCATCAGCAACCCAATCTTCAATAATCAGGCTGGTAGCCGCCAGTTTTTGGTCGCTTTTTATATTGCTGAGTTCTGCCAGTTTGTCGGCAAAATGGCGTAATTGCCGACGTTGCTGGGCAGACCAGTCATTGCGTTCGATAACTTGCGTCGGTGCATTATCCCCTTCAAAACCAAATTCGGTATCCCGTACCGGGTTGTCTTCGGCGAGCGGTGAGTGGCGAGCGGCGAGCAGAGAAGAGGATTCAGTCTCTTGGTCTTCACCAATCACGGTTTGCCATTCGCTATTTACCAGCCTCGTGTCAAGCATCGCAACCCCCGCCGCCGGACTCGACATCACCCCGCGAAGGAGTGCCAATGCAGTCCAATACTTTACCCGATTTTTCTCACCGCTCGCCGCTCGCTGCTTGCCATTCGCCCCTACCAGCTTGCGGGCAAAGTCGAGAATTTCATCAAAAAATGCCGCGTAGCTAGGTGATAGGTCGTATGACCATTCAAAAGCCTCCCGCTCCGGGAATGGCGTGTCTTCATCCAGCCATTTCTCCACATCGGCGCGTTTCCGCTGCACGAAACGCTTGGCCAGTTCCCGGCGTTGACTCTGGCTAGAATTGGGCAAATCCAATGTCTCAAAGTCGGGATCAATCAAGCCTAGCAACGATTGAAACTCTTCGGGCTTGCCGCTGTGGGGTGTCGCCGTCAGCAGGATGAGTTGTTGGTTGGGGGTTCGGGCAATGCGATTGAGCAAGTGATAGCGTTGCTGCTGGCTATTCGATGCGCCCGTCGGCCTAGCGCAAGTGTGGGCCTCATCGACAATCACCAGTTCAGGGCATTGTTCTATGAAGACATCGCAGCGGGCATCCGATTTGATGAAATCAATGCTGATCACCTGATAAGGGTAATAGTCGTAGACGCTGGTATCGCCTTGGATTTGCCGATCCAGCCGGGCTTGGGTATTGGAACGGATAATCACGGCTTCAATATCCAGCTTGTCGCGGATTTCCGCTTGCCATTGCTCGCATAGATGCGGCAAACAGACCACGGCGAAGCGCTTGATCTTGCGACGCTCCAATAATTCTTTGACAATCAACAGGGCTTCAATGGTCTTGCCGACACCGACATCATCAGCCACTAATAGCCGCACGGATTCTTGCCGCAGTGCCATGATTAACGGCACCATTTGATAGGATCGTGGACGAAATGACAGTTTGGCCAGGCAGCGAAAAGGGCCGGCACCGTTGCGAAACGCCAACCGCGCCGAATCATAAAGCAATCTGGCCGTCGCGATGTCGCCTAAGTCGCTGGGGGACGGCGGAGGGAAACTGGCATCGGTAGGCTGATCGGTTTTTATCGCCAACGGCAAGTAAATACCCGTCGTTTCGTCATCACTGCCGCCGAGCGGTTTGACGATCAGCAACTCTTTATTATCAGACGGTAAAACGATCCAATCGCGACCGCGTAGCGATACCAATTTGCCAGGCTGAAATTGAGGTTGGAGTGCTGCGCTCATCGTACCTTCTTGAAAATATCGGGTCTGGCGGCAATGATGTTTGCCAGATTGTCTTTATAGTAATATACCCAGACTTCTTGGCCCAAGGCAAAGATGGCTTGGCGTTTGGCTTCGTCGTCGGCTTGGACTGCCGGGTCGTCATGGGGCGTACCGTCGCAGAATACCCAAAATTTCGGGTGGTAATAAAAGTCGGGTTGCACATAGAGGCCATCCACACGTTTCTGTGCGGCATCCGGCAAACGCAGGCCGTTATTGTACAAATAATCGATGAACTTGCTTTCCGTCGACGAGGTTGGATCGATGTTTTTAAGCAAATTTTGATATTGCCCATCGTAATCACTGAACTCCTTATTGGTCTGGATTTCGATGGTGCAAATGCGCAATTTATTCAACGCATCGGCAATCAAATGGCGGTCGATAATCTTGTGGTCACGTTGGTTGTAGTAACTCAGCAAGTCGTCGTAACTGGCGGGGCCTTTATAGGACTCATCGTCAAACCGGCAGATACCGATGGCTTGTTCAATCACTTGGTGAAAGATGTCGATGTTTTCGACGAATTGGGACAGGATGCCGAGGCTGCCCTCCGCCGCTTCGTAAATCAAAATGTTGGGCGAAGCCGAGTCACCTACCGTGATGACCCCGATTTCATTGGATTCAACTTGGAAGGCATTTTCAATGGCGTGTTTCAATGCGTACTGCAAAGTGATCACGCCTTCCGATTTCAATCCTAAAGGCTGGGTCGGCTCGATGTATAGCGCATCCGCCAGATTCGATGTCCATAACTTAACCCGCTTGTACTCTTCCCTTAGATTGGCATCTGCTTCCGGCATTGAACTGGCCCAATCGCCGGAAATCATGCCGACCGGAAAACCCTCGGTTTGTTGTGCCCGCCACTGGTGATTGACATGCACCAGTCTGGCGGCGGGTATATACCGCAAATTCAGCAAGCCTTGCCCGTGGGTTTTAATGACGGCCTTACGAACGCGATCTTGGTTGCCACCGTCCACTGAAAAATAGGTTTGAACGCGAAAGCCCATGGAAACCCGCTCTTCTTCCTCGCAGGAGATGCGATCCCGCTCTTCGGCGCGTGATTCCGACATTTCAAGCAAGTAGCTAAGGTGTAGGCAATTGGCGTTGTCCCCCAAGTTTTCACCGGAAAATGGGCATGTGCTGTCGTTTTTTTGCTCGCCTGTCAAAAAATAACCTGATTTTATACTGACTTTAGCTTCTGATAGGGCTGAATCGGCATCCTGAACAATCAACTGGGATACCCTGTATTTTCGGCCATTGTGATAAATGACATTGAGTGGGCCAAATTCCCGCAAGGCAATGGCTCGCGGACGGGATATAAACTCACCCGATGAATCGCTCGTCGGCAGGAAAATCCGTAACGGCAGACGGGTAAAGTTATAACCGGGAAGGAATCCCTCGGAGGCCAAATAGCGATAGGGATAGAACTCAGACAACTCCGTTGAGCGCCCGCCTAAGTTATTACGCAATAAATCCAATTGACGGGTTGCCTGATCAAGGTTTCGCTTGTGCTTTTTATATTCATCACTGCCAAGGCTGAGCGTCCCGCCATCGATTTTTTGGGTAGCCCTAGTCAATATTATGCGCGCTGACCGATAGATTCTGCGCCAACGATTGAGCGATTGATCAAGGTTATCGGCTAGTTTGCCTAGATTCTGATCTATCCATTCATCGCTGTACCAATTGGATGCCCCATTCTCCAAGTCACTCAAAAAATCGTGAGTGACGCGGGTGAAGCTGGCTTTGATGTCTTGGAATAAGCTGGCAGGGATTTTAAGTCCGTTGATAACGGCAGGGGAAAGCGGCATTTTATCGTTATCATCCTCGACAAAACCCATCATGGAGGGTTTTGCCCCTCCCCTTTCCTCCAAACCGGGCAGTCCAATTTCAGATATGGCCAATGCATTAAGGTGTGTCAGCAACAATTCTTTATTACACAGATCAAGACGGGGTGCCTGGACTGCACCGGCCACCAAGTCTGATTGTTGCTGAAAATAATGCCGGTCATGCGGCGAATAGTTGGAGCAATAAGTAAAGATAAGCGCCCCTTGACCACTTCGGCCTGCACGCCCGGAACGTTGGGCATAGTTGGCGGGATTGGGCGGGGCATTACGCATGTGGACTACACTTAAACCACCAATATCGATACCCAGTTCCATGGTTGGAGAGCAAAACAGGGCGCTGATCTTGCCTTGCCTGAACAAGTCTTCGCGTTCAATACGAGTCTCGGTGCCTAACTGACCGGTATGATCCTCCCCGCGCAACCGCTTCCCTTGCGAGAAGTTTTGACGATACATATCCCGGAAGAACTCGTTGGGCTTGGCAAACTGATCTTTGTATGACCGCCGCTTAATCGCGTCAATTTTTACCGATTGACCATCGCCGAGTGTCCAAACAATCTTCTCAATTTTGAGACGATGGATTTTAACGTCCTCGTTTTGATCGCTTCGGGCCAACTGAGGACGAAGGTAATCGGCATCTTCCAGCTTGGCTATGAGTTGGGTGATCAAATTCTTGTAGTTTTCCCCTTTTAAGCTCATATCAGGGCAACGTTGCTTGGCATACAGCTTGATGAATTTGCCCAATGAACTGGCCGGGCCAATGCTCTTGGAAGAAATCCGTGCCGTTTTGCTTAACGTCGCAGTACGGATATGAAAAGGCTCTCTCAACTCCTCATTCCGGTCCAAAGTCCAAGGGGCCTTAAGCATTTCACGAAACTGCTTTTCATGCTCTTTAAGTTTGGCTTGAGTCAGGTAGTTCTCGCTATGAATCGCGAATTCAAGCCTGAAAAAATCCAAAATGTTGGTCAAGAACTCTTTGCGTTCCAAAGCCGTTAGTTCATTTAACAAAGGGACATCAAGCCATGCCGCATCGGTTGACGCAACTTCATCCATGTCCAAATACTCAATCGTCAACAACCCACATTGCTCAAGGTTGGGCAGCACAATTCGCCAACTACGGCGCAGGTCGGCTATTGCCTGATGGGACAAATAAGTCTTTAAACACTCTTCATATTGGCGTTTGACATTGGCAAAAGAAGGCTCGTCATTACGGGTGGCATACTCCGTAAATGGCAATTCAAGCGCGTTAAAAATGGCTTCACCAAGCGTGGTGTAAGAGAGCGTCTTACTGGGTGAGTCCTTTAATGCCTTATAGATGCTTGCCCGCAACCTTACGACTTGAACAAAATCATTGAAGTGTCCGGCTTGCAAAGCGGCATCTTGGCGATTGTCCGTAAAACTTAGCAGTTTTTGGTCTTGATCCTGATAACCTGCTTCCTTCAGTTGATTGAGTATCGAAAACGCCGTGATGGTGGTAGATGTGCTGCGTCCTTCGCTGCCAAGTTTGGTCAGCTTGGTGCCTTCGTTGGTTTTGGTGTCGTAAAACGCGCCAGCCGTTGGATCGAACAGCAAAGGGGCTTTCATAAACCAGCCCCACCATTTCAGAGGTTCGGTTTCCGAGCATTTCCCAAACTCGTCAAAATACAGCTTGACCGGAAAGAAAGGCCTTTTCTTAACATCCGGCCCACGCCTTGATTTAACCAACCAGGCATCAGGCAGAAACTCTAGGTCGTCTGTCGGATTCCATAGGTCTTCGCCAATAATTAAGTAGCCATCGGTGGTCTCGGAATCTTCATCCTCAGTCTTGTCACGGAATTCCCTAGGTTCCAACTGATTGCCATTACGGGATACACAGATAAAGGCATGTCCACTGGCCCGACTGAATAGGTTTGGGAATATTGGCTTTTTCTGATCCTCGTCCTTTTTGTAAATCCCAGGCTCCAAGGTGATGTAACGATTTTCATCTTGGTCAAGTGTCGTGTAGACGGAACCGGTCTGGGAAATAAATTGATGCAGCTTGAAAGGCAGATAGGTGTAGCGTTGGCCGCCATCTTGCGAACGTTGATTGACCAGACTGATCCATTGCAATAGATCGATTAAGAAATGCCTGCAAGTTGCCGCATCCAGTCCAGAGTTGGAACCCAGGGTATCGACAATCTTGCTCACTGGCTGGGGCTTGCCCCTGCGTAATTCAGCCTCGCCAGTATCCAATGCGATCCGGTTTTCCAGCCAAATTGCGACAGGATTGGTTTTTAAGGCTTCTATTGGCGCATCAGCATTGACCCCGGCAAGAATACAGGTGGAAAGTTGCTTTTGTGTGGGGATTGTTGCATCGGCACTTAAAGATCGCGTCAGTTTCTCATTAATGATTTGGTCGGAGGTAAATGTTCGCCCGAACAATAGGGTTGCGACTTTAGCTACCTGTATGCGTTGAGTGGCACTGTCCCCGACTGAAACCATCGTGGCCGACGTGCCAATGCTGGTAATGTCCTGCAAACATTTGGCTCTGATACGGCGGATAAGCATAGCCACATCAGCACCCTGTCTGCCCCGGTAGGTGTGTAATTCGTCAAAAACCAAAAACCGTAGGTTGCTGTAGATGGCATCGCGAATCGAACGTTCGCGCAGGCGTGTTAGCAATAGCTCCAACATCATGTAGTTGGTCAGGAGAATGTGCGGCGGATTCTCCCGCATTTTCTGCCTTTTTTCCTCCTTCTCCTGACCCGTATACTGACCAAACGTTATTGGAAACTCCTTTCCCGTAGTGCTTTCGTAATTTGTTTTGTAACGGTCGAATTCTTCGTACTGGGAGTTGATCAAGGCATTCATCGGATAGACAACAATTGCAACAATCCCTGATTGGTTGGGATTGGAAAGCAAATGGTGAAAAATCGATCCAATGTAGGTTAGCGACTTACCGGAACCTGTGCCGGACGTAACAATAAAATCTTGGTTCTGCGTACCAAGTTCGATGGCCTTGACTTGGTGGTTATAGAGGCTGTAGCCCTTGAAAATATCAGCCAACTCTTTATGGATGACACCGGATTGTGTCAAATCGTAGACCGTGCCGGACATTTCAAACGCGGGGTTGAATTGCAGCAAGGGTTCAGGCCAAAGCTTCCCTTGCTTTAACTCAGATTCAACATGTTCCTTAATATCGGGATCAGCAATATTCAAAAAACTGCTAATGTAATTGGCATAGTCTTCGACTATTCGGGCATGTGTTTGAAAAATATTCATGCTGCGAGCTATCCGTATTGTTTTGACAGTGCCTGTGAATTAGACATCATCCCTAGCTTACCCATGCTGCACCCTGATTGAATTTTAACTTTTCAATTTGGCCTTGGATTTACCTTTCGCGCTTGCCTTTGGTTTGGACTTGGGTTTATGCGCCTCGACCACCCGATCCTTGAAGGATTTTCCGGGGGTGAATTTTGGGACGGTCGATTCGGCGATCTCAATGGGTTCGCCGGTCTGGGGGTTGCGCCCTGGCCTTGCGGCGCGGTGATGCGGATCGAAGGTTCCGAACCCGACCAGTAGCACCTTGTCCCCGCTGGCAACCGTAGCCTCGATGGTTTCCAGCAAGGCATCAAGGGTATTGGTCGTATCGGCTCTGGTCTGGCCGGTTTTATCGGCGATGGCGTCTATCAGTTCGGCTTTGTTCATCGTGATGATACGTGTTCTTATTTGAATTATCGAGGTGGTGTTTAGCTTGCCAGTCATTATAGCCCTCAATAAACGAAGGCGGAAAAATACACGAAACATCCACGATACTAAAACCCAGCACAGGTCTCATTTGCTTCCAAATTAACGTACCTTTTGTCCCGCAGGATTTTAAATTGTTTGGATTTTTCCAAAAAGGCATCCATTTCCCTGCGCCATAAACCGGTAAGGTGGCAGTTAAAGTCATCAACTACCAAGGGAATTGTCATGAGACCTTGCGGTAAATTTTTCAATAAATCAACCATGCAAAGACATAGTTTTGTATACTAAGCCGTCTTATGACCTTAACACAAAACATGAACGGGGTGACACGATGAGCGAAAACCTACACGAATTATCCGAAGACGAACTGGCAAAACTGATCGGCAGCGCACAGAAAACCCTACGCGACAGGCAACTCGGAAAGCGCAAGGAAGTCGTCGCCGAGATTAGGCAATTGGCCGCGTCGATTGGATGCACAGCGGAGTTGACCGATATATCCACTGGAAACGCCACAGGAAGCATCAGAAGGGGTTCCAAGGTTCCGGTGAAATACCGCAACCCGGAGAATCCTATGCATCAATGGACGGGGCGGGGCGTACAACCGAATTGGCTGCGCGAGTTAATCGGGCAAGGGAGGTCTTTGGACGAGTTCAGGGTTGCCTAGGACAGGCAGGAACGGCCAAACAGCCACGATTATGGAAGTCGCCAAGGCAAACGCCCGCCTGAATTACGAAAGAATCACTTCACGGCCTGTGCTTTTTGAACCTGTCATTGATTGAGTTTGAAACCCGCACCGCCTACCCTTTGATCACCGGGCAACTGGTGCGCGAAGAGGTCCGGGAGAGTGCGCCGAAAGCCGTCAAGGAGAAACGCGCCAAGCGGGGCAGGCCAAGGGCAGCGCCAACAAAAACAGGAAGGACGTGGGGTTGTCGCCTTTTCAAACCCAGTTGCAGGGCTGCATCCTTGCCGCATTGAAACGTGTGGGGGTGGATTTGAGCCTCGTCGTGTCGTGTACGACGGCGCTTTGGGGAACAACGCCGGCCTGCAGGCGGTTACACCAACGGGGCTGCACCTCATCTCCCAGTTGCGCCATGACTCCAAGCTTTACCTCCCCTACGCCGGGGGGTATTCGGGCAAAGGCAGGCGGCGCAAATACGGCGAAAGGCTGGCGCTCTTCAGTGCGCGAAAATACACGCGGCGGATAATAAATTCACTCGGCAAAAGTGGCGAGGCGTTTTTAATCGACGAGAGGATTTTCCAAGCTGCGGAAATCGGCAGGATTCATGCAAAAGCAGCATGAATTTTGGCGAAGGTATTGTTTAATCGCACCCGAATGGCCGTCCCGGCTTTCGCTGCCCATGAAAATCTGCCACAATGGCGCAGTAGGCGGAAAGCGCCTGTTTCCAACCACCCATTTCAAGACAACCCGAGCATGAATCGATTGACCCTGGGGCGTATGCTAAATTCC
>Ga0265593_1000644_pt1 | contig 18071 bp, 11 predicted proteins | sample saktaG_8_FD_190136 | JGI IMG/M metagenome (GOLD analysis project Ga0265593, IMG submission 190136) | Saline water microbial communities from Sakinaw Lake, British Columbia, Canada - sak_2011_5_24_36m | ecosystem: Environmental > Aquatic > Non-marine Saline and Alkaline > Saline ...
CCAGAAAGTAATGGGTAAATACCTCATATATGGTCGAAATTATAGTAAAAAATAGCTTTTTAAGTGCCTAATATAGGACGTCTTTAGAGTTTTTCAGGGCTGACTAGGTAATGGCGTCGATTATATAAACCCGTCATAGAATCCGTAATCGCTAATTCTTGAAGCTTATGCGTTTTAGCTTCAATACGTTCTTCTAACGTACGATTAAGTTCTTCCAACTGGGTAATTTTTTGTTTGATTTCAATCGCCATTGTCTGAAATGCATAGGTAAGCAACTGCCATTCATCATCATATTGGCTACTGTCAATCTCAATATCATAGTGACCGTTTGAAATCAACATAGCATTATGGCTCAATTGGCGAATCGGTTTTGCAAATGAGCGCAGTGCGATGATAATCATCCCAAAAACAACTGCAACCCCAAAGAAAAATAGTAACAATAAGGATGTCGTTTGCTTGTACCAAGTTTGAAGCAGTTCACTTTCGTCCATTTTCACCATCATGCCGCAACGAAGATCTTTTTGATACCCCCATGCGACAACCGTATTGTCTCCGGTTTGGTCCGTCATATACTTTTGTCCGCTTCCGCCCTTAACAGCTTGATAGATTGGATTGTCGCGAGGTAATGTTAAAGAAGTGTGCGGAGAAATTTTTGTGTGACGAGAGACAAACATACTGACCGTTTTTCCATTTTCTAAAACGCACGTAATCACTTCACCTGTTTTTTCCAGCTCACGAGAATCATTGACAACCGCTTGAATCGCTTTATTGTCGATTTGCACCGCAGAAATACCAATAATTTTTCCCTTATGAATAATTGGCTCGGCGATAAAAGCAGCATAATCATGACTTGGCTCATAAAAGTAGAAATCTGATACGTAGGGGGACTTATTTTTCAGTGCATCTTTGAACACACGCGCCAATTGGGAACTGTGATAGCGACCCGTCAAAAGATTGGTATGCAAATCGCTCTCGTGCTTTACGCTATAAATAACATCACCCTCAAGTGAGATGATAAAAATATCGTAAAAACCATTTTTTCCAGCAATAACCGCCAATTTATTTCGCAAACTTTCAGGCGAGTGATTCCAAAACTCTTTTTCAAAAACAGTATGATGACGTGAAGCAAAATAGAAAAAGTCAGTTACATTGCTTAAGGATATATACCGCTGCTGAACATAGCTATCAATGGCTTCTATTTTGTGATGGAGTATGGTGTGAATGCGGTTGAGACCATTATGACGAATGGTCTCACGTACTTCCCATCCAATAAACATCAAGATAGTTAAAGTAAACACAGCAATAGCGCTGAGCCAAATAATGGTTCTCTTAAGTACCGTCATTTTATTCGTCAAATACATGGACTCAACCTTTAACCGATCGACTGTTCTATCCTAAAACTTTATAATATTAAAGAGGACAATTTTTATCTATTAAAGATTTTTTTACCCTACCTTGTGAACATTAGTAACAAAATTTGATAAAAATATAATTTTACAATGCAGTTATCATGGTGCGCTGTTGTACATTTTAAAGTAATACTCGTGTGCCATCCGTCCTGAGTCAAACGCCGGAATCACGTCGGACATCGCTGTTTTCATCATTTGTGTCCACTGTTCCGGATGATCATAGTAGATCGGTATGATCTCGTTTTCTAGCATATCCATCATATTTTTATTGTCCATCTGATCTTGTATTTCAATCGAAGCCGTATGATCAATCGGTGGTATAGTAAAGGAGTTAATACCGTGCTTCGCAAATTCCGGATGCCAACCATCATTCGTCGAAAAGTGAATCGAACCGTTCATGCTGGCTGTCATACCGCTTGTACCGCTTGCTTCACAATTAACGCGGGGGGTATTTAGCCATACGTCTGACCCTTTTTTTAAAATACGGGATAATTCAAGTTCATACCCGACCAATACCGCCATATTTTTGAAAGTATTACTAATATGTATCAATTCATTAAACGCATTCACCGCATTATTGTCAGAAGGGTAAGGCTTGCCTGCCCAAATGATTTGAATCGGCTTATCCGTTCGTTTCAACAGACGTTTAAAACGTTCAAAATCCAATTTAATCAAGCCTGGACGCTTGTATTCAGCAAATCGTCTTGCCCACACTATCGTCAAAATATCGGGATTAAACATTTTTCCTGTCTGATCTGCGACAATATTGAATAATGTCCGTTTTAAATGTTTTTTACGTCCAATCAAAGCATAATCTTCATGTTCATCTAAAGCGGGAACCATCATATTATCGCTCCAAAAACGGCGGTTTTGAGCGTTGGTAATATAAATAATATCCGAACGTCCTTCGCAATCTTTCCACATACGGTTTGCCACGTCACCGTGTATTTTAGAAACACCATTGGTTATTTTCACAGAACGCAATGCTCCCACCGTCAGATTGAAAATATCATTATTTTCCATCTTCATAATAGAACGTACCGTCTCTAAATCCAACCCGTTAAAAAAACCGAATTTGTGGAGTAAATGGATGCTATGCTGTTCATTTCCCGAATCTTCAGGAGTATGGGTCGTAAATACTACCCGTTTTTTTACCTCTTTCATATCACGGTATTTGGCGTAGAGTTCAAAGACCAAAGGGAGTGCATGCCCTTCATTCATGTGATAGATATCGATTTTTTGTTTGAGTGCTTCGAGAACTTTTACCCCCCCGATTCCCAATACAATCTCTTGAGAAATTCGGGTCTCTTCATTGGCATCATAGAGCTTATGGGTAATCGTACGCGCCAGAAAATCATTCTCTGGAATATCAGTCGAAAGAAGGATAATCGGGGCTGTGCTAAAAATCGTAGGAGGCAAATAAAATACTTTGATGTGGACTTCTTGGGAATGGATATGAACGGTTGCCTGAACCCCCAAATCTTCTAAAAAATAGTAATGTTTACGAATAAAGTCTGCTTTTAGACTTCTATCCTCGTTACGCGCTTGATCGTAATACCCATAACTCCACAAAATACTCACACCCACAACATTTTGCCGTAAATCGTAAGCACTGCGCATATGAGATCCCGCTAAAAAACCCAATCCCCCTGAATAAATCTTAAGCGCTTGATGAACAGCAATCTCCATTGAAAAATAAGCAACACTTGCGGAGTATTTCGGGTCACATTCATAATCGTGTAAAATCATACTGCTCTCTTATCTATTTTTTTAAAATACACTACCCCTAATGGCGGTAATGTCAACGTCACGGTAAACGCTCGTCCATGTGTGAATTCTGTAGTGGCAATAAGAGGCTCAGTATTACCAATATTCCACCCCTCATACATAGAAGACTGAGAGTTAAAAATCTCGACATACTCACCTGCATCCAAAACACCCATTTTATAATTTTCGCGAATTGCATCGGCAAAGTTGCACACCACGTAGATATTTTCATCCGGATCATCGCTTTTTCGGACAAAACTGATGCAGTTATGGCTGAAATCTTGGTCATCGATCCATTCAAACCCTTCTCGTTTCTCATCCAATTCATGCAAAGCCTTTTCACCTTTATAAATACGGTTTAAATCAGAGATCATCGTTTTTAATCCTGCGTGCAACGGATTTTCCAACAGATGCCAGTCTAAAGAACGCTCAAAATTCCACTCGGCATATTGGGCTATCTCCCCTCCCATAAAGAGAAGTTTTTTACCCGGATGTGCCATCATGTAGCCATACAGTGCACGTAAATGGGCAAATTTTTGGTTGGTGTCCCCCGGCATTTTGTTGATAAGGGAGCCTTTCATGTGGACGACCTCATCGTGACTCAACGGCAACATAAAGTTCTCATCAAATCCGTACCACATACTAAACGTCAGCTGTGCGTGGTGGTGCTGACGGTGAATCGGATCGTAGCTCATGTATTTGAGTGAATCGTGCATCCATCCCATGTTCCATTTGAATCCAAATCCCAAACCGCCGACATCGACAGGACGAGTGACCATCGGATACGCCGTTGATTCTTCGGCAATCATCAAAATATCGCTATGTTCACCATACAAACTGGTGTTGAGTTTTTTCAAGAACTCTACCGCTTCGAGGTTGATGTCACCGCCGTCTTTGTTGGGTATCCATTCCCCCTCTTTTCGGGCGTAGTTGAGATACAGCATTGACGCGACCGCATCGACACGAATCCCGTCAATATGGTATTTGTCCACCCAAAACATCGCCGAGCTGATAAGAAACGACTGTACTTCGTTGCGCCCGTAGTTGAAGATGATGCTCCCCCACTCCGGATGATACCCTTGACGCGGATCATCATGTTCGTAGAGTGCTGTTCCATCGAAATTGATAAGACCGTGCATGTCCACCGCAAAATGCGACGGCACCCAATCCATAATCACCCCGATACCGTTTTGGTGGAGGGTATCGATAAGAAACATCAAATCCTGCGGTGTCCCAAAACGGGATGTTGCCGCGAAATACCCTACGACCTGATACCCCCAAGAACCAAAAAACGGATACTCAGTGAGAGGCATAAACTCAACATGGGTGTAGTTCATCTGAACCAAATACGAAACCAGTTCAACGGCAAGTTCTCGGTACGTCAAGAAGCGATTGCCCTCTTCTACGTTTCGTCTCCATGATCCCACGTGCATCTCATAAACGCAAATCGGGGCATCGTGCGCATTGTTGACATGGCGGTTTTTCATCCAATCGCCGTCACTCCAATCATAATCCTCTAAATCCCAAACACGTGACGCCGATTTTGGCGGTTCTTCGGCGTAGTATCCAAACGGGTCGCTTTTATCATGAATGATGTTGTGAAACTGCGAGACGATGTGGTATTTGTAGGTGATTCCCTGCTCTACCCCCTCAATAAACCCTTCCCAAATCCCTGATTCATCAAGACGCAGGGCAAGGGGATGGGTGAGTGTATCGTAGTCGTTGAAATCTCCGCGTACACTGACACTTTTGGCATTGGGTGCCCATACGGCGAAATAGACTCCTGATTTCCCCTCGTGTACCATTGCATGGGAACCGAGTTTCTCATAAAGTTTGGTGTGAGTACCTTGTTTGAAAAGGTAAATATCCATCTCGCCGATGGGTGAAACGTCATAGCGTATCGGATGGGTCATCTGGTTCTCCCCTGTACAATCGTGTGATATAGAGCTTCATACTCACGTGCCGCGACTTCCCAATCAAATCGTCGTGTCATTGCGTTGTGCTGCATCTGTCTAAATCCGTTGTGGTCATTGTACCACGTATGAATCGCCCATCCAACCGTATTGATGAGAGAATCTGGATTTGGATCATAGAATTTAAAACCGGTACCGTGCAATGCATCGTTTTGATAGTTTTCGATGGTATCGTCCAATCCGCCCGTTGCACGAACAATCGGCAAAGTCCCATAACGCAATGAATAGATTTGGTTCAGTCCGCACGGCTCGAAAAGCGAAGGCATCAAAAATAAATCACTTCCTGCCTCGATCTGGTGAGCGAGATCGTTTCGATAGCCGATAAAACAGCCGAATTTATCCGGATAGATCGCTGCGATATGACTAAAAAATGATTCTGCCCATTTTTCACCAGCACCCAGCATCACGATTTGAATGTCCATCTCCAACAGTTTATGGATCGCTGAGGAAATCAGGGTTATCCCTTTTTGTTCAGCTAAACGTCCAACCAGACCGATAAGGGGAACCTCATCTCTTTGGGGGAGGTGAAACGTCTCTTGCAAGGCACGTTTGCACAACACCTTACCGCCCATATCCTCGACATCAAAAGAATTGGGGATAAACGGATCGACAGCAGGGCTCCATTCGTCATAATCGACACCGTTTAAAATCCCGTGCAATTTGTAGGAGTACTTCCCGATCAACCCCTCTAAGCCCCATCCAAATTCAGCAGTACAAATTTCTTGGGCGTATTTACGGCTGACGGTGCTGATCGCATCGGCATGAACGATCCCCCCTTTGAGAAGATTGACACTGCTGTGCTCTTCAAAATCGTAAAAATGTTCCCAGCCGATCGCCAAAACATCCATCACCCCTTTGTAAAACTTCCCTTGATGTTGAAGATTATGGATAGTAAGCAGTGAACCAGTAGCGCTGAAATCTCTATCGTGCTTATACAGCGTGTTAAGCATGACAGGAATTGCTGCATTGTGCCAATCGTTCGCATGAATCACATCAGGGTGAAAATGGAGTTTTTTTGCTAATTGCATCACGGCACGTGAAAAGAAGATAAAACGATTGTCGTTATCCGTGAACCCTTCTCCATTCGTATCATACAAATCACTGCGACCAAAATATTCTTCATAGTCGATGAAATATACAGGGACGTCACATCCCGGTAAAAGACCTTCATACACGCCTGCCCAGAGTTCTCCCATCACTCCCATCGGAACTCCAAGAGAGCCTTCCATCAATTTTAATCCGTACTTTTCACGATCAACAAGATAATAGCGAGGCATCACCAAGCGAACATCATGCCCTAGTGCACGAAGTGCTTTAGGAAGGGCTCCGGCAACATCCGCCAAACCGCCGGTTTTGGCAAAAGGGACAACCTCGGATGCAGCGATCAAAATGTTAAGTTTATTCATAAATCTCCTTCTCTTTTTCGTACAGTGCTCCATAGGCTATCGCACTCTCTCCCCAAGAAAAATCACATCTCATGTTGTGATTAAGTATCCGCTCAAAATGTTTTTTATCTCCATATAACTCGCACCCTTTTTTAATCGCACTGAAAAATGACCGTGATGTAGGGGAACTGAAAATCAAACCATACCCTGAACAGCTGTCTTCTTGGTATGTCTCCACTCGCTTCACCGTATCGGTCAATCCACCTACGCGATGGACAATCGGAATCACTCCATACGAAAAAGCGATCATTTGGTTCAATCCGCACGGCTCAAAAAGGGATGGCATCAATAAAAAATCGGCAGCAGCGTACATCTGATGCGACAATGATTCATCATACCCAAAGGTGAGATGGATATTTTTATGGTGAGAAGCGAGGCTCTTCAGCGCTTCATGATAGCTCGCTTCCCCTTCCCCTATAAGAGCTATATTACACTCTAAAACTGCTATTTTCGGCAGAGTCTCGATCAAGAGATCAATCCCTTTTTGCGACGTAAAACGACCGATAAAGACGAAAAGAGGTTTTGTAATCCCTTTGAGTCCTAGACGTTTAATGAGGTCACTTTTATTGGGCTTTTTCCCTTTGGTATCACTATAGGGTGCAACCAATGCGCTATCCGTTGTCGGAGAAAAATGATCCACATCGATTCCGTTGATAATACCTCTGAGTTTTGCGCGATGAAAATGTAAAAATCCCTCCAATCCGCACCCAAACGCAGGAGTCATAATCTCTTTTGCGTAGGTTGGGCTGACGGTCGTGATCTCATGGGCATACGCGATCCCCGCCTTCATAAAATTCACTTTGCCGTAAAACTCCAAAGAGCCCATCGTAAAGTACTCCCTATCTATCCCGATACTCTCCAAAAGAGTCGAATCAAACACTCCCTGATACGCCAGATTGTGAATCGTATAGATCACTTTTGGAGAAAGCATCGGATCTTTATGGATCAATAGTGCTAAAAGTGCACACTGCCAATCGTTGAGGTGGACAATATCGTAACGATTTTTATGCAGCAGTGCCGTAATCGCATACGAAAAAAGGGCAAAACGGACACCGTTATCCTCATATCCCTCTTCCGGTGTACCGTAAAGAAACTCTCTGTCACACAGTATCGGGGAATAGACAAAACAGTATTCATATCCTTCTACAGTGCACCCGTAAAGATCGATAGGATACTCCTCTCGCCCCATCGAAACAGTAAAGGACTCTCCCAAAGATGCAATGGCGTATTTGTCTCTATCTATACTAGAGTAAAGAGGCATCACAACCGTAACGTCATAAAGGTTTTTCAATGCACGAGGCAGCGCATGAGCCACATCTGCCAACCCACCCGTTTTGGCAAAAGGATAGACTTCGCTTGCAGCAAACAACACTTTTTTAACCATATTAATCTCCTCGTAAAAGTTTAGCGGCCAATTCCGGTTCCACAGGATTAATCATCATATCGGTATTCACTTCAAATCCTCCGAAGCGATAAAGTCGCGGAGTGATACGGATAAAAAACGGATAGATCAAGCTTCGCTCACGATCTTCGTGCAATGGAGGTGTTGATACCCATAGATTGAATGCCAAATCGTCCAATTGACCATTCAAACGGTGGATAACCGATAACAGTAAAGTCGATAGAATCTCGATTTTTTCGTTACTCAAAACATCGATCGGTCCCATTGCCTGAGAGGAAGCTATGATCACTTCAAAAGGATAAGCACTCGCATAGGGACAAAAAGCGCTAAATTCACCCGCACGTTCGACAATACGAATTGCCGCTTCCTCTTCATCCCTTACAATCGATTCCATCAAAGGATAGTCGTGAGACTCGAAGAATTCACGGCTTCGAGTATAGAGCTCGCGCTCTCCTTTTGGGATTACAGGAAGGGCAATGAGCTGAGTATGGCAATGGCTCATTGTCGAACCTGCATCGTATCCTTCATTTTTGAACAGCGAAATGGAGGCCAAACGGTGATCGCGTCTGAGATCTTCGACGCGTGCTCTGAGGGTTTTAAACCACGCGACCATCTCCTCGTGATTCCACTGGCTCATCGAAACATAATGAGCGGGGGTATCGATAATCACTTCATGCGCCCCAAAACCGTCCCACGACTCAAATGTTCCAAAATTATGGTGATGAGGAGCTTCGATCACGACGGCTTTATAGAGATTGGGGACGACACGGGTGTACCAACCTGATTGATTTGCCAAACTGTCACTGTGACGCAATGCAAAAATCTCTTTGGGAGTGAGAGATTCATTCCCCTCGCAAAACGGGCACACGGCAGGTTCGATGGAGGATTTAATCACACTCTTATCGGGTCGCTGTAACCGCTCCGGTGCGATTAAGACATGGTTATCGTGTAAACGATCGTATCGGATTTCAGACACGTTTAATCTCCAATGAGCCATTGAGATTCAAGTCTCCATTAAAATCAAATACCAAAGCGATACTCACACCCTGAACACTCAAATCAAATCCCTGCTCGCTTTGAGAGAGGGTCTGAAGCTGAAAATAGTGTACTTTGAACGGTACATCGGTGTGGAAGAGGATTTTTTTCTTGAGTTCTTTATCGATAATCTCTAGGCTTTTGGTTGTCTCTATGTGACCGATTGTATGCAAAGGCTCACCGTTGATGAGAAGGGTATCGTAGTTTGAAAAATGGAAATTGTGTTCCATGACGTAGGTAAAATCCCCTGAAACATCACTGTTGAGGTGAAGAGAAAAATCGATCGAATCGGCACCAAAAGTAAACGTTTTTTCCAACGAAGCAGGAACTTTTACCTCGGTATAAATCCCCCCGTCGCGTCTAAACGTAACACTAGTTTTACTCATCGAAGAGGTGTAGGACAAATTGGCAAAATCGCCGTATTCACGGAAATTGCAGTGACGGAAATTGTCCCCGTTAAAGTTTGAATCGCTGATATGGTCGATAAACGAGTTTTTCACATACCAATCGTAAATAATCGCCTCCTTCAAAGCATCATCCACCGCAACATTGGCATGATGGATCGTATCAATCCCCTCTTCTAGGGGTGCGGATTTTTCTTTTGGAGCATCAAAAAGCTTGGTGTGGTATGCCTCTTTTCGACGTGTCAAGGTGTTTTGATAGTTAAAACAGTAATCTCTCAAATCCAGTTCCACCATCTGCCCCCCGCAGGCTGAATCAAAACGGGCAATGAGTTTGGAAGTGACCGATTTGTATTTCGTGTGTCCGTCAAGTTCGTTAGAGTCACTGGTCAGGGCTTTCTTTTTTCCGTAACGGATGTTTTCGCACTCAATCACATAGCGATAGCCGTTGTCACGCAGATTTGGGAGATAGAGCCCTCCAAAAACGCCATGCCAAAGCGAATCATTGGTTTGGGCTTTGTACAAAGGTGTTTCAAAATCCCCCTCACCCGCATGAAACGCGCGTGAAAGTTCCAATGTCCGTTTGTGCAGACGGTTGGATTCTGGGTATTTGACGAAAAAGTTTTTCCAAATTCCCCCTTTTAGAAACTTCACCCCGTACTCTTCATACCGCTGTAGTCCCATCTCCTCTTTGAGCGATTCAAGACGCAAAGCATCCTCGGCGCGTAAACTCCATTCCCCCATCTCGTAATACGAGACATTGGGCAAATAGGCAATACCACGCGGACGATGGGCATCAAAATACTCACCGAAATGACGTGTCTGAATCGACTCATCTGCCAATACTCCTTTAACAAACGATTCTAACCACCCTTTTTCATACACCCATTCATGCGTTCCCGGCCACATCCCGAATTTTTCGGCATCGTCGAAGATAATCGCGGCTGAATCTTCTTTACGGTTGTAGGATTTGATTGCTTTAATCGCACTCTCTACATTCAAAAACGGGATAGCATAGCGAAGCTTTTGGCTGATCGGAAACAGCCCCATCGGCACGCCCCCCTCTTCGCTCATGTAATACCCATCTAACCCCTGTGCATCAAAACCCGCACATTGAAAATGGTAATCGTCCATCACGGTGTACTTGACACCCGCGCGATTGAGATCGGGGATGAGTGAAGATTCCCATACACGTTCGGTGAGCCATAACCCCTGCGGTGTTTGACCAAAACGGGTGTCTATCGAATCGTTAAGTCTTTGAATTTGCCCCACACGATCAGCGGAGGGGATAACACTCAAAATCGGTTCGTAATACCCTGCACTGAAAAACTCGATACTCCCAGCTTTCGCCAAAGTGACGATTTTTTCGTACAAAGAGGGTCGTAATTCTTCGATGCGCTCCATCAGCCATCCGCTGCAATGGACGGAAAATTTAAAATCTGGATAGCGGCTCATCACCTCGAAAAAAGGTTCATAGCAGGTTTTTATCCCCAGCTCTATAACCCAATCGAAATTGTCCACCGGCTGGTGCATGTGGATTCCCAATAACAAGGATGTTTTCATTCTCTCTCCTATATAAACCAGTCGGTTGATAAATTATTATTTAGATCAAGGACAAGAGGACCATTACCCGGAAGGGTTTGAAGTGCTTGGTTCTCTTCCATCAATGTCAACCGTAGATGAACCACGGTGTTAAGTGCAAAATGAGTTCGCGGTAGTAAGAATTCCAAACGGTTGCCAAGCACAATAGGCTCTATCATCATCTTCTGTGCGGTCTCTTCAACGACCATCTCAATGCCTAACGCAAAGGAAAAAGGAGCTTTCCCCTCAAGTGCGAAATAGACATTTTCCTCATCAAAGCCGTAATAAATCGACTCCACGGGACCGCGTAACCGATCCATCGTCGAAAAGCTCTGTGTCTCATCGATCGTACCGCATCCGATCCACTCAAAAAATGAGCTTCTTTCTCCATTGACTCGCGGAGAGATGGTGTTTGTGGGCTTTTTCCATGAAGGCTTAGCCCCATGTACAGCGTTAATCGGCTCAAAAAAATGAGACGGTATCGCTTTACCCATCAATTGATAGATTTCGATGAGGTGATCTCGAAACAGCACATCAAACTCTGCTGAAAACTCCGTCACATGATCTTCACCGTACCACCAAAACCAGTCGCTGCATTGCGATGCCAGAAGATGATACCGTATTGCCTCGGTGATCTCATGGGTTTGTGCATAGTGTTCTACCTCACGGCGCGTTTGAAAGATCAGCTCCCATGCACGGTTTTTTTCAGCATGTCCCACCCACGTATCAAACGTCCCGTGTATCCAGCTTCCGGGGGAGAGGTGCTCTAATGTTTCACTCTCTTTCGTCTGGGAAATTTCATCCATGGTCACGGTTTTACACCATGTCGAGGTGCTCAATCTCTCGTACAAAGAGGTGAAAAAATCCCATCCGTTGTTGGGGTAAAATTCCCACGCATTCTCTCCATCGACAATTACAGAGACATAAGGGTTCTCTTCACGTTTGGCGATGTGTTCAAGCTCTTGGATAAAATGGTCACTCGCTTGAGCACCCTCTCTATGGCGATACTCAAATCCGATCAGATCGCTCAAGCCGTGATCACGAAAGGCGATAGTGACCTCATCGTAACGGTATGGTTTATAGCGTAGAGATTGGGCATCGTTGTGAAGCGATTTGTGTAAAATTGCCTCATCGGTCGCAATCCACTCTATCCCATGCTGCTTGTAGACACCAAGGCTTTTCTCATCGACTGCCCCCTCTGCGGGCCAAAATCCGCTGGGCTTGCGTCCAAATGTCGTTTCGTACAATACGATAGAACGCTGCACATGCTCAATCGCATCCGCTTCAAGCGAATATGCCCCTTCAGGCAACGGTGTCGAAGGATTCGCACGTTGTCCGTTTTCCATATCGATCAACAGCGGGAGAATCGGATGAAAATAGGGAGTTGTCGAAACCGATATAACCCCCTCTTTTTGCAACGTTGTGTAATACGGGAGAATCTCTTGGACAAAAAGGGTCAAGGTTTGAAGCAATACCGCTTTGTCTTCTTGGGTATAGTCTCGCTGTTTGAGAAACAGTGTTTTAACGACATCATTATGAAGTCGGAGATGATTTCCACACCATGCAAGGAGAAATACCACTTCCAAATCAATCAGCTCATCGTCGCTAAAAAGAGTTTGGTCATACAGCTCACAATAACGCTCGATAGGACGTACCATTGTCTCATACTGAGTGGTAGTACACAGCTTTATCACCATGTCGTGTTGAGACGAAGTGAGGTGCGAAGGGTGCTGCGCCCAGATGGATAAAAAATAATCGTATTTCAGTGGCTGCGTATAAAGCTTTAGCTGTTCGATCAGTGATGCACTGAGGTTGAACGTTGCTTTAAGATTCGGATATTGTGCCATCAGCCATGGCATCTCGTAATAGTCTTTTATGGCGTGCAAAAAAACCCACGGCATGCTCATAACCCCATCGCTGCTGCGATAATCGGGCTGGTGCATGTGCCAGAAAAACGAGAGGTTAAGGCTTCGAGCGTTCATTAAGATTTCGACCACTCCGCTATTTTTTCCGTGTAGCGCTTGGTGTACATCTCCCCTTTTTGATCATCCGTTGCTTGGATCGTTAGATTGAGATAATCACTGTACTGATCAGGAATCATCAGTACCCAATCGTCTTTGTCCAGCCAAATTTTGACCCCATCGAGAGTCGAAGATTCTTTACCTTTGGCATCCTCGAGGAATTTACGCATCATTTTCCCTTTCAGCGCCTGCGTGCAGGGAAGCTGAATCGTCGTATAGAAAAAGTGAGGGAGTGAATCGATGATCTCTGAGAGTTTTACTCCATGTACCACAATCAGCTCCAGTATCTTCAATGTCGCGTACATCGAGTCTCTGTGTGTTGCAAATTCGGTAAAGGTAAAATTCCCTTCACCCGTAGCAACCAAATCATACATTTTAATTTGAGAATCTTTGAAATTAGCGTATTGTCCCCGCTCAATCTCAAGATGATCAAAATAAACGATGTCAGCCGCCCATGTCGGTAAAAACACCTTTTTTCTCTCTCCCAATGCCTTGGCTTCCATGTTTAAAAGATTCAAAACAACATACAAAGCAGTTTGCTTCGAGAGAGGAATCCCTTCATCACAAAGTATATCCAACCTCTGCCCGTGGGGATAGAGAATAAACCCTGCATCCAGTTTAAGCGCTCGAATGACGGCTCCCATATCTTCGTACGAACGCTTTGTCAGCGTGTTAATGTTAGAGAGACGGTGTTCATCCTCATAAGCATTAAACATAATATGTTCAACCCCTAACTCATTTAAAATATCCGGAAAAACCTCGGCTGCCAAACCATGGGTCAAATCAACCGCAATACGGCAATCAATACATTTAAAACGATGCGACTTCAGTACCGTCTCCATCCCTTTTTTGTACTCCGTATATTCACGCTTATGATCAAGCTCATGTATCTGCCCAATCTGGGAATAATCGACCCGTCGAAACGTCTCTTTATAAAATGCTTTTTCTACTTTTTTAGCCACATCGCTGTTAATTCTCAATGCTTCATGATTGTAAAACGTAATCACCGTACTGGTCGGATCATCGATTTTTTGGTGAAAATGAACACCTGCTGTATAGTCCTCATGCGCTGAAAGGCTGCATCGCATAACGGCGGATGGTATGGCATTATAATCCACAACATTGACTCCTGCCGAGAGAAGACCGCCTAAAAATGCACGCTTAAGCATGCGTGAACTTTTATCATAATGACGAGATACCAAAACCGTAGAACCTACAGGCAGTTGAGCTCCAAATGCTTCTGCCAGTTTTGTTGCCATTTCACAGGAGAGTTCAACATTCGATTTCCCGATGACCATTCCGTCTTCAAAAATCGAATTTTTATATCGACTTCCCAAAATAACACTGCGACTGACGATAGAGGCATCTTCGATCACTTTATTGGGCCAAATGGTGACATCTTTTTCAATCGTTACAAGCTCACCGATTTCACACCCTTGCGCTAAAATTAACCCCGATTTTGCGGTGACATTTTTACCGATACGGTTGTTGGAACAAATAACACATCCGTCAAGTTTGGCATTTTTACCAATCTCGACATCATCCCAGATAACGGTGTTTGCAATCTTGGAAGAAGAGCCGATGATGACATTGTTACCAATGACAACATTGCTAAGTTTCGACCCCTTTTTGACCGTAACATCTTTACCAATGACTACGATTCCGACTACTTCAACACTCTCATCGAGGGTATTGTCCTCTTCGCAAATTAGAACACCATCGGGATATTTAATCGCCTCGCCCCCAAGATTGAGTTTGATTTTGCCGGCGAGTATGTCCTCATAGACATCGCGATAACTCTCAGGATTTCCGACATCACGCCAGTAACCCGAAGCGTACCCTGCCATCAAATCGATCCCCTGACGCATTAACAAAGGAAAAAGATCTTTGGCAAAATCAAAATTTTCGTTTTTAGGGATGTACTCCAAAATCTCAGGCTCGATGATATAGATACCGGTGTTAATGGTGTCGCTAAACACTTCCCCCCAGCTTGGTTTTTCGAGAAATTTTTCGATTTTTCCCTCTTCGTTGGCGATGACCACCCCAAATTCAAGGGGATTTTCAACCGACGTCAACGTAATGGTGAGTTTGGAGTTTTTTTCTTTATGGTAATCAAAAATCTGTTGAAAATCGAAATCGGTCACTAAATCGCCGCTGATAATGATAAAGTTTTCATCTCCGATGTATTCTTGCGCTTTTTTGACTGCACCTGCCGTACCGTAATCATCGTCAGGGACTACATAGGTGATGTTGATTCCCCATGCACTTCCATCTTGAAAATACTCTTTAATCACTTCGGGTTTGAAGTAAAGCAAGACAATGAACTCTTTGATCCCTAAGTCACGCAGACTGACAATCGTGTGTTCCATCATCGGACGGTTCATAATCGGTAACATAGGCTTAGGGACAGAGTTTGTGAGGGGTTGTATCCGTGTTCCAAATCCTCCTGCCATAACAACAGCTTTCATTGAGCTCCTTTTAAAAACGATTTTAGGGGTAGAATCATTCACTAACATAAATGCCAATGTTTAATCATAGCATTATTTAAATACAATTTCATGAGATCAAAATCAAGAACAAGTTTTGCAACGATCTTACATGAGAAATTATAGCATCCACTTCGTTATTAAAAGTGGTTAAAGATTCATCAATCTGTGCAAATAAAACTTGATACAATGGTAAAAATTAAATTTTAAAAGAGACTTTATGAGTGAATTATCGAATGTATGTGACATTATTATTTTTGGAGGGCACGGAGATCTGGCGTTTCGAAAGCTCATGCCTGCGTTGTACCATCTTTGCAGTGATGGCTACCTCCATGAACACAGCCGTATTTTTTCGACCACCCGAGCCAATATGACCCAAGAAGAGCACCTTGAACTGGTCAAAACAAAACTGAAAGAGTTTTTGGTGCAAGGGCACTTTGATGAAGCTAACTTTGAGATCTTTAAAACACGCCTTCATCTGGTTAAAGTCGATTTAGGGGATGTTGAAAGCTACGAAGAACTCAGCCACCTGCTTGGAGAAAACCCTCAACGAGAACGGATCAGCTATCTCTCCACCTCTCCCGATTTTTTTGGAACGATTTGCAAAGCATTAAGCACATGGAGACTGGTCAGTCCACAAAGCCGTGTCGTTTTGGAAAAACCCATCGGTCGTGATCTGGTCTCCTCTCGTGCCATCAACGTAGAAGTACTCAAATATTTTGAAGAGTCCCAAGTCTACCGTATCGACCACTATTTAGGAAAAGACACCGTTCAAAACATTATGGCGTTGCGTTTTTCCAACCGCTTTTTCACACCCTTATGGGATGCGAGCAATATCGACCATGTCGAAATCACCGTCTCTGAAAGTGTCGGCGTTGAGGGACGTTGGGGATATTATGATGAGTACGGTGCGATGCGTGACATGATTCAAAATCATCTGATGCAGCTGCTGTGTCTTATCGCTATGGAACCCCCTTGTTCCTTGGATGCGGACAGCGTGAGGGATGAAAAAGTCAAAGTGCTCAAATCCCTGCGCCCGATGAGCGCTGCGGATATCCAGCAAAAAACCGTTCGCGCCCAATACACCAAAGGCTCCAGCAACGGTCAAATCGTCCCTGGCTATAAAGAAGGAGAGGGTGTAGAAAACAGCACCACCGAAACCTACGCGGCGGTTCGTGTGGACATCGACAACTGGCGCTGGAACGGTGTACCGTTTTATCTGCGAAGCGGGAAACGTCTGCGAAGCCGAAACTCCGAAATCATCATCCAGTTTAAATCAATCCCTTATTCGATTTTTGCCAATAAAGGGAGCTGCATTTCGCAAAACAAACTGGTCATCTCTTTGCAGCCAAGAGAGAGTATCCAGCTCAAACTCATGAATAAAATCCCCGGACTCAGTGAGCAAATGCGACTGCAACAAGTCGATTTGGAACTCAACTCCCCGACCAATGAAGAACGAAAACCCGAAGCGTATGAACGTCTGATGCTCGATGTTATCCGCAGTAATCCAACGCTGTTTATGCGTCTGGATGAAGTGGAAGCGGCGTGGAAATGGGCAGATATTATTTTACAGGGATGGGCAGATAATATCGTTCCGATGAAAAATTACAGTGCGGGAACCGATGGACCCACCGCGGCAGTTGAACTGATCGCACGTGATGGAAAAAGCTGGCACGATGAATAACCGTTTTGAAAATGACGAAGCACTGGCTCTTTCTTTGGCTGGAAGCATTGCAACGCATCTCATCGAAGCCATAAAAGAAAAAGGGTCAGCAAGCCTCATCGTTTCAGGCGGAAGCACCCCTAAAAAACTCTTTAAGGTCCTAAGCGAGATGAATATCCCATGGGATAAAATCAAAATCGGTCTGTGCGATGAACGTCTCGTTGAACCTACCCATAACGACAGCAATGAGAGACTGGTTCGAGAAAATCTGATGGTAAGCTATGCTCAACAAGCGACCTTTATCAGTATGGCAAGCGAGGATGAGACACTATGTTCCACACACGTTAAAGAGTTGCTTATGCCGTTTGATGTCCTCGTTCTAGGGATGGGTGAGGATGCGCATACTGCCTCGCTTTTCCCCAACAATCCAAGACTTGCTGAAGCGTATGACCAAACAAAAGAAGATATCTGCATCAAGATCGTCCCTCAAAGCGCACCTCATACGCGTATGAGTCTCACGCTGGGGGCTATTTTGAGTGCCAAACATCTGTATCTCCATTTTCAAGGTGAGAGCAAAATAGGGGTTTACGAAGAGGCATTGCAAGGGAATGATCTTTTTGCTATGCCCATTCGTGCTATCCTCCACCAAACAGATAAAAAGATTGAGGTATACAGCGCATGAATGAAATACTCCTGAGCGTTACTAAAAACATACAAGAGCGCTCCCGTATCAGCAGAGAACACTATCTCCAGCGCATCAACGAAGCAAAACTCCACGGCGTTAATCGGCAAAAGCTCGGATGCAGTAATCTAGCCCACGCGATGGCACCGATGGATGCGCACGACAAAGCCTCACTGAGTGCACTGCAAAGCCCGAACATCGCGATT
>Ga0265593_1000645_pt1 | contig 18065 bp, 43 predicted proteins | sample saktaG_8_FD_190136 | JGI IMG/M metagenome (GOLD analysis project Ga0265593, IMG submission 190136) | Saline water microbial communities from Sakinaw Lake, British Columbia, Canada - sak_2011_5_24_36m | ecosystem: Environmental > Aquatic > Non-marine Saline and Alkaline > Saline ...
CTCTTCCTAAAGGGACTGAGATATTTGTATTTGGTTCTAATGAGAGTGGCATACATGGTGCTGGTGCTGCCAGATATGCTATGGATAAGTTAGGGGCTGTTAAGGGTATTGGGTTTGGATTTACAGGAACGACCTTTGCAATTCCTACCAAAGATTTTCATATTGAGACTTTATCGATGGTAGAGGTAAAGAGATATGTCAAGGCATTTATTTTTTGGGCTAAATGTCATGAGGAATGGAATTTCAAAGTTACTCGTATTGGATGTGGATTAGCTGGATTCAAAGATGAAGAGATTGCCCCATTGTTTAAAGATTGTGGGGATAATTGTTCATTTGATACTTTTTGGAAAGAATGGTTAGGGGAAAGCAAGAAGTATTGGGGGACATTTTAAATGAAAAAGATTGTAGAGACTATTAAGGATGTTCTTATTCCTGAGCTTATTTCTATTGCTAAAGATACTTCAAAATCTTGGGGAGAGATTATTCTCAAGAGGAATACTGCTCTTTTGAGTAAACTTGAATTATTTAAGCCTTATATTGGGATGCGACCAAGTGATCTTCCTAGTGAGAAAATTGAATTGATTATAGAGGATGTTCAATTTGGTTGTCCTCATTGTGATCATGTAGATATGCGATGTAAGGAATGTCTTTGGACTGAGCATGCCAAGAATTTTAAAGCTCCATTTGCTTTTAGTGAAAATATATGTTTGATGGTTCCTTTTAATAAAATATCTTATAATGAATTAAGAGAATATCCATTAGATGTTCTTTATTATAAGGATAAAGCATGTATGCATATTAATTATTATGCAGGAACAATTACTTTAGAGAATTATCAAGAGGCAGAAAACTTTCTTAAGGGGCATATCGAATGGGCTAAGTGTATCATAGAGAATGGGTTAGAGGGGTAAAAAAAAGTTGAAAAATTCCCTTGACGCTACCCACTGAATGTAGTAAGGTATGGGCATGTGAGGCGCAATGTCAAAGTCAAAAACGAAACAAAGAAGTAAGAAAGGTATGGGGGCTATGAAACAGGTAAAGGCTAAAAAGGCGAATGAGGTTCTTTCTGAACGGTATTATTCCTATAAGAACAGCGGGACCAAGTTCCCTTCTGGAGTCTTTGTGGGATTCTTTGATGAAGAGGCAAAGATCGTTCGTACAGGATTTTCCCGTTGTAATTTTGCTTCGGGGGATAAGTTCAATATGGAAATTGGTATTGCCTTTGCAGTTCAACAGGCAATGTTCCAGAATACCTTTCTCAAGGACAAACCTGAGAATCAGGACTTTTGGGATCATTATGTGAACTTCATTGATCGGAGTAATCGTTATTTCCGACAGAATCTTGCAGATGTTCCTGAGAATCAGAAGACGGCTTTTGATTTGCTCAATCGAATGAAGAATCTTCCTCTTGGGACTATTGGAGTTGGTCTTGCAGATCAGAAGGGATTGAAGAAACTGAAAAAGATGTTTCCGACTCTTCCTGTTGGATCTGTCAAGCTGTCTGATACTTCAAGTTCCAAGGAAGATTATGCACAGGCAGACAAGATGCTTTCGGAGATCTCTGGCATGTTCAAGTCATTGGGATATAGTTCTGAACAGGTTATCCCTTTGATTACGGCTATGGGAGTTGCTGATAAAGAAGGGATTGAGCTTTTGAAGAAGCATTTTCCTTCGATGGACTTCTCCAAGATCATTGAGGTGTAATAAGGGGTTTTTTAAAGGCAATTAGGTTGGGCACAATCTAGTAACAAACAAGACGTAGCATTGGTAAAAATGGATAACAGGGATACTTTGCAAATTGAAAAACCCTGCCATACTTGTTTAAGCCTTTAAGTTTGATTGAATCATTGCCTGCTAGGTGTATGTCTTTTGTCTTTCAAGGCATATATCTAGCAGGTTCTTTTTTTGAACATTTTTATTCTTTTTGCTTGACATTTGGGATAGGATCTGCTATGAGGGCTATGCGGATCTCCAGTGGGAAATGGGGAAGGGGAGATATTTATGTATCCTTTATGACTTTGATATTAGGGGGAAAAGTATTTGAAGATTTCTAAAGATTTCGCTTGCAAGTAGGATAATGATTTAGTAAGATAGGCGGCATGGAAGGAGATAGGCGATCAACGGGTAGGTTCCCGAAGCTGATACCAGAAGAAAGTTTAAGAAAAGCGTTGACACTGGTAAAGGTATATGATAGGCTATCTCTTAACAACAGGGGATAAACCCCAGAAGGAGATACACATGGCTAAGACAACCAAGCGCACGGGTTACAAGGGTCCGCGAGTTTCCGCCAAGATCATTCAGTTGGATGAGGCGGGTCGGCAGGCATGGCTGGATGGTTTGACGGTTAGCGATACGGAACGCAAGGCGATTGCTGACCGTCTCGCCAAGGCTGTCAAGAAGGGTTTGACGCCCCGCAAGTTCGATCTGGACGCTCTCAAGTCCACGCTTGCGACTCTGCCGGTTGATGTCCTGATTGACATTCAGGCGGCGATGAAGCCCCTGATTGACGCTGGACGCACCGCCTATGCTGCCAAGATCAAGGAGCAGATGGCGGCTCTTCAGGAGCAGGCGCGGTTGCTGGAGGTGTAAACCGAATTCCAGTGGGTTTCTAATAGAGGGGGGTACGGGAAACCGTATCCTCCTTCCCTTTTTTTGTTGACAGGGAGGGTAGGTCCATGGTAGATTCCCCCGCAAGAGCCAGTTAGGACAAATTTGCATTTGCAGGTTTGTAATACTGGCAAGTAAAGGAAAACAAAAAGGGATTCATATGAACCTGCCACTTGGAACTAGAATAAAGGATCGTTGTCCCAATTGCAAGGAAAATATAACAGGTATTGTAACAAAAAAGGGAGTTGCTTCCTTTACTTGTACAGCTTGTCAAAAGGAATGGGATCTTGCTTTGATAGATAGTAAAGGCAAGGGTAGTAAATTTTCTAACGATTCATTGAAGGAATTGTTGGAACGAAACAAGCATGTTCGGATTAAATGATTAAATAATTGTATAATGTAAAGGCATTGCGAGATGACGCCGCCCGAAAGAAAAGCTGAAAAGCCTAGGCAAGGTCACGATTTACTTTCATGAGGTAGATTGATTTGGTTCAACCCCAATTCTCGCATCCATTCTCCAGTGGGTTCTTTGCTGTTGACCCAAAAGGCACTGTAGAAATTCCTTTAAAATTCCTATTGACATGGGGCAGGGGGCATGCTAGTATAGGCGTCAACAAAGGGAGATACCAATGAGCAAGAGCAAGATGAATAAGCAGGATATGATCAAATTTCTTTCTTCTCATTTTCGTTATAGCACGATGAACTCTTGGAATAATTTTACAAGTTATGCCAAGAACATTAAATTGCGTCATATCTCTTTTCCGAGCAAGGAGATTGAAGATCGTGCATGGAAGTTTTTGAATGTTCCAGCGGCATTCAATGATTTCAATGATATTCTCCGTGATTTTGCTGAAAAGTATAAATATGAGTGGCAAATTGCTTCAAACGGGAGAAGTTCTGGTTATCTCGTTCTGTACCAAGGATATATGAAGAAGAGTGATTATAAACGTATTTGTCGAGATTGTGGTCAGAAGAATTTTCAAAAGGAAGCGAACAAGTGTGGGAGATGTGGAAGTGATGATATGATGGATTTTGAAGGGATTGAAACGGGATGTTATGGTGGGAAGTCAACAGGTCAAGGTATGGATGAACATGATTGGGAATGTTGGTCTGTAGATGATTTGAGGGCAAGAGTGAAGTTGGTAAAGGATTTTGACAAGACCTGTGATAAGGCTATAAAGGCTTTTATTAACTTTTGTAAGGAACATAAGGCAGAAGAAGAGACTGTCATGGTTCCTAAAAAGATTATGGTAGCAGTAAAGGCATAGGGCATAGAAATTTTTTGAAAAAAGGGGTTGACAGGGGGCAGGGGGATTTGGTAGAGTAGGGGTATCAGAGCGAATCAGGCGAATGTGAAACAAACGAAAAGGGGAAGAACAATGGAAACGGAAACGCATACAAAAAACATTCAAGCATCAGATTATCGGATTATGGTTATTGAGAATCGTGTTCGTGTATATAAGGGGAAGGATCAGATTACCTTTCATGAATGTAGCAGTTATAAAATGGCTTTGGATGAAGCTGCTAAATTACAGAAGCAATATGAAGGGGCAAGTTGTACGACAAATGCTCCAAAGATGAGTGAAGAGAAGCTTCGGCATTTGGAGTATGTAAAGAAAGAGAAGAACATTCAAAAGGAAGCCAATAAGGTAAAGAAGAGCAAGGATATGATTGACAAGGAGATGGAAGAACTGAAACGTCAATTGGCTCTTTTGGAAGGATGATTTGGTTTTACTTGGTTTTACTTGTTTTTACTTGGCGGGATTAGCTCAGTTGGCTAGAGCGTGGTATGTAATAGGTCGTCTGGCAAGGTTGCAAACTTGTTGGAATACTGGGGTGATAGCTACACTTTGGGAAGAGGCTAAAAAGCGTATCAAGGTCATCGGTTCGAATCCGGTATCTCGTCTTCAATTGAAAAAGGAAGTATCATGAAAGACACTGGATATAGTATTGCTACATTGGAAGAGCGAGAGATTGCTAGGTTTAAAGCTCTTCTAGATCCTTTGGATGCAATCATTAAGGAATATGATGAATATTGGAGTTTGGGGGTTTCTCCAGATCCAGTATTGGAAGAGATGATGGATCTTTCCTTAACTATGCGCCAACAGGCTAAAAAGATGAAACAAGAACTTGAACGAAAGATTCAAGAGTGGGAGAATAAGTCATGAATCAGGAAGAAGAAGCAGAGAATACGAGGGATGTACTCCATTTAATTAGGGATTACATTCTTACTAGTGTCTTCTTTTTTATTATTACGCTCTTTACTGGTGATTATACAAAGATACCAGATTGTTCATTTGGAAGATTGATGATGGTAACTGCTGTTGCTAACATAGTTGTAGCTTTTTGTTTATTTAATTTTGTAAACATAATATATACAGTTAAAAAATTAGGTTTTTCTCTTTTCATTGCGGTCATTGGGTTTTTTCTAGGTGGACACTAAAATTAAGGAGAGTTATGAGACCTGTACTTACACTTGGTATACTTGGTATACTTCTGTTTTTTATAGCTCTCTCGACATTCTTTATTTTAGACTTAGTAAAAGGGAGTCAAAAAGGTAAAACATATAGTCAGAATGTAATTCTTTATTCTTCTGATGGAAAAGAAATTCGTAGATGGGTAAGCAAAGGAGAGGTATATTGTTATAATAATAGCTTTAAATTTTATGACAAGTACTCTGAAAGTGAGAACGAGAATATGGTACAGATTTCTGGAACAGTTATTGTGGAGTGAAATCACAGAAAAAAAACTCTTGAAAAAAGGAAAAGATATGGTATAATAGGAAATAGTTAGCAGTTAGCAAACCTTGTGGGCTGGACTAAGGGTACTCAGAAATGAGGCTCCAGTTGATTAGACGATAGAAGATTATTTTGGAGAGTAACGGGCTTGTCTTATACACAGGGTGTTTAAATTCCGTAATGGTACTTGGGGGTTCAAATCCCTCCTCTCCAACCATTTTTTTATCAAACTCCCTCCTAACCCACTGGAGAATTTCCAAAAAAATTCCCTTGACAGTCAGCCTATTTTTTTATACTATAGGGGGGGCAAGGGAAAAACCAGCCAATTTTAAAGGACTTGTGAATGATAATGGGTAGCTAATTCAATAGGGAGTTAAGACCCCTAGGAGATTGGTCCGGTAACAATCCCACGAATTAGTTCAAGTTATCATTTACTCATTTAGGAGATACAAATGAAAGAATCAGTAGAAGAGATTAAGCCATGCAAGAAATGCAAAGGGGAAGCATCTCTTCGTAGAACATTAAATAATCTGTTATGGGTTATTAAATGTCCCTGTACTAACGAATCTATTCACACCTGTTTTCCCTATGAGGCTATTACAGATTGGAATAAACAATGAGACATGTGAAATTCATTATTGAATGTTTAGAATGTGGAGAAGAAATTGAAATAGATTTTACTCCAAGGGTTCCTGCAAGGATAAATTGTAGGATGGAAGATTCTTGTCCTGAACAGCCTGAATCATTTGATCCTGCTAATTGTCCTAAATGTGGAGTGGAAATAGACTCTGCTAAAGTTAATGAATTGGCAGAAGATAAAGATCAATCTGATAAAGATGATTATTGGGATGCAAAAATTCAGCAACAGAGGGAACAAGAGTAAGGAGTAATTTCCCTTTCCCCTTGACTCTGCCCACTGAATGTGATAAGGTGTATACAAAGGAGTTCTACTATGCAAGCAACTTTTTCAAACTGGCGTACAGAAGTTTCAGGTAAATCTTCTGGACTTGATCCGATTGTTTATTCAACCAAGATTACTAAAACAAAAGTAATTCCTCTTTATCGTTTGGCAAATGAGAAGGGAGAATCACAAGATATCATTTGTTATCTTTGTGACTCATTTGATATTAAGACTAATGAGTATGTCCAAAAAGTAGTTTATCCTGCTCTCTCTATCGTTTCTGTCAAAGATGAAATTAAAACTACAAATGAGCAAATGTCTTTGGATATGATACATAATTGTAGTTCTTTTGGAATTGTAGTACAAGATGGGATTAAAGAAGAGGGATGGAAGGCATTTATTCCTTCTATTGTTGTTCCTACTGTCATTCCATTGGATGATCTTACAAAGTATTATAAGGCAGTTGTTGTACCTGTTTTGGAAAATGGTATAGTCAAGGTTGCAGAAGTAATTGCAGAAGAGAGCGTTACAAAGGTTGAGAAGGTTGAGAAGGTTGAGAAGGTTGAAAAGGTTATTCAAAAGGTAGATCCTTCTTTGAGTGTGAGTATAAATGAACCTCCATATCATTTTGCTGTCAAGGCTAAAGGACAAAGGGGTAGACCTAGAAAGGTTTATGATGATCCTGATTTTGATGCCTTGGTTATGTCCATACCGCATACGATTGTCTGTAAGGGCTGCGGGAAGGATATAATATTGGCTCCTCTGAATATTATTGACAGGGCAAGGGGCAGAGGGATTGAGGTTAAAGAATTGCTTTCTGGCTTCAAATGCAGAAGTTGTAAGTAGGTGAGTTATGATAGTAAATAAAATAGAAATTGGCAGGAGATATATTTTTGGTAATTGGGAAGTTGTAGTCATTCGTATTGATGAACCTAATGCTAAATGGAGTTTTCGGAGAGTATGGTATTCAAAGGATGGGGATGCTGGAGATCCATTCTTTATCAATGAGGAGATTTTCTTGAGCATAGGAAGCGATTTTCTAGTGGAATCTGGTTGGGAGCGTTAGCGTTAGTTGAAAAACCCCTAAAAAAGTTCTTGACAGCAGGGGTAGGATGTAGTAGGATAGGGGTATCAAAGGAGAATTGTCATGAAGCTTAAACTTGTTGTAGAAACCTGTTCATTTATTCCGATAACTTCTGTTAAAGCCCTGATTAAGAGTAAACGGGCATTGAATGAATTTGATGAAAATCTTTGTAATGGGCCTGTTTCCTATGGGAATGGGAACAGAACTATGACGACCATTGATTATATTCTTGAACGAATCCGACGTACTATTGAGTACTCAGCGAACGCAAAGAGTTTTAATAAGGCTATTGTGGCTTTGGAAGAGGCTTTGGAAGAGGCAAAAGCTAACGGGATAACGTACATTGATTTGGAGAATTGAAATGATTAAGCCAATTACACCAGCGGAAGTTGAGAATAAGGAAATCCCTGATGAGATCATTGCTGCTTTTAATGCATTGATCCTTAAAAATTGGACCACTTCTGGTGCCAAAATTGATCAAGAAGACGTTTTGAGATTGGCTATGAAGAACTTTAAGGAATCTGGAAAGGAAATTTCTGCTGATAAGGTTTTTGATAATGGATGGATGGATGTAGAAAGTGTTTTCAAGAAAGAAGGATGGCGGGTTACTTATGATAAGCCTGTCTATCTAGAAACCTATTATTATATTTTCAAAAAGTAAGAAGGATTTTTCCTAACATATCCCTAATAATTTAACAGGGAGGAAATGTTATGAAACCTGTTGATATTTTTGGACCCAAAGAACAGACAGAATACAGAAGACTCTTAGATGAGATTGGACAGGATTATTGTCCATCTGGTTGTTATTGTTTATTTAAAGAGTTCTTGATTAATGCTCACCCTTCAAGGCGGCTTCTCGTACAATTAAAATCTATCGACAGAATGAAATTAATTTGGTCAAAAGATCAAGGTAAAGATGTGGGATGGGAATATTCTTTACAGAAATGGGTAGAAGATGGTAATGCTAAAAGATTTTCCGAAGCATATACCGATGATAAATCTGAAAAAGAAATCTTTAAAGAAATCATCACTCCCAAAGCCGCATAGACCCTCCCCTCCTAGATCACCAGTGCCTTTTCCCATTTTTCCTTCCATCTCCAGCCTCGAAGCCGCCCGCCGTTCCATCTCATGCCCTCAAAACCCACTGTAGAAATAGTTTAAAATAGTATTGACAGCTAATAGGTAAAATGCTAAGATAGGCGGCAACAAAGGAGAGTTATGAAGACCTATATCGTTTACGTTGACGGAATTGAAGTGGGTTATATCAAGGCAGGGGGTCACAATGCAGCCGAAAAGAAGGCTCAGGGGAAGTACCCTAACCGGAACGTTTCAGTAGCCTATACGGAGTTGTAAAAAACCTAAAAATCTCCCTTGACAGCCGCCCTTCCCTATGCTAAGATAGGCGGCATGAAAGGGAGATTAGATTCCCTCTAACTTAGACTTAAAGAAAGGGCTTAGCCATGACTCCATTTTCCATAGGTGATGAAGTAGAAGTAATTGCTAATATTAATGACATTTTCTGTGATTTTATGGGAACTGTTATTGGAATTAAAGGAAACAACATCATTCAAGTAAGAGATCAGGATGATGATGTATTTGATGTTGATGCAGATCAATGTACTTTGCTGTAGTCTTGTACCCTCTAACTTAGAAAGGACACATGAAAACGATAACCAAAACCGCTGATGAAGTGATCGAAGACATCGCAGAAGTTCTTTCTCAGGCTTCTGGAGAATTTATCGAAGAGATTGCTAATAAAGTCCTTACTGTTCCTGTCAAATACAATGGGGATAGTGAATTTGATGTAGGTGTTATTGAGACACAACCAAATTCAGAGCCTTAACCTAACTTAACCAAAACTCAAGAAAGAAGTGTGTCATGTTTTCTCATTCCGCAAGACAGATTGTTTTCAATGATGATGTTACAATTGTTGGCAATGGTATTTCAACTCCTGAAAAGGAAATTCCAATTCTCCCTGATGATGTTCTGGTAAAGAGGGGATTGTTTGGGCATTATCTTTCCAGAGAGATTAAATGCAAGAAGGGTGAACATATTCGCCCTCAACATTGGTTCAGAAGCGGTGACAATGTTCATTTCTGGACCGGAGTTCTTCATTTTCGAGTTCCTATTCAATCTGTAAGTCTCCGTAATCCTGAAACAGGGAAGGTCACCCCTATTCATAGCAAAGTACAAGTTGTTGAAACAGAAGAAGTAACAGTAACAAAGGAGTAGTATCATGGATCTGAAAGCATGTGGAGATTTTTGGCAATATCATAGTGTATTATTCATTCTGGCAATGTTCTTCTTCCCACGCTTGACAATGATTTTTTCAGGAGTCATAGGGATGGCATTTGCTGGACCATTATTTTGGATAGGACTAATTCTAGTTCCAAGATTAACAGTGGCAATTATCGCTACATTCTTGTACTTTCCTACAAACCCTATTCTATGCGTCTTTACTTGGATTTGGGCATTGAGCGGGGAATCTGCTGAAAAGCAAATGTGTTTCAAAAGGGTTAAATAATAAAGTAATAAAGGAGTAGTATCATGGACAAAAATGTGAATATGGAAATTGCTAAACAGGGGCTATTTTTTGCAATCGAATGGGCACTTGTTGTATATTTGGGATTGACAATGGCTATTCAAGAGACTGTCGGATACTTGAAGTTTCTTGAAATGATTGTTGTAACCATTGGATTCTTTCGATGGATGCATTGGATCTGCATTATGGTTGAAAATACTCCTTGGTATGATAATGTGAAGAAAGAGAAGGAAATTTTGCTGGCACAGGAGAGAATAGGGGCTGAACCTGACCCAAAAGATTTTGAAAATAGTCCTTGACTTCGGGATGGGGATAGGCTATAGTAGGGTTATCACGAGAAAAACGATTGCGGGGTTGCCGGTAATGGTAAACGGGCTGGGCTCATAACCCGGTTTTAAGTACATGAAAGTTCGATTCTTTCCCCCGCTACCAATCTTAGGAGAGTATCATGTGTTTACTTAAAGACAAGAAAGTAAGAAATAATCATCATAAAGAAAATGGTTATTGTGTTGCTTATAAGATTATCCGTGATAGTAATTATGCTCCTTTTATGGATAATTTTAAATATTCAACAGGAATAAATATCGCTGAAAGGAATTATGAAGAAAATAATTCCACTTTCGCCTTTTCAGGACTTCATCTCTTTCTTTCTTTAAAGGAGACTAAAGACTTTTTTCTAGATCGGTTTGCTTTTGAATATGTTAAGATTATTAAGGTTTTCTATAAGCCAGAAGATGTTCTTTTCTATGGACACTCTATTGATGCCCCCTTTCCAGCCGCAAAGAAAAATGGAAGATCTGTAGTGGTTAAATTCTGTCTGGTTAAATCTTTGGAACCCTTGGAACCTATCATATAAGGAGTATTATGACTATTAATCTTTTACAATCTGCTGCCAAAGTTAAAGACTTGATTGAGGAAATCTCTAAGGCACTCCCTTTCCCTTGTAATATCGTTATGAATGTCAATGATGATGAACCTGAAATCGTTATTGATGAATGGGTTATCATTACCTTTGGTACTACATTTCAAGAAACAATAGGTAATCAACAACTAATTAACCCTATTGAAGCGGTTAATTATATTGTTGGCTATATGGAATTTCATCCCTCTACAAGAGAAGAGCCAGAAGATGCAGATTATGAAGACGCTTTTGAATCAATTAATCCTTGGTTAGCTATTCAAGATGCTTTTAAGTTGCTCCTTAACAATAACTTAGAACATGCTATTGAAAATGTTAGGGTAACTGAAGCTATTAAAGAAGAGAAAGTGGAACAGGAATTGGTTAAGGATGCTGATAGGCAGTCCTTTAAAGACCTATTGGACCCTCTGTAAGCCCCTACAAGCCTATTTAAAAGCCCTTTGGACCCCTGACCCTTCCCTTTGGACCCCTACAAAAAAAGTTTAAAAAAGGGCTTGACTCTGCCCACTGAATGTGACATGATATACGCGTGAAAAGGAAAAAGGAAAAGGTTTTTATGGGATCGTAGCAAAGCGGCTATGCAATCGGCTTTTAACCGATACCAGGTAGGTTCGACTCCTATCGGTCCCACTATCTTTAAACAATCAGGAGAAAAGCAATGACAATGACATTCTTAATTTCTTTCGGTTATGTTCTATGTTCAATCTTTGCAGTTTTTGGAATATTATCCATTATTGCTTGTTGTCTCGCACTGCTTGGAACTAATTGGAGTAATAGAGATATAAAAAGTGCTATTATACCATTAGTTATTTGTATAATTATTACTGCCCTATGTTTTGCAGGAAAAGAATCTTTGAAAGAAATGAAGGCAGATCGTATAGGGAATGCTTGCAAATGCTCTATTCATAACTGTGGAGAAAAATAATGCCAGAATCATCAACTTTACTTTCTCTATCTACACGAGAAGAACAGATCGTGGATGCAACTATTTATTTATGGATGGTGAATCTGAAAAATGGTTTTGTTCCAGACTATCATTTACTCAAATATCCAGAACTTTCTATGGATATAATGAGAGAAATTCGCGATCTAGTTCAGCAGGAGAAAAATAATGTCTAAAGTAGAAGCCCAAGGGGGCGAAAGATCTTGTAAGAGCTGTGGTAGAATGCTTTATGCCAATGAAGATGATTACTGTTTTCTTTGTTTATCAGGAATTAATCTTCCAGCTCCTAGGAGGGTTATTAGTGAGAATACTAAAGCCAAATTTGTAACAGAGATTGAAGTTATTGATCCTGATACTAAAAATCCAATTAAGTTTTCCATTTATAGAGAGCAAGGTAGTGGGTTGTTTGGTATTAATTCTTCTTACCTTGAGCGAAGAGATGTAGGAAAAATCATTAGTCCTTTTGGTAATGGGGAATTGGAATTGGAGGGAGACTAAAATGAGCATTACGATGAATGAAAAGAAGGTTGTTGAATACAAGATGATAACAGAGTGTACTGGAAATAATTTGACAAGGCAAGTTAATGCTTTGATTGAACAGAAGTTTCAGCCCTTTGGAGATCCTTTTACTTCTTATAATCCTCATACTAATCTCCAGCTCTTTTGTCAATCTATGGTGAAATATAGAGAATAAGTTTAGTTTGGGCGTGTGGTGTAACGGAAGCCACGTTAGACTCAAAATCTAATCCCGAAAGGGGTAAGGGTTCGATTCCCTTCACGCCCACCATTTTCTAGTGAGAAATAATCCTTTCTAAGCAATCTTCAAGGACCAGCCATTGCCATGAGGATCTTCGGAGGGAGGGAAAAAGCACTAGAGAATCAGGAAAAGATTTTTGAAAATAACCATTGACAGCAGGGCAAGGATTTGGTAAGGTATGGGTATCAAAGACAATATCCCCATAGCTCAGTTGGACAGAGCAACAGATTTCTAATCTGTGGGTCGCAGGTTCAAGTCCTGCTGGGGGTGCCATTTTTAAGGAGTAAGTATCATGAATGCTCAAGAGGCAAGGAATCTATTGAATGAGAGAAACTCAAATATGGGTTTAGCTTATCATTTTGATATTGCGATTAAAGAGGCGATAGAAAAGGGAGAGAATAGAGTCAAAATTGATACTATCATGCAGAACACCAAAGCAAACCAAAACGCGATTGCCGAATATTTAATTGAAAATGGATTTACTTTTAGCAAGATTGAAAGAAGAAAAGATGAAGGTTTATCTAGCTATTTAGGAGAAGGATGCTATAACCTTACAGTTTCATTTTCTTTTTAAGGAGAGCATCATGTCAATGTCATTTACACAAAACGAGATGTTTCTTGCCATGGTTGAACTCAAAAAGGTATGGGATTATGAGGAGCACAAATATAATCAATGCCTTTTTAATGGGAAATATGTTCTCCAAGAAGTATTGAAGATGGACCAAGAACAAATTTCTTATGGGATCAATCTTGGTGTATTGCGAAAATTGTTTGCAGAAGATGATTTGAAGGAAATTTCATGATTTATGAAGGGATTCCAGTTCTAATGCTAAGTCGCTAGTATAGCTTGTTCCTAGGACATAGCTATCAAACGCACAAACCAAAGTCTGGATACCTTCTCCCTTTTTAAAAAATCCCCTTGACAGGCTACTAGGGCTATGGTATAGTAAGCGTCAACAAGGAGATTCCCATGAAGGTCTACAAAATCTACGCTATTCTTATACTAATTGGCATTACATTGATTGGCATGCCTTCCCCTCTTGAAACACCTTCTAATCAAAATGTTAAAGAGGTTAAAGTTCAATCTCATAGTACAAAATATCGTGTAGTAAACAATAAGATTTATAAGATCTTTGATGCAGGGATTTATCAGGATATACAAACAGGAGAGATTTCAGACGCAAAGACATTAGAACTTTCTTATTCCTTTTCTTCATTCACTTTTAAGGATTAGTATGAATCTTAAACCAGTTTGGCGATTACCTTATACCTATCCAAAACAGAATCTCTCTGAAATGCTCAAAGAGATTATGGCAGGTACTTCTACACTTTCTATTATGATGAAACGAGAGATCCTTATTCAATGTCGTGAACGAGGACTTATTCAATTTTCAGGGGAAGATAAAGATGCGCATGTTGTTCCCTTGCAAGAGATTACAATTATTCCTCAACCCGAAATGAACAGGGGTCACTAATGGATATCAAATTAAAAGAAGCTTATAGAACAGGAACGGGTAGCAAGGTTAATGTTACCTTTGACTTGTATGATGGTGGAAAGTCATTGGGGGCTTGTATCATTGTAAATAAAGAAACTGCTTATTTTATGACAGAAGATAGCTTGATTTTTACCATGGAAGAAATGGATGCGATTGTTTTTCAAATGAGAAGAATGAAAGAAAAGATCCATTATGATGGGGATGCTTTTACTCTTTGAATCTTCCCACTGAATGATGTATAATGATGGGGGGAATTATGTTAGGTTTCTTTTTCATAGTTTTAATCATCATCTTTATTATCATTGGAGCAATTCATTGTCAAGATAATAAATCTGTCAATTCTGTCAATGATATTCTTTCTAAAAAGCCACCAAGGAACTATGTTAGAACTTCTCTAAAGAAAAGAACTCAAAAGCTTATCCACTTAATAGTGCGTAAGAATGTTTCTGAATCTAAGTGTTCCATCATTTGTCCCTCTTGTAAGCATAAGGCAAGTGTTAATAAAGAGGGGATAGGGATTTGCCCTGTCTGCCGCCACCCTCTGCATTTTCTATAATTTCCCTTGACACAGACCTATAGGAGTGATACTATAGGCGCATCAAAGGGAGAATAGGGCTATGAGTAGGTCTTTTAACAGTCGCAAGGGTTCCTATACCCACCATCGCTCTTGCATGGGGCATAAGATCTCCAGTGGGAAGTATCAGGTTGGCATCGGGGGCATCAACTGTCCATGTTGTGTCATAGATTCTTCCCATAAGAAGATGCAAAGGAAATGGGAACGTCGTACTGATAACCATGAGATCCGTAATAACTTGGATGACTTTAACGGGGATTTGGCATTATCTGAATGGGATTAAGGAACAAACTGTTAAGGTAATTCCAGAAGAGCAGTGGAAAGATGTTAAACAGGAATGTGATGATCTCTTTCGTCAAGCTTCCTATAACAATTATTCTATTTGTCCTGCATGGTGGATTGGTGGATTTAGTAAGAAGGAGTAGGTCATGAAGTATGTTATCATAGATCATGAAGGTTTGGAACTGCCTATCATTTTTGATGACATTATCCAACATTCATCCTTTTCCCATTTGAAACCTGTATCAGCGGGAGTGGTTAGGATATGTGGTGGAAGTACTTCTCTCAATTTAAAGTCTCGTCCCGAAGATGAAGAAATCATTACCAAAAAACTTATGGAACATTATTATTAGAAAAGGGGAGTGTGTCATGGATGTTATTCATAAAGAAGATTGCAAGTTTAAGGGTTTTCATAAACACCTTACAAAGTTTGATCTTGGAGGTCCAGATAGCCGATTAGAAATCAATGAGGATGGGATAGAATATCAGGAGAATATCCATACCTGCGAGAAGGAAGATTTTACAATTTCTTTCAATTTCTGTCCTGTTTGTGGAATACCTTATAATTCCATTGATAAATATCGTCATATCGGAGGCTACTTTTTATGATGATTTGGATGATGAACAGATGAACGATCACGATTAAGGAGTGTATCATGGACTTGTTGATTGATGATAAATGTCAAAATGTTACAACCCTCAAAAAGTTGGCGCATTTTCTTCCTATTCATTCTCAAACAAAGACTTTTGAGGAAATCAAAGATTATATCAATGAAGCCCTCTTTAAGTCTGGTAATCAACGTTTGAGCTGTTGTATGTCAGATGGCTCTTTCAATGTTTATCTTGACGATACCATTTATATCATGGTAATTGATGTATAATAAGCCATGAATAATGAAATTGATAGAGGTAATCTTGACTTTCTTTCCATTGATGAGCTAGAAATCCAACTCATTCAATGTAGGAAGGCACTTGTACTAATTTCTAAAATAGGTACAAAGTATAGTGGCTTTGGAGCTTCTTGCGCTAATATTGCTGATAACGCTTTAAGAGATTCTCCTTTGTCAGATCAAGCAAAGAAAACTATAAAGCTTGTTGAAGGCTGAATAATCTGTAGTGACTTTCCCTTCCTAGACCCCTCTCCGTCAACCTGGAATTCCTCATCCTGGCCCAAAAAGGGCTTAAAAACCCACTGGAGATCCAATGAAATATTTTTATTTTCCCTATTGACTTTGAAAAAAAGCTGTGTTAGTATATGGCTTCAAGAGAGGATTCTAAGCGCCATGAATACCATGAATGAAACAAACAATATCGTTCCTTTAACGGATAGCAACCCCGCAATTCTTACACATCCAAGGAGGTTAGTTATTAAATGTTGGGATGAGTTGCTGGAAGATTGCTATAAGCTTTCTACTTTCACTAGCAGGATTGAATCTAAAGCTAAAAAGATTGCTAAATTGGAGAAGGTTGACTTCTTTGATAAGTATGGGGAAGATGGGGCAATGGCTTTTAAGGGAGATGTAACAGAAGTCTTTGCAGAATATGTGTTTTTGAAATATGGTCCAACTTTAGGTGTTTGGAATTATACTCCATTCTTCACTATCAATGGTGCTGAACAAGATGTTGGAGTTGATGGGTTGGGAAGAACAAAAAACGGAAAGACTGTTACTGTTCAGATTAAGTTTGGTAATTGGGCAGAAAGCCTTGACTATACGAGAAGGAGACTTAGGACTTTTCATTGGACTTCTATTCGTAAGTATGGAGTGGGGACAGCCAGTAAGGATCAAATGTTTGTTTTTACTTTGGCTCATGACATTAACTGGAGAACTTTAGGTGGACATTTCCATGGTAGACTAAAGTTTGTTGCTTTGGAACAATCAGGAGGTATCTCTATGGGACAAGATCCAGTGGAGTTTTTGTCTTTGAATAAATTGATTGGTAACTCTCCGATGTTCTGGCAATCGTTTGCTAAATCCCTGAAAGGTTAATAATGAATACCAAGAATGTGTTTAAGTACAAGTTGTATAAGAAATGTTCTATTGAGGACATTCTTCCATCTGATAACACCTTTCCCACCTTTATGGAGAATCTGAAAAGGGAAAGCAAAGGGTTTAAAAAGAATAATCAGAATGATTTTGTTAACAGTGGCTTTCATTCTTTAGTGGAAGCTATCATTATTCATTTTCCTTCTATCGGGATCTCTGATTATAATCCGATTGAATCCACGCGTCATAAGTATAAGACTCATGGAATTGGAAAAAGAGGAACTGATACTGTTACAGTTTTTTCTTCTATTGGATTTGAGAAGGATGAACTGATGACAGATGGAAACAGTAATTTGACAGAGTTCTTTGCTCAATCTTGTTATATTGAAGGGTTTGATCTTTCTTCAAAGGAAAAGATTTTCTATATTTTCACAGATGCAAAAGCTCTTCACGAGAATACCATTAAGAATTTTGTTGACTTAGAACAAACAGCATTTTATGGCATTGAAGAAATCCGCAAGATGATTGATGGCAATGTTGATTTTTGGAATGCTTATAAAGATTCTTTGACTATTGCTGCTCCTCTTCTTAAAAAAGAATTTGAGCCATATTCTTTTCAAACAGAAGCAATTAACGCTTTAAAAGCACAAAAAGATGGAAGATGTCAAGTTATTCTTCCTACTGGTGGTGGCAAGACTGAAATTATGATGGAACACTCTCTTTATAAGACCCTCAAGGCTATCGAATTTGGGAATCCTAACCCGATAGTTCTTAATGTTGCTCCACGTATCACTTTGGGTAAACAGGGAATTACTAAAGTTGTCAATAGGATTATGCAAAAGGGATTAAAAGATTTTACCATTATCAATTTTACTTCGGGGGAATATGATAATGATATTCTTGCCAAGATGTGTAGTGGAGTAGAGAATATCATAAATACAACAAATATTCAAGAGTTATGGAATGCAATTCGTAGTTCTAAGGGTCCAATTCTCATTTTCACAACTTATCATTCTGTTAATAAGATTATTGAAGCAAGAATTCCTCTTATCTTGACAAATGCAGATGAAGCGCATAATATTGTAAAGGGAAGAAGTATTCCTAAACCAAGTCGTGAAGCATTGACTTCTCCTTTGTTATTGCAGAATTGTCCCATGGTTGTTTACTATACTGCAACACAAGCCCTTTCTGGAGCACCTGATACAGAGCCACCTATGGAAGTAACAGAGGTTTGGAGAGA
>Ga0265593_1000647_pt1 | contig 18057 bp, 18 predicted proteins | sample saktaG_8_FD_190136 | JGI IMG/M metagenome (GOLD analysis project Ga0265593, IMG submission 190136) | Saline water microbial communities from Sakinaw Lake, British Columbia, Canada - sak_2011_5_24_36m | ecosystem: Environmental > Aquatic > Non-marine Saline and Alkaline > Saline ...
TGGTTATCGTGAAGCGCAAGCAGACAAACCTGTATGGATTGACTATTCAAAACCGAAACCAATAATTAAACCGATTACACCACCACCCGATAATGCGTGGCGAATTAAGGCATTTCAAGCCGCACTCACTGCGTTCAATTTGGCAACAAATGAAGGTGTAGACCAACATCCTTACATTATCAAGAAAGGCGTTAATGTTGCCGGTATTGATATTCGTCTGGTGAATGGTTTGCTTCAATATCCCATTCAAGATATAGACGGCAATATCATCAGTTTTCAAACAATAGATGGTCAAGGTAAGAAACGGTTCATCGGTAGCATGGGCGGGGGCTTCACAGTCATTGGGGGAACGGTTGCCGATTGTGAAAACGATTCAATCTTTGAGGAAGGTTGCGTCATAGTATCCAAAACGCTGATATTTTCTAATATTTGTTAATAATCTTAATGCGTTGTTTTCAGTGAAAATCCAGTATAAAATGCACTTGCTGGCACTGTTCCTTCTGGCGAAAACCAAGCCCTTTGCCAGCAAACAAAGAGCGGAGCGGTTTTATAGCTTCGCATTGGTAGATACACCCGCTCATAACACTATTATGGGATGCAGTTAACGAAAGTTAAGAAAAAAGTATCGGCAAAGGCACGCATTTTGACCCAGAAGTGGTTGACACTTTTTTGAAAATCAAAGATAAGATGCTGCAAGTGGCAGCGATGTGGATGGATATTCATGGCAATTGACATCTTCCCCGTTCCCTTTAGGGCGGGGATGGATGTCAATCGACGGCTCCATCACCAGATATAAATGGTTTATCAGCCAACAAAATGTGGAATTTTGATGCGGATGAATTGACGCTTGACAGTTATGTCGGAACAATGGATGCCTTTCTTCGAACAAGCTCTTACAATTTTCAACCGCTCTCCGCGCCACCCTCTTTCCTACCAATCACCATAAATTTGTACGGAGCAGCACTTAATTTTCAACATGAAGACTAACGTTGTGTTGTTTTGACAGGCGAATAAAATAAAAAAGATAATTAACGCTTTGTCACCCGTGATTTTTCTGATTTTCACACAAGCCATTGCCAGTGATATAGTGATTATCGGGAATAATAACGTACCTAAAATGGATTTACTGACTATTCAGAAAATTTATCGGCAGAATTATTTCTATTGCAGAGATTAACGTGAAACCGGCGAATGCTAAAATGGATACACCCGAACGAAATCGCTTTTTAACTACATTTATGAATCAGGACGAAGAAAAATACACCGGTTATTGGACGGTTCGCCGTTATATCGGAAAAGGTACGCAGCCGACGGAGTTAAACTCGCAGGCAGAAGTAATCGATTATGTGCAAACGATAGAGGGCGCGGTGGGATATATTGACGAAGTGGGATTGAAAACGGGAATAAACATGGTGGCGCGAAAATGAACCTCTCTCAAGACAAATTAGCCGAACTTTATCGCCAAGCGTGTGAAGTGGAATTACAAGCCTTCAAACCAGGAAATGTGAGCATTTATTCCGAAGGTCACGACATGACGGTGGAGGATTTTCGCCGAAGTGCGGAAGTGAGCGCGTTGCCTCTTTGCGACGTGAATTATTCGCTCGGTGAAAAGATTTTTTACGCGATAAAAGCGACGCGCGACGCGGTGGGATGCAACACGAATTTGGGTATTATTTTATTGTGTGCGCCGTTAATTCAAGCGGTGCAGACTTTTCCTGATTTGAAATTGCGTGTGGCGTTAGCAAAAATTTTGAGAAATACCACGATTGACGATGCAAATTGGGCGTTTCAAGCAATTACGTTAGCGTCACCTGCAGGTTTGGGTGAAGTGAATAACGCAGATGTTAATCAAAATGCGACAATTACGCTACAAGCCGCAATGCAATTGGCGTGCGACAAAGATAGAGTGGCGTTGCAATACGTTACCGATTATAAAGATATTTTTGATTTAGGCGTTTTCAGGTATAATCACGCTTTCAATCGGTGGCGTGAGCAGAGTTGGGCGGCAGTTGCAGTTTATGCAGATTTGTTGAGTCAATTTCCTGATAGTCATATCGAGAGAAAATTTGGGAGTCGGTACTCTGCGAGGGTAGCAACTATGATGGGTGAGCTTAGTGATAAGCTGCAAAACATAGATGACCCCGAACAGGTTAAACCGCTGCTTCATCAGATGGATTCGGAGCTTAAATCACACGGTTTAAATCCAGGCACATCTGCTGATTTAACGGTTGCAACAGTATTAACCGTATTTTTAGAATGTTCTCTCTGTGCGTAGAGACAAATCGGAGACATGAGTAATGTCGATATTAAATTCAGTTTTATCATTTTTTTGTTCAAAGGAGAAAAGCAACATGGCTAAAATCAATAACTTGCGCGTTGGTGAATCATTAGTAGGCGAAGGCAACGAAATCGCTCATATCGATTTGATTATTGGGCCTCGCGGTTCAGCGGCTGAAACCGCTTTCGCAACTGCTTTAACAAACAACAAAGACGGCTTTTCAACTTTGTTAGCTGTTGTTGCACCAAACTTGATGGTTAAACCAGCAACTATCTTGTTCAACAAAGTAACAATCAAAGGTTCTAAACAAGCTGTTCAAATGTTTGGCCCAGCACAACGTGCGGTTGCTATGGCGATTGCTGATTCTGTTGAAGATGGCACAATCCCAGCTGATGAAGCTGACGATTTGTTCATTTCTGTTGGCGTATTCATTCACTGGATGGCTGAAGACGACACTAAAATCGAAGAATATAACTACAAAGCAACGAAAGAAGCTTTGGAACGCGCTATTGCTGGCACACCAACTGCGAAAGAAGTTGTTGCTGCTAAAAAAGAAGCAAAACACCCGTTTGCTGCAAACAGCGTTTAATTAAAAAGCCAGTTTTCGGGTTTTTGTTAAACACAAAAAATACCTCAGCTTGCTGAGGTATTTTTTTGCCTATAATTTGGCAATATCCGTTTTTGTTACCGCGCCAGAATGTAACGCGCTAGCTAACAAAACCTGCTGAATCCCCATAATTTTAAGTTGTTCAAGTTCGTCAACATTTCGCACGCCACCCGCCGCAATAAAATTTCTGTTCGGATAATCGCGTTTAAATTGCGTCAATAATTCAACATCCACACCTTGCGAACTACCCACGCGATTCAACATCATCACAATCACATCGTCCGACCAAAGTTCGGTTTGTGTAAATAGCTTTTTTGCGCCAAGCCTTTCACCCGTCGCGCCATAATCCAGTGATAACACAAAGCGTTTTCCAAAATCCGCCAGCTCTCTAAAATTATCATCTGTAAAACATTCGCTGCCCAACACGGGAAAATAATTTTGCGGAAATGTTCGCGCCTTTTGATAGCCCGCATCGACCCAAAACGTGATTTGCGGAAAGTCATTTAACACTTGTCGAATCAGATTCTCGTTATCGCCCTGCCCTGTAATCGCATTCAAATCAGCAACATAAAACGTGTCGAAATCGCATATCGACAAAAAACCACGCAGCACAGAATAAATATCGGCATTCGGCGTGAGAATGCTTTTTATCGGTTGATATTGTTCGCGTTGCCCTTGTTTCGCGTGAACGACAACGCCATTTTTTAAATCAATGACGGGGATGGGTTTAATTTTATTCTCCATAAAAAAGGCAGGGAAACAAGTTCGCTGCCCATTGAGTCAATTAACAAAAACGTGTAATTACATATAGGTTTGTTTTTTTGAAATTTCCTCAAACAAGAGTTTGTAATTCAAATGTTCTGTAATGTTGGATACAGTCGGTCTAACTAAAGGTTGAGGAATACCTAATTCTTCGGTTCGAATAATTGGATTTAAAGGGTTAAAAATTCCATTTTTTTCACTAAAGGACGCTTTCCAAATCCAGTTTACATCAGCCCAATGCTCAATATCATTCATACATTGTTGAAAAACATGAGGGACAAATTTCTTAACAACACAACCAACAGCAACAATTCGGGATTGATTATGATAAAGGAGAACCAAATCATCTTTTTCAATCCTATCAATTTTTGAATTGGCGGGATTGTAATAAGCAGCAACTTTGTTGTGGCGAATCATATATTCAACACATTCTTCGTTATTTCCAACGTTCGTATTAACTAACCATGCTTTCATTTTCTACTCCTAAAAATTATTGATGAACCATAAAAAACGCCCCGATTTCTCGAGGCGTTCTTATTTTTTGTAAAACCTAAAACAGCAAGTTTTTACAAGCTGTAATACATTTCGTATTCAACAGGATGTGTACTCATACGCAAGCGTGTGACTTCTTCCATTTTCAATTTAATGTAGCTGTCAATCACGTCGTCAGTAAACACGCCGCCTTGCGTCAAGAATGCACGATCTTTGTCCAGAGCTTCTAAGGCTTGGTCGAAAGAATGACAAACTTGCGGGATGTTTTTTTCTTCTTCAGGTGGCAAGTCGTACAAATCTTTGTCCATCGCTTCACCTGGATGGATTTTGTTTAAAATTCCATCTAAGCCCGCCATCATCATGGCAGAGAATGCCAAATAAGGGTTTGCTGTTGAATCGGGGAAACGTACTTCGATGCGACGACCTTTTGGGTTGTTGACGAAAGGAATACGAATTGACGCTGAACGGTTACGCGCTGAGTAAGCCAACATGACAGGTGCTTCAAAACCAGGTACTAAACGTTTGTAGCTGTTTGTTGATGCGTTAGTAAATGCGTTTAAGGCTTTGGCATGTTTGATGATGCCGCCGATGTAGAACAACGCAGTTTCAGACAAACCACCGTATAAATCACCTGTGAACAGGTTTTTGCCGTCTTTGAATAATGATTGGTGAACGTGCATGCCGCTACCGTTGTCGCCGACCAAAGGTTTAGGCATAAAGGTTGCCGTTTTGCCGTAAGCGTGTGCGATGTTGGCGATAACGTATTTTAATTCTAAAACTTCGTCCGCTTTTTGAACCAAAGTGTTAAATTTAACGCCAATTTCACACTGACCAGCCGTTGCTACTTCGTGATGATGAACTTCGGTAACTTGTCCCATTGCTTCCAATGTTTCGCACATGGCTGAACGCATATCTTGCAATGAATCAACGGGTGGCACAGGGAAATAACCGCCTTTCACACCTGGACGATGTCCGACGTTGCCATCGGCGTATACTTTTTCAGAGTTCCAACCCGCTTCTTCAGAATCGATTTTGTAGAACGTGCCGCTCATGTCTGAACCCCAACGCACGTCGTCGAAAATGAAAAATTCATTTTCTGGGCCAAAAAATGCGGTGTCTGCAACGCCTGTTGATTGCAGATATTTTTCTGCACGTTTTGCTAATGAACGGGGATCGCGTTCATAACCTTGCATGTTGCGAGGTTCGATGATGTCGCAACGCAAAATCAGCGTGGCTTGTTCAAAAAATGGATCCATGACTGCAGTCGTTGGATCAGGCATCAAAATCATGTCAGATTCGTTGATGTGTTTCCAGCCCGCAATCGACGAACCATCGAACATATTGCCCTCTTCAAAGGTATCTTCACTGATGGAATGTGCAGGGAAAGTAACGTGTTGTTCTTTGCCGCGCGTGTCACAAAAACGGAAATCAACGAATTTTACTTCGTTGTCTTTAATCATTTTAAGTACGTTTGCTACAGACATTTAGTGCGTCTCCTAGTAATTATTATTAAAAAATCGGTGCAATTCATCACAACCGGCGTAACGATACCATTTTTTTCAAATCTAGCCACTAAAAAAATCACCCGCCGAACGGCGTGTTTTCTTGCATGATGCACTTAAATTAAACACAAAACCGCTGCATTGCGTTATTGTGGTGCAAATCTTATCGCCACCGACAAATTAAAATTGCCAACTAATTGTTTTTGTTGTTTTTTTGTTACTGGCATAATACCTGCACTTTCAACATTATAAATTTACACAAACTGGAAACGTGACTCATGAAAACAAGAAAACACAACAATTCCCGAATGAGACAAGCCGCAACAAGCAGTTTATTGTTGATGAGTTTGGTTGCCAATGTTCACGCTGGCGCAATTTCTGATTTAAGCGGATATGACGTTAATGAAACCTCGTTGTTTAAAAACAACGGCATCGTGGTGGGCGGTTGGACAAACGCGGGCATTACTTACAACGCTTCAAATCCAGCAAATGGTTTTAATGGCCCCGTCACGTTTGGCGACCGCGATAGCGAAGTTCAACTCAATCAATTAAATCTATTCATTCAACGTGCGGTCGCGACGGAAGGCACTGGCTGGGATTTCGGTGGACGTTTTGACGTGATGTTTGGAACGGATTCTATTTTCACGCAAGCCTATGGTGTACCAGCGTTTGACGTAAATAGCGGTGCGCCCATGAATCGCAGTTATTGGGATTTGGGAATGCTCAACGGCGGCGGAAATAATCGTTTTTATGATTTAGCGTTGCCACAAGCGTACGCCGAAGCCTACGTTCCGATTGGTAACGGTTTGAATGTGAAAGCGGGTCATTTTTATACGCCAATCGGTTATGAAACCGTTCCTGCGCCCGACAATTTCTTTTACACGCACGCTTACACCATGCAATACGGCGAACCGTTTACACACACTGGCATCATGGGAAATTATTCTATTGATGCCAATTGGTCTGTGATGGGTGGCGCGACAACGGGCAGCGCGACGGGTGGTTGGGATGGTGGTTACGATAAACAACTCGGCAATTGGGGTGGTTTGGCGGGTGTAACGTGGACAAGCACAGACAAAGGCACTTCTGCGAATATCAGCGGCACATTTAGCGAAACATCAGAACAAAGCAGCAAAGCGTGGGGAATGTACAGCATCGTTTTAAAACACAATGTCACCGACAAAACGCATTTGGTTTTACAACATGACCACGGTTACGCAAACGGTGTTTTGCTTGGTGGCGCGGCCACGGATGCTGAATGGTACGGTTTAAATATGCACTTAACCTACGACATCAAAGATAATTTAACAGCGGGAATTCGTACCGAATGGTTTAGAGATCAAAATGGTTTCCGTGTTTGTTCACCTGGTCGAGTTGCTACTGCAACAGACAATACGGGTGCAAATTATGCGGCGAGTTTCGGGGCAAATTGTACAGCAGCAACTTATTACGCTGTCACAGCTGGCGTGAATTGGAAACCGATGCCTTGGTTGAATTTGCGTCCAAACGTGCGTTACGACGTGGCGGATGGTTCGCGTCCATTTGGTAATGCCAAACAAGACCAATTTTTATTTTCCACTGACTTTTCGGTCACTTTCTAAGATTTAGGCAGGAAAAATGAAAACATTTTTGCGTAGTTTCACAGCATTAGCATTATTCGGCACAAGCGCGTTGAGTTTCGCCGACGAAGTCGTTACGCCCGTTGTAAACAAAGGCGATACGGCGTGGGTGATGATTTCAACGATTTTAGTTATTTTGATGATTATCCCTGGTTTAGCTTTATTTTACGGCGGCATGGTTCGCGCCAAAAATATGCTGTCGATTTTGATGCAAGTGTTTGTTATTTTTTGCATGATTGCGCTTTTGTGGGCAATGTACGGTTACAGCGTGGCGTTCACCGAGGGAAATCCATTTTTTGGCGGCATGAGCAAAGCATTTTTAAAAGGCATTACACCTGATTCACAGGCGGCGACCTTTACCAAAGGCGTTTACATTCCCGAATATGCTTACGTCGCCTTTCAATTAACATTCGCAGCGATTACGCCAGCCATTATTATCGGTTCATTTGCCGAACGGATTAAATTTTCAGCAGTATTATTATTCACGTTTATTTGGTTTACCTTTTCCTATTTGCCATTGGCACACATGGTTTGGTATTGGTCAGGTCCCGATGCTTACACCGATGCAAGTGCTGCCGAAACAGCAACCGCTGCCGCCGGTTTCTTATTCCAAAAAGGTGCGTTAGATTTCGCGGGCGGTTCAGTAGTTCACATTAACGCAGGCGTTGCGGGTTTAATTGGTTGTTTGTTAATTGGCAAACGAATTGGTTTTGGACGCGAATCTCTCGCGCCACACAGCGTCACGATGACCATGATTGGTTCGTCACTCGCGTGGGTCGGTTGGTTTGGTTTTAACGTTGGTTCAAATTTAGAAGCCAACGGTTTAGCGGCATTAGTATTTATCAATACATTATTAGCAGGCGCAGCGGCAACGTTATCGTGGATGGCGGCAGAATGGTTAATGCGCGGTAAACCTAGCATGTTAGGCGCGGCTTCGGGTGCAGTTGCTGGTTTAGTGGTCATTACTCCCGCGTGCGGATGGTCTGGCCCAATGGGTGCAATTTTCTTAGGATTAGCATCGGGCGGCGTGTGTTTTTGGGCAGTCACAATGCTTAAAACAAAACTAAAATATGACGATTCGCTGGATGCTTTTGGTGTTCATGGTGTCGGTGGAATTTTAGGCGCATTAGGCACCGCAGTCGTCGCTAATCCAGCATTGGGTGGCACAGGCGTTTGGGATTATGTCGCGAATGGCGTAGCGGAATATAACTTTACCGTACAATTTATCAGCCAATTTTGGGGTGTAGCCGTTGCGGTTATTTGGTCGGCAATCGTTTCGTATGCGGCATATAAAATCGCCGATGTCATTGTTGGTCTGCGCGTTAGTGAAGAAGACGAGCGTCAAGGTCTAGATGTTTCAGAACACGGCGAAACGGCTTATCACCTTTAAAATTGAAATGAAATCAAGGTAAAAAAATCGTTATTTTTTTACCTTGAACCTGTAGAGGCGTTTAAACTATGATTGCACGCGCAATACTTTATTTTTAAATCTTACGAGAAAATTTATGAAACTTATTACCGCTATTATCAAACCGTTCAAAATGGACGACGTGCGCGAAGCCTTATCAGAAATTGGTGTTGCGGGTGTCACAGCAACTGAAGTAAAAGGTTTTGGTCGTCAAAAAGGACACACAGAACTGTATCGCGGCGCAGAATATGTTGTCGATTTTTTACCAAAAGTAAAATTAGAAATCGCCGTCGCGGATGACGTGGTTGATAAAGCCGTTGAAACCATTGTCAAAGCAGCAAATACGGGCAAAATTGGCGATGGCAAAATTTTCGTGTCGAATTTAGAACAAGTTATCCGTATCCGTACGGGCGAAACAGGCGAAGAAGCAATCTAAAAATTATGCAAATTAACGTTAATTTTCAGACGTGGCTTCTTGCCACGTCTTTTTTTATTCTGCCGCAAACTGTTTTTGCTGCAGAATTAAATCAGGCGAACACCGCTTGGGTATTGACCTCAACAGCCTTGGTTTTGTTTATGACAATTCCAGGGCTTTCGTTGTTTTACGGTGGCTTGGTTAGCAGTAAAAATGTGTTATCTATTTTGATGCAATGTTTTACGATTACGTGTCTCGTGTCGATTTTATGGTTCGCGGGGGTTTACAGTTTGATTTTTGCGGACGGTGGCGAATTACAAGCGTGGATAGGTGATTGGTCAAAAGCCTTTTTACCGGATATTAACACGACGGTTTTAATTGGCGACATTCCCGAAACGGCATATTTCATGTTTCAAATGACCTTTGCCATTATTTCTCCGGCGTTAATTGTCGGGGGTTTTGCCGAACGAATGAAATTCTCTGCGATGTTGTGGTTTAGTGCGTTGTGGTTGATTTTGGTTTATGTGCCGATTTGCCATTGGATTTGGGGCGGCGGTTGGTTGGCAAAATTAGGCGTAATGGATTTTGCCGGCGGCATTGTCATTCACGTCAATGCAGGTGTTGCGGCATTAGTGGCGGCAATCGTTTTGGGTAAACGCAAAGGTTTTCCGCACGTCGCAATGCCACCACACAACATGACAATGGTCGTCACTGGTGCAGGTATGTTGTGGGTGGGTTGGTTTGGCTTTAATGGCGGCAGCGCGTTGACTTCCGATGGTCGTGCGGGAATGGCAATTTTAGTCACACATATTGGCGCAGCTTCTGGCGCGTTAACCTGGATGACCATTGAATGGTTACGTTTTGGAAAACCCAGCGTACTCGGTATTGTCACAGGCATGGTGGCAGGTTTAGGCACGATTACGCCTGCATCGGGTTTTATTGGGCCATTCGGTGCGTTAGTCATTGGCGTGACTGCTGGAATCGTCTGTTTTTACGCGACGCAATACGTTAAACGCAAATTGAAAATCGATGATTCATTGGACGTTTTTCCCGTTCACGGTGTCGGTGGCGTAATCGGTTCATTATTGACGGGCGTATTTGCGACAAGTCAATTCGGCGGTTTAGGATTACCCGAAGGTGTAACTATTAGTCACCAAGTTGGCGTACAGGCTTTAGCAGTTTTAGTCACCGCAATATGGAGCGCGGCGTTTAGTTTTGCAATTCTCAAAGGTTTGGACGCATGGATTGGTTTGCGTGTAACCAGTGACGAAGAAGTGCAAGGCTTAGATATTTCGCTGCACGAAGAAACCGGTTATCACAGTTTGTAATCGATGAAGGCACGAAAAACAAAATCATTAGACATCTTTCCTAAATAAACCTACGAATTAACAGGCTTTGGTAAAATTCAAAATGACTCTAGCAATCGTTATTAGAATGAAACCTTACGCAAAAATTAAAACAAAAAAGACAGCTCAATTTGAACGTCTCGTAGGCATATTCCAAGAAAATTTCCGCCATGTCGTCAATTGGCTAAAATCTTACCAATCCGAAATAAAAAAGCACACCGGTCTAAAAATACGCAGATTAAATACGTTAAAAGTATCACTGGAAGACCGAGTGTTGCTCACTTTCTATTATCTTCGCCCTTATCCAACGTTTGCTAATTTGGCTCCGATTTTCAACATGAGCGAATCTTATTGCCAGAAGAGTTACACTCAAACAGTGCGGGTGCTGGCAAAATTCTTGACGCGACTTTCTCGTAAAGAATTGCTCACATTTGATACGCTCATTATCGATGTTTCAGAGCAACGAATTGAACGACCGCTGAAACATTTTATTCGGGCAAAAAACATTACCGCACCCTCAAAGCCCAACGCATTATTTGTGCTTTGATTGTGTAACGCATTAGTTGAAATCTCCAGTTTGTGAAATTGCCGCTTGTGCTAATGGTTCGGAAATAGTGACTGAAATCATGATTACTCTCACTTACGGAAATTTTTTGTAAAAACTCTCACGACTACCGACACGCAAAAATTGGATGGTTTGATTATCAACATAAATTCCAATTCGATAACGGTAATCAAATTTGATTCGGTAAAAATTTGGATAACCCGACATTTCTTCTAAATCATTCATGCAAATCAAATTTTCAATTTTTTGTGCTTCAAGCAAAACTTGCTGAATTTTTAACAAAATCCGTTTGTCGGTGATTTTTTGCGTGTCTTTGACAAATCGTTTCGTGATTTCGATTTTCATTGCGCCAAACTTTGAATAAATGTTTGCGCTTCGTTTTCACTTAAAAAATCGTTTTCGTCTTTGGCTTGTTTGCAATCCAAATAAAACGCGAGGTCTTCAAGTTCTTGGCGTTTCTTTTGCCATAATTCTTCAAGAAAGGCGCGTTGAATCGTATCGGGCAATGTTTCGTAAAGTGCGTAAAGGCTATGAGCGGTATTTACGTTAGCTTGTTGTGTGTTCATAATTTCCCCGCATTTGTTGTGCTTTGATTGTGTAACGCATTAGTTGAAATCTCCAGTTTGTGAAATCGCCTCTTTTTTCAAAATAGCCGATGAATAACGCAAAAATTCATCTAAATGCTGCGTAATCACATTAACCGTAATCACATATTGCAATTTCTTGTAATCATGCACTGCAATGTTACGAAACCCCACCATGCGTTTGAGTAATTCTGCCAACACATCATCAATCCAATTTGCCTTCGCTAACAGCGCAAAAACATCACGCGAACTTTGTGGCACGCCCAAATTATCACGACGAATTAAATGTTGCCCCATATCTAATGCGGCTTCACACGCTCGTTGAATGTTTAAAATGGCAGCATCTTGACGGGTGTAATTAGTTTCAAAACTATCAGGATTAAAATCGTATTCTTCTCGAACTCGTGCCACGCAACGTTCAATCGTGTCGGCTTTATTGATTAAGACATCATCCATAAACTGTTCCTCTCTTTTGAATATCGTCTAATAGTCCCGCACGGGCTTGGTCAAAATATAATTTTTCGCTTAAAACAAAACATTCAAATAAATCGGCTTCTAATTTGTTTGCCCATAAACAGCGACCCGTTTGCAAAATTTGATATTGCATGACCGTTGAAGCCGCTCGCATATCGAGTAAATCCACGTCACAACCTGCGATTTCAGCTAAATCATTCGATATATCCCAAAGTTGCAAAGGCTCTGCATAACCTGCAACCAATACGGCTAAATCTAAATCACTGTCTGAATTTGCTGTGCCGTTAGCACGACTCCCGAAAAGATAAATAGCTAATGTGTTAGGAAATGCGGTGCGAATACTTGAAATCGCCGCTTGGGCTAAGGATTCGGAAATGGTGACTGAAATCATGATTTAATCCTCTAAACCTACATTTGTTGTGCTTTGATTGTGTAACGCATTAGTTGAAATCTCCAGTTTGTGGTTTGTGAATAGGTTGCTCAACTATCATTAACAAACATTGCTTTGTAATCGTCACTACTCACAACCGTAGAAAACAAACCGACGTTTTCATCTTCACCATGTTTGTTAATCCCGATGTATTCAAGAGACGCATCTTCATAACGTTTGAATTTATAAACTGCGTCATTCATCAACGCACTGTTAAACACGCCAAGACTCACCAATAATTCAAAATCACGGACAACAAGCCCCGTCACTTTTTTAAATAATCCAGGTTCTAACTGCGTAATAACGTCTTTTAGGCTTCGTTCACGGTAATCGGTGAGATACATAAACACAGGAATGCGCGTGGCGAATTTAATCAGCTTTTCCTGTATTTGCTTACGCATACTTTTGTATTCTTTTTCTTGTTCGGTCAGTTCCTTTTTTTCCTTTGGCGTGAGTTCTTTATCGTTTGCGTCTTTTTTGGCTTTTTTGACCGCTTCCGATTTGTTGATGATGGTTTCAATATCTTGATTGAGATTTCTAAAACCTTCAATACTCATCAAGGCGTTCATGGCTTCTTGGCTGTTCATCAACCGCGCCAGCGTCGAATTATCCACATTTACCAGCAAGGCACTTTTCCAACGTCGTGCTAAAAGCGTCGCCGTTGTGCCACTCATCGCCATATCTAAAATGCCTGCCGCATCAACTTGTTTCATCGAACTACCGTCATACGCTAGAACGGGCAGAAAATGGATAAATTCCGCAACTTTGGCTTCGGGATTGGATTCGTTGACGTTTAAGCGGCAACTGTAATCGGCAATTTGTTTTAACGCTCGGTCAGGGGCAAAATCAAAAACATAACATTCCTCTTTCAAAATCACGTCTTTGTTGGGTGAAACGCTGTCAGGATTTTTAATGACCCAAGGCGTTTGCACGCGAAATGCCGCCTGAAAATACGTTTCAGGGCTAGACGAATTCCGCAATATAAATATCCCCGTCCACGGTTTAACCGAAACCCCTGTTGTGAGTTTACCGCACGACAAGGTAATCGTTTTTGATTTTAGTGGGTTATCGGTCATGGCTTTAAGAATCGGCGGCAAGGCTTCTATGCCAATGCCTGCGCTGATTCCAGCCGCTACGACAACGTTGTAATTGTGATAAAAAGTATTTTGCCGTTGCGTCAGTAAATTCGACATCGCCTGGCATGACGCAACACTCGGTAAAAACCAAAAAGTATGATTTAAAACGTTGAGTAACGGCGCGTGAGAAAACGGAAATGGCGGTTTTTGTGCGCCCATTTTTAAATTATCAATCGTCGTTTCGCTCAACGAACCACGAATCAAATCAAGCCATTTTTGCACTTCGTTTTCAAACTTGAACCGCGCATTTTCTTTTTCACCTTCAGCAGAAAAGAAAATGTTTAAGTCGAACTCGTTAAACTCGCCTTTCATCGCAATGTCACGAATCGCATCAGGTAATTGATAGGTCATCATCACCATTCGAGGCAGTGAAGCGTAAGGATTGTTTTCACCTACCCAATTGGTTTTTGCACGTTGTTCATCCGAATAAGTCCAGTTGAAAATTTGCTCTTCAATGAATTCACCCGACGCAATCGCCCTAAACGGCGTTCCCGACAAATACAAATAATGGTTTGTGGTAATCGGCATATTTTCTTCGGCAAAGTAGTCAATTCCTTCACCTTCGCCAAATTCCAACTCTTTTTTACCTTCGGCTTCAAACAATTCTTTCGCACTTTCGCGCCACGCCCCGTAATGATATTCGTCAAAAATCACACAATCCCAATTCGTCGAATGCACCCACTCATTTTTAATTTTGATGCCGCCCACGCTGTTTTTGCCCAAATAATCTTGAAATGAACCAAAGCACACAATCGGTTTGGTTTTGTCTATTGCGTCAGGATTCAGTCCATTTTTAGACACAAATTGCCAACCTTTAAAATCCAAATGCGATTGTAAATCTTCTGCCCACGCGCTTTGCACCGCAGGTTTGAAGGTCAAAACTAAAATTTTCAACCAGCCCATTTTTTTAGCCAGCTGATACGACGCAAACGTTTTACCAAAACGCATTTTGGCATTCCACAGAAAATGCGGCGTTTGCGTTGGATTTTCTGTTTTGAAACTCTCGAAATACGCAATCGCTTTATCGACCGCGTCTTGTTGTTCGGGGCGCATTCCAAAATCTAACGTGCGATTATCGTCGTTATTTTCACCGCTCTTAATCGCTAAAACTGCAGCTTGCACGTCTTTTACCGTGCATTTGAACCATTCACCTTCGGGGTTTTGAATTCCCTTTTTGCGTAAATATCTATGCACTTCGTGGTCGGTAAATGATCCGCCATCGTTACGCATTGCCGATTGTTCAAATACAATTTTATGTTTGACCGCACTGGTTTTGAGTTGTTCAGCCACGCGGGTTTTCGCATCTCGCGCTGTAAAACCCACTTTCAATAAGCCAGTGTGCGTTTTTACGCCCACCAATTCATAAGCGTAAATTGTCGGATTTGAAGATGGGCGCGGCGGGAAAAAGGCATTTTTATTCATGGTTTGAAGTTTCAAATTGTAGGGGCGAATAACATTCGCCCTGTTTCACATCAATTATGTTTGTTGTGATAGATTCGGGTTGTATTTCAGGGCGAATATCATTCGCCCCTACGTTGCTGGCGTTAAATCCATTGGGCGAATCATCGATTCAATAAAGGCATTTTTATTCATCTGCACTTTCATTTTCAATATCATTTACAGCTTTAATACGAGAGTTTATGAATTCCCATTCCTGTTGTGTTATTCCCCATTCTTTGATGAGAACTTCATCAGTATAAGTTCCTTCATATTTATCTAGGTCGGGTACAAACTGGAAATTTTTTTTGTTTATGTCTTGTGAAATAACTGTTTGCAATATCAAGAATCTTACCGTTTTCGTAAAAAGATAAGTTTTAAAAGATAATGCTTCATCCTCTGTTTTAAAGGAATTAGCTACAATCCAGGATTCGGTGCAACACTCGCCTGGTTTTGAAATAAAAGCGTTTCTATCGTGATAAATGCGAATAGGTTTTGAAAAATCTGTTTGACCTGCAATTGGAGCTTTTGGAATCAACACTTTCCACCTATCAATCAAACTTCCAGAATCAGTAACATCATCTTGGCTTGCGTATTTCAAACCTATTTTTTGGATAAACCAGCAAGGCACGCCTTCATCCTTAGGTACATAATTTGTTGGCATTCCAAATGGTTTTATCGGAGAAACTCTCTCGTTTAAAAATTTACTATTTTTGTTTAACACTTTACGAATTATTGATACAGAATCTGATTCTCGAATGAAAATACTAAATTCATTCAAAGGTCTTGCCAAAGTCACATTCTTGTCTTTGCTAATAGTTGTGCAATTACAATCGCCTTCGTAATCTTTATCCCATAAGAAATAGCAAATACCACCTGCAATATCGACTCCAGGAAAAACATCTTTTGAGCTTTTGAAATCAACTAATTCTTTAATTCTTTTGTCATTTAACATTTCTTTTCTAAAATCATCCAATCCCATTCCGCCTGAATACCAGCGAGCAGGCATAATCATGATCAAGTATTTCGGATTGAGTTTTTTAGCTTGATTCACGAAGAGTTGATAAATCGGTTTTGCTTGTCGCCCCGAACCGCCCGTGTCTAATTGATAAGGCGGATTGCCAACGATAACGTCAAATTTCATATTGAATAGTTTTTGTGGTTTGTCAGTGTGAATAAAATTGTAAGCGTAGGTTTCTAGGGCTTTGTCGCGTGAATAAACGTCTTCATTTGCGCCGCAGAAAGTACATTTGCCGTTTTTCCATGTGTGTTGAATGGATTTGTAAAGGATGTTGCCTTGTTCGTCATCGAAAAGCGTGCAAACCGAGTATTGGCTGTTTGCGGTTTTGGAACAATAAACGGTGCGCCGTGAAAGTAGCGCGGTTAATTCGGTGATGGCGATGCCGAAGAGTTGATTTTTTAGAATGTGATTGATGCGTTCTTGTTTATCGGGAATTTTTGGCTCTAAACCGACCATTAACCGTTTGGCGATTTCGCGCAAAAAAACGCCACTTTTAGACACGGGGTCGAGGAATTTTGCGTCTGGATTTTGCCAAAGTTTGACGGGTAACAAATCTAAAATGTCGTTGGCGAGTTTTGGCGGTGTGAACACTTCGTCGTTGCTGAGATTGGCAAGACAACTGAGAACATCGGGGTTGTAGTTAATTTGAATCATCGTGTGACCCGAGTTCTAAAAAATGAATGAGTGGGAAATCTTTGACGGGTTCATCAATTTGTCCGTGTTCGCCTTCATCGTTAAGCAATGAAAACTGGTGACTTTTTTCGACTAAAAATTTGAAAATGTAATCACGGCGTTTAATCATGCTGCCATTTACGGCACTCCATTCTGAAAAAACGATAGGCTGTTTGGTGAGCGGATTGGTGAAATCTAAAGCGTCGCCCCAAAGAATGTTTCTGTTAAAGATGAATTTAGCGGATTCAAAGCAGGCTTCGTTACATTCATTTTGGTAAAGCCTTGTGTAACAAATTTCAAAAATTTTGAATAGTCGTGAACGGCATTCGGCGGCGTTATCTTCCAAAATATCCACGCCATAAATGCTTGAAATGGCAATGACGGCGTAGCGTTCAAATTCGAGTTGGCTTTTTGCGTAGCGGTTTTGAACAACGTTTAATTTTCGTTTTAACACTTCGGCTAAAAAATTACCGTTTCCGCAAGCAGGTTCTAAAAAACGCGAGTCAATGTTTTCAGTTTCGGATTTGACTAAATCGAGCATGGCATTAACTTCGCGTTCGGAAGTGAATACTTCGCCGTGATCAGCCACCCTTTTTTTAGATTTAATTTGCGTCAAGTTGTGTGCCTCGAAATGAATTGGTAAAGCGGGACGTTTTCACATCACCGCTTTTTTAATTTGAAACTACTTCAACCCTGCCAAAACCTTAGCCACCGTTTCCCCCATCGCCGCAGGCGTTGGGCAAATCGTTACGCCTAAATCATGCAACATCGCGACTTTTTCCGCCGCACTTTCACCTGCAGACGAAATAATCGCCCCCGCGTGACCCATACGACGACCTTCTGGTGCAGTCAAACCTGCAATGTACGCAATCACAGGTTTTTTCATATTCGCTTGAGCAAAAATCCCCGCATCCACTTCTTGTGGGCCACCGATTTCACCAATCATCAAAATGACTTTGGTTTCGTCGTCTTGCTCGAATTGTTCAAAAATATCACGGTGCGAACTACCGTTAATCGGGTCGCCACCAATGCCGACAGACGTTGAAATACCAATCCCTAAACGTTTCATTTGGTCGGCGGCTTCATAACCGAGCGTGCCTGAACGTCCCACCACGCCAACATTGCCGCGCATATAAATGTGACCAGGCATAATACCGAGCATCGCACGTTCGGGGCTAATTGTTCCCGCGCAATTTGGGCCCGTTAAAATCATGCGTTTTTCGACAGGAAAACGACGCAAATAACTTTTCACGGTCATCATGTCTTGAGTCGGAATGCCATCGGTAATCGCGACGCAGTATTTAATTCC
>Ga0265593_1000651_pt1 | contig 17964 bp, 19 predicted proteins | sample saktaG_8_FD_190136 | JGI IMG/M metagenome (GOLD analysis project Ga0265593, IMG submission 190136) | Saline water microbial communities from Sakinaw Lake, British Columbia, Canada - sak_2011_5_24_36m | ecosystem: Environmental > Aquatic > Non-marine Saline and Alkaline > Saline ...
AAAAAGCCCTATCGTCGTAAATGCCCACCGGGTCAGGCAGGGCAATCTTCCGAACCTGGAAAGGGGCCCCCATTCGGACGCCCTTTCAGAGTTTTACTTTATAGAACAATATCAGCCTGAAACGGTTGTCAAGACGATCGTTGAGCTGTGCAGTCGAAAAATTCCGGAGCGTTTCGGGTTGGATCCGGTCAGAGACATACAGGTGCTGAGCCCCATGCACAAGGGGACGGTGGGAACCATTCAGCTCAACCAGGTGCTCCAGGAAGCATTGAATCCCCAATCTTTCCCCGGGTCCGGAATCCAGTTCAGGCCGGGAGACAAGGTCATGCATCTGAAAAACAACTATGCCAAGGAAGTGTTCAATGGAGACATCGGCGTCATTGCAGAGATTGACCCATCTCCGAAAGGGTCAAAAAAACGGCTTTCCGTGGATTATGACGACAGGCGGGTGGATTACGAAATCGAGGAACTCGAGGACCTGACCCTGGCCTATGCCATTTCCGTCCACAAGTCCCAGGGGTCTGAATATCCGGCGGTGGTGATTCCGCTGATGCCCCAGCACCATCCGCTGCTTCAGCGAAATCTCTTGTATACGGCCATTACCCGTGGGAAAAAATTGGTCATTATCGTTGGAGCCCGGCAGGCCCTGGATACGGCCGTCAAGAACGATAAGCCCCGAAATCGACTTTCGCTTCTGGATCAGCGGCTGAGAAGCGTGAAATCGTGAGGGCGCGAAATCGTCAAAAGGTTCTATGGTTACGCTCTGACGCCCGCTGATTTCACGATCCTGATATAACCCTGATGCAGAAAGGCTGGACATACGATTCACCATGACAAAGAATTTACTCGAGATCCATCACTTAAAGAAGTATTTCCCGATTACAGGCGGCATATTCAAAAGAAAAACAGGGTATGTCTATGCGGTGGACGACATTTCCCTGACCATTCAGGAGGGGAAAACCCTCGGGCTGGTCGGAGAATCGGGCTGTGGAAAAACAACGGTGGGCAGAGCCCTTCTGCGCCTGATTGAGCCTGACAGCGGCGCAATCAATTTCATGGGGCAGGATCTGATGGCTCTGTCGCAACGCCGGTTGAGAGGGGTCCGCAGAAACATGCAGATCATTTTTCAGGACCCCTTCGAATCCCTGGATTCAAGGCAGACCATCGGTGATATTCTTGAAGAGCCGTACGAGATCCACAAGGTCGGATCAATTGAGGATCGAAAAGGGTATGTGAAAAATCTGCTGAACCGGGTCGGCATGCCGGAGACGGCGGTTTCGCGTTTTGCCCATGAATTCAGCGGAGGCCAGCGTCAGCGGATTGGCATTGCACGGGCCATTGCCCTGAATCCCAGGCTCATCATCTGCGATGAACCCGTTTCAGCTCTGGATGTCTCCATCCAATCCCAGATTGTCAATCTGCTGCTTGAGCTTCAACAGGAGATGAAACTGTCCTACCTGTTCATTGCGCACAATCTGGCAGTGGTCAAACACATTTCAGACGACATTGCCGTGATGTATCTGGGAAGAATCGTGGAATACACGGACGCTGAAGAGCTATACGCGGCTCCGTTGCATCCCTATACCCAGGCCCTGATATCGGCCATACCCATTCCGGATCCTTCCCGAAAAAGGAAAAGATTCCTGCTGGCCGGAGATGTCCCCTCTCCGGCCAATCCCCCTTCGGGATGTCATTTCCATCCCCGCTGCCCGTTTGCGGAGGCGATTTGTAAAACAGTATATCCTCAACTGGTTTCCGTATCCGGCGCCGACGGAAAAAATCACCGGGCAGCCTGTCACAGGGCCGGAGCCGTCTCCCTGCTTGAATAGATTTAAGACAAGATGCAGATGGAATCATCGCAGGGGCAGGCGCCGTCGACTTCAAAGGCATACATGATGCGGCTTTCTATTTCTGCGCGAGCTTCTGCGATGGGCGGAAACAGAAAAACCGCACAACGGGCGGCAAGCTCCGGTCTGGCCGGGATGTTCTCCAGGCCGGCAGCGAGCACCTCCCCGGTGCGGCCATCCAGGATATCGGCATCCTCGCCGTTGGTGACCACGACAACGGGGATCTGATACGGGGCCAGGAGCCGGGATGCTGCCAGAGCCGGGCGATGCCGGGTGACCAGTGAACCCGGGCCGTATTTGATGATCATACAGATTCTATCGGCAATGGATACGGCCAGATCCACTTTCACCATGGCGCAGTTGTCCCCTGCCTTGACCCGAAGGCTGCACCGGCTTTGAATATCCGCCGGGGAATACCCTCCGGCATCCATCAGGAGCCTGGCCAGCTTCTGACGGTACCGTTCGTCATGGGTGTCCGGGAGCACCCGGCCGGTCACTGCATCCACCAGTTCCCCGAGTATCAGATGATGGCCTTCCATTGTGAGAATCATCCTCTTTTCTGAAAATATCCTTGTCCGGGAAAACTTGAAGAATCCCGCAGGATATGTTAGTTTTCTAAAAGCGATTTTTAATATTTATCAGAACGATTTATTCCTGACAAGACCCACATCATGAAAATGGCTAATGACTATAAGATTTCCTCCCGGCACCTTCAGCTTCCGCTGGGGTTTGGCAGAACAGAGCCCGGCGATCTCAAACGGGTATTGGCTTTTTTGGATGATCACTCCGCTGCGGAGCAGCCGATTTCGCTCTCGAAGGTGTTCTCCCGGTTTTCAGGGCAGCCTGATGCATGGTCCGGGGCAAGAATCGTTCGAATCATTTCCAGCCTTTTTTCCGATCGAATGATTTCCTGTGTGCTGAATGGCAATGTATTTCTGCATCATCATTCCAGTGCTTTTCTGGAGGCGCCCGACCAATGGGAGCGGATTCAGGTCATCCCTCGAATGCGGCTGACATCCTGTGAACTGGATGCCGTTGTCGACACCTGCAAGAATGTTTTCGGCATGGATTGTCCTCCGGATCAAGATGATCTGACCCATTTCCTTGGCGGTTTCCTGAAACAATGGAAAGCATTGCTTGCCGGTTTCGGCCGCCTGGCTGAAACCGGGAAATACCCCGGAGCTGCAGATATCCGCCCATGCATTTCATTTATCCAGGCGTGGCTGGCCATACCGGGCCCTTATGAAAAAATCTGTTTTGTACGCGACGGGAAAGCAGCCCTGGTGTCATTTTCCCATACCGTTGTCCGGTTGAAGGATTTCTATGAAAACGGAATCGGCCGCTGGGAAACGTGGCAACAGGCTCTTGAGAAGTTCACCGGGTTTCAGTCCGAAATTGAAGATGATCCGGAAGCTGCCGCCGCCCTCTCAAGATTGCGCCATGTCCTGGAAATGCAGCATCCCTGGGACGATCTGGATGGCGTGGATGACCTGATTGCCCGGATTAAACCGGTTTATAACCGGATTCGGGACGAGAGATTCACCCTGTTACAGCGCGAAACACTATTGCAGATCAACCGGATGATTGAAACGATCTCTGAATTGCTGGAAAATGTCCATGCCAAAGACGAATTGAGAAACCTGGCGCTGGTTGAATTGCAGAAAATCAAAAAGGCCATTGAGTCCGACAGGCCCGGCAGTCTCATTTCCAAACAGCGGGAAATTGCGGAAGAAGCATTTGAAAGGGCACAGGATATTGTGTTTTCCCAGGGCTGATTCCGCCGCGTAATCTCCCTCAAAACTCGAAGTCATTTTCCCCTTTACAGAAAAGGCCATTTTTGTTATCTTAAAAATTTAAAGAATATTGTTTTCACCCTGCCGCAATAATTTTCAATGAATCTTGATACGTATGGTTTTTGTGACGTTGCTTTTAGGGAAATACCGTGACGGGATCTTTTTTTAGTCAAATATTCTTAATTACGCTGATCCAGCGACAGGATGCCGATAGGTTCAATTATGAAAAAAAAAGAGCTTGATTTTTTTAAGGAACAGTTGAACAACCTGCTCGAAGAACTGCTCAGTCAGGCAGATGAAACCGTATCCGGAATGACTGCTCCCAAAGAGAACTTTCCCGATCCTACAGACAGGGCGTCTCTGGAGGCAGACCGCAATTTCATGCTGCGAATTCGGGACAGGGAGAGCAAGCTCATTCTTAAGGTTAAGAAAGCTTTGGCGCGGATTGAAACCGGTACCTTCGGTGTCTGTGAATCCTGCGGGGAAGATATTTCGTTTGATCGCCTGAAAGCAAGGCCCGTAACAACTCAATGTATTGACTGTAAAACTAAAGAGGAGACTCTGGAAAAAGCCCTTGGACTGTAAGCAGGCGGGCATCGACCTGCACATTCATTCAACCGCCTCCGACGGAACGCTGTCTCCGGTTGAAATTCTCCGGCTGGCTGAAACGCTTGAACTCGGGGCGATTTCGATTACGGATCATGACACCCTGAAAGGATCCAGGGACCTGCTTGAAGCTGCCGGCTCGTCGGATGTTCGCGTGCTTACCGGTATTGAAATCAGTACCATCCCTCCCGCGTTATACACGGTTGCAGGAAGTTTTCATATTCTCGGCTATGGCATTCGTCTGGATGATCCGGCGCTGAACCAAACCCTGAAAACCCTGCAACATGCCAGAGAAAACCGCAATCCGCTCATCATCAGTCGCCTGAATGCAATGGGACTGGATATTACGCTGGAGGAAGTGATTCAGGCATCCGGAAAATCCCAGATCGGCAGGCCGCATATTGCGCAGTTGATGATAAAAAAAGGGTTTGCCCGGACAATTGATGAAGCATTTGATGCCTACCTGGGTTTCAACAAGCCCGCCTATGTGGATAAATACAAGCTGGACTGTCAAAAAGCGATTGAAATGATTATAAAAGCGGGAGGAATACCGGTTCTGGCCCATCCGTTTCTTCTTCGCATCCCGGATCATTCCCGCCTGGAATCCCTTGTGGCGACCCTGAGGGAAATGGGCTTGCAGGGAATTGAAGTGTATTATCCGGAACACTCTTCGGAAGATGTTGAATTTTATTCAAGGCTTGCCCTGAGCCATGACCTGGCGGTCACAGGCGGAACCGATTTTCATGGCGCCATCAAGCCGGAAATCCAGATTGGATACGGGAAAGGGGATTTTTTCGTCCCGTATGCTGTCTATGATCTGCTTTTGAAACGTCAACAGGCGATGGCTTGATCCGTTATGTCCCATCCTTATCCGTCAGAATTGGAAAAAATACTGGGTTATGCTTTTACCGACCCGGCGCTTCTTGAAGAGGCTCTTCGGCATAGCTCATTTGTCAATGAAATGCCGGCAAAGGGGCTGTCGGACAACGAACGCCTGGAATTTTTGGGCGACGCCGTGGTGAACCTGATTACCGGCCATTTGCTGATGATGCATTATCCGGATTTTAATGAAGGCCACCTGTCCAGGATGCGGGCCCATCTGGTCAACGAGTTTCAGCTTTCACATATCGCCGGCGAACTCAGCCTCGGAGATTATGTCCAGCTTGGAAAGGGAGAAAGTCAGACCCAGGGCCGCAAAAAGCCGTCCATACTGGCCAACACCTTTGAAGCCTTGATGGCCGCAGTCTATCTGGATGGCGGCTATCCTTGCGCGTTTAAGATTGTTTCCCGCTATATGAAGCCCCTGATGGAGGCGAATGCGCCTTCTGCTGCTGTCCAGGATTATAAAAGCAAGTTTCAGGAACTGATTCAGAGCTCCCAGGAGTCCCTGCCAAACTATGCCGTTGCCGCTGAAACCGGTCCGGATCATGATAAGGCATTTATCGTTCATCTGACTTGTGGAGACATTCAGACAGAGGGGTTTGGCAAAAGCAAAAAAAATGCGGAGCAGGAAGCGGCCCGGAAAGCCATCGATATATTCTTGAAGCATGCCACCCGTTGAAAGCCCTGTAAAACCGTATATCATTCCGGTGTTTATTCCGCATGCCGGCTGCCCCCATCAATGTGTTTTCTGCAATCAGAAAGCCATCACCCGGTCCGAAGCCCAGTCGCCTGCCACCGCCCAAATCGAAGCCTCCATTCGATCGTATCTCAAATATCTGACTCCCGACCGGAAACCCGTGCAGATCGCTTTTTTCGGCGGAAATTTTCTGGGCATCGACTGCCGGGAAATCCTCAGACTTCTGAACGCTGTCACCCCGTTTGTCCATGAAGGAATCGTAGACGGTATCCGGTTTTCGACGCGACCGGATACCCTTACGAAAGACCGTCTGGAAATCCTGCAGGGATTTCCCGTATCGACGATCGAGATCGGTGCGCAGTCCATGAATGATGCGGTTCTGACGCTCTGCCGCCGGGGGCACACAGCGCGGCATACGGTCCGCGCGGCGCATCTGGCGAAAGCCTGCGGTTATGAAGTGGGGATACAGATGATGGTGGGACTTCCCGGTGATGATGATAGCGGCGCCATATCGACAGGCCGGCAAATTGCCGCTCTGGATCCGGATTTTGTAAGGATTTACCCTGCGGTTGTTCTGGAACACAGCCCGCTGGCAAACTGGTACCGCAAGGGGCAATATACTCCATTGTCCCTTTCAGCCGGTGTTTCCCTGGTGAAGAGGCTGTATCTGATATTTCAGGAAAACAGCATTGCGGTCATTCGAATGGGGCTTCAGGCGACAGCGGATCTGGAAAACGGGTCCATTCTTCTGGCAGGACCTTTCCACCCGGCCTTTGGCCACCTGGTGATCGCGGAGATCTATCGCGACAGGGTCATTGAACTGCTGACGGCAGGCGGCAGGGCCATGGATACGCTCACCCTCCGCGTTCACCCGAAACGCATTTCAGCCGTGAGGGGACTGAAGAATGAAACCATTCATGATCTCAAAAACCGGTTTCATATCCGGCGTATCGATGTTGCAGGGGACCCTTTGATGCCCGATCATCACATCTTGCTGGTGATGGATTCCGAAGAGGCGAAGCTTTTTCCGGTGATCGTGCGCGGGAAATAAAAAAAGGCATTCATGTTTTCACATGAGTGCCTTTAATTGCTAATTAGTTTTGGCTAATTATAAGCGGGTGACGTTTGCAGCGGCAGGACCTTTGGGGCCTTGAACCACATCAAATGTGACACGATCGCCTTCAGAAAGTGATTTGAATCCGGTTGAATTAATGGCGGAATGATGTACGAATACATCCTTTCCGTTTTCCTGCTCAATAAAACCGAAACCCTTGCTGTCATTAAACCATTTTACAATTCCATTTGCCATAGTGTTTTCCTCCTTTCATAAAATATCATCAAGGTCCCAAACTTCAGGTCGTCACTGTGGCAACATGGAACAATCCTTCTGCTCGAACCGATACCGCAGAATTTTGCGATATCTTTACTGATTTGAACTTATACTACAGCCGTTAAACGACAATGTCAACATAAATAATCATCGTGTCATGAAAAGCCTGAATCGGGTGGCGGACGCTTCAGGATGGGGCAGAGAATGAGGCGGACAAGGTGTATGCAGCCAGCAGGCTGTCTTTACAGTAGGTGTTATCCGGATTTGAAAAATAAGATTTAAAGAGAAAAAGGCTTTTGTCGCGAAGGATATGGGGAACAAGGTCAACCCGCCGGCTGCCGTACAATGGAGGCATTCGACCTAAATCGCATCGGGTCCCGCCGCCCATTACATCTTCGTAGGCAAACACGATATGCCGAATACTGCTGATCAGAATTGCACCAAAGCACATCAGGCATGGCTCCAGGGTGCAGTAAAGGGTCAGCCGGCTGCGATCGACTGGCGCAGATCGTTCAAGCTGTTTTAAAGCCAGGATCTCGGCATGATCTGTTTCACTGACGAGATTCCCGGCAGTCCCCAGCCGGGATCCGGTCGCAATAATCTTTCCCTCGTGAACGATCACGCACCCAACCGGGAACTCTCCCCGCTCAAGGGCATGCCTGGCCTCGACCAGGGCTTCCTCCATAAAAAATGAATGGTTCATTGCACCGATATTCTCCAGTTCCAATTTCCGGGCCTGTCTTTCATCCGGATGGCCGGCGGGACGGGTTCATTCAGATGAATGAACCGCTGGAAGCCGGCCTGTTCCAGTTCCTTGCGGTAACCTGTCAAATTGAGCATCCAGTTGGGATAAATCCAGTAATTTGAATCCGATAAGCTCGCCCATGCCATTTCTCCCTTCGGGCTCTGAAACAGGGTGTCGGGCTTCAGGCGGTCCGAGAGAATCCGTGAAATACTGAGCGGCCAGTTCCCGGAAAGCACAATTCCCAGAGGCAGGCGGCTCTGTCCGGGGAGGGAAAGGTAATCCGGCTGCCCCAGCTCCGGACTGACAATGGCTCCGGAAAAACCGTAGGATTTGATCTCATTGATGGACAACGGATTGCTCAGGTTGCAGAAAGGACCGGCCCAGAGGGAAAGCTTGCCGGGGTTCTGAAAAAAAGCGATTTGCCAGGGGGCGTTCAGGATAAACTGTCTGGCTCCTTTTTGCAGCAACTGCGCAATCAGAGACTTGAAATCGGCTTCATCGGCAGGCCAGAGCGCAGGAGTCAGCCACCACCAGACCCTTCGGCAGATATTCGGGGTGATGGAAACAGCCTGAAACGTCTCCTGAGACAACCATATCCCGACTTCATCTCCGGCTTTGCCGATTTTCCCGGCAATTCTGTAAACATTTTGGTCAACGGCTTTTGTCCTGGGGAGGCGAATTCGGGGAAGGATTGCCTGAAAACGGGAAGGCGGCAGATTGGCATTGACCGGGGGAATTTGCGCCTCAAGCTCCAGGGTCTTTGCAATCAATTCCGGTTCGCGGCGGTCTGTCAAGAATACCGGAGACCCATTCTGCGGAGCCACTTTGCCGCCGGATGTCAGATGAAAACGGGTCCCCTCTGCAACCGGACGGCTGATTTTCAGGCTGACATGCCAGGGCTCGTCTTCGTAGCCGACACGCAGGACATCGCCGGGAAAGAGCCCCTGCCTGAGCTCGACACAGGGATGGCCGCTTTCTCCCGAAACATGACCCACACAGAGTCCGGAGCCGGTCTGCCGTTCTATTTGAATGGGGCTCAGAGGTCTTTGAGACAGGAATCTGTAATGGGTTCCGGTCCGGCCCAGGGCGCGAGAGAGCAGGGCAAGCGCTTCTTTTCGAAGATGCGCATCCTGAACATGATCCCGGAGCAGTTGATATGCCCGTACCGTATAGTACACATAATGGGGGCTTTTTTTGCGGCCTTCGATTTTCCATGCCCGAATCGCCGGAACCGGCCGAAGGACTTTGACCAGGATATCCAGGCTGAGATCCTGACAGGAAAAAAAACGATTCTGCGTGCGCTCTTGCGTATAAAACCGCCTGCATGGCTGAACGCACCTTCCCCTCAGGCCGCTTTTTCCCCCAAAAAAACTGCTCCAGTAGCATCTGCCGGAGACCCCGTAGCACAGGGCGCCGTGGACGAAAACTTCCAGGCCGATGTTTTCAGGACAGATACCGGCAACCTGCTTGATTTCGTCAACGCTGAGTTCGCGTGGAAGCACGACGCGGCTGACTCCGGGAATATGGCGGATCAGGCTCAGTGCTTCGCCAAAGCTCACATTGGCCAGGGTGGACAGGTGGATCTCGCCTGAAAACCCGGCTTGCCGGGCCAGATCGATCAGGGCCAGATCCTGAATGATCAGGGCGTCGGGATGCACATGGCGGTTCAGATCATCCATGAGCCTGCCGGCCGGGTCCAGTTCATCCGGCTTGATCAGCGTGTTCAGTGTGACATAAACCTTTGAGCCTTTGGAATGTGCCAGATCCGTCAGTCCGGCAAGTTCTTCCAGCGTAAAGTTCTTGGCCTCCATGCGGGCGGAAAGCTGCTTCAGGCCGCAGTATATGGCATCCGCCCCGGCGGCCAGGGCGGCCAGAAAACTGGCCTTGTTGCCGGCCGGCGACAGAATCTGCGGATTTGAAGAAGATTCGTTCATGAACTGGGCTGTTTTTTTATAATTTAGGCGGCTTTGTAGCAGTCCTGAAAAACAAAAAGGAGTTAGATGATAATCTAACTCCTTTTAGGTTCTGTTGGTAGCGGGGGCTGGATTTGAACCAACGACCTTCGGGTTATGAGCCCGACGAGCTACCAGGCTGCTCCACCCCGCATCGAATGGAGAAGAATATAAACCAACCGTTGCCGACTGTCAACAGAAACATCTAATTATTTTAACTATCTTATATTACAGTATATTAATTTATCAAAAAAGATGATACATCCTAACTCCGGAAATATTTGACCTAAATAGTCCGTGATAAATTACCCAGCTTACCCTGCGCATTGAAATTTATACCCTGCCAAACCCGCTGTTTTTCCGAAAAAAGATTCCCCGCAGATCCCGCCGTTTCGAAATAAATTGAAAAGGTCCCCTGACTTTGATTATGAGAGGTTGTCGATTCCCATAACCCATAAGTCAAAGAAAGGAGACCCTCCATGCATTATACCGGAGCCAGCGATTCCAACAAGTCTTTATTCATAAGTTCTGCCACCACCGAAGAAATTATCCAGCACAGAGAGCAGGTTCGCAGGAGTCAAAATCCGTGTCCTGTTCGGATTTGCCCAAAATGTCACGAGAAAGCTGATTCCTTTATCCGCCATGATAAAAAAAGTCGAAAAGGGAGCTTGTAAAATGTCATTTTACGTTTTACAATAACACTAATGATTGAAAACTTTCGCCACAAAGGTTTGCAACGGTTGTTCGAGCATGACGATGGCAGCAAATTGCCACCGGATATGTTGGAGCGGGTCAGTCTCATTCTCTCGACCTTGAATGCTTCGATGGAGATTGAGGGCATGAATTTGCCAACCTTTCGACTGCACGCTCTCAAGGGAGCGCGGAAGGGTTATTTTTCGGTAACAGTTCGTGCCAACTGGCGGATCATTTTCCGTTTTGAAGGTGGTAACGCTTTTGATGTTGATTTTGTGGACTACCATTGAGGGAGGAAAAAATGGAGATGAAAAACCCCGTGCATCCTGGCCTTCTTGTTAAGGATTGCATTGAAGAACTTGGTTTGAGTGTTGCGGAAGCCGCTAAAGGACTGGGCGTAACACGTCAGCAGCTTTATAATGTCATTGCTGGGCGCAGTTGTGTCACGTCTGAAATGGCAATTCGCCTTGAAAAAGCTTTCGGTAGCACTGCCGGTACATGGCTTCGGATGCAGATGAACTATGATCTTGCACAAATGCGCACACGTGCTTCCAGTATCGCCGTTGAACGCTTTATGCCGAAGGAAGCAGCTCATTTGTGAAAGAACCGTGAGCCATGGAGGACTATGAAAAAAGTAGCGGGAATGTATTTGCCGATTTGGGATTTCCTGATTCCGAACAGGAGATTGCTAAGGCTAAATTGACGGTGCAGATTTATCGGCTGCTGAAAAACCGAGATTCAACCCAGGCCGAGGCGGCAAAACTGTTGGGCACCACACAAGCGCGGGTGTCAGCTATTATACGTTGTCATCCCATTTCGGTGTCTGTAGGTCGTCTGATGGGATTTTTAACGACACTTGGTCAGTGTAAAAATGAAGAGGGATCCCTCTCATTCATAAGTCCGGCATGTCGCATGTCTTTTGCCGTCTCAAGCATCGCTTTTGCCAATCGACTGGGCTTTTTATTTTCCTTCGTCATAGATAGCCTCCTGTAAAAACCCCTTCCTTATCGCGATTTCAAGGTGTTCGTCGTCCACCTCAAGCCAGCCTGCAGCAATCTCCCTCAGCGTTGTCAGTTCATCGTCTTCGATATTCTCGCGTTCGTTTTTTGCAAAGCCTTACAAGAACACCGCACTATCACCGGAGCGGTAGGCGATCAGCAACCTATTCCCACCTGAGCGGCCTTGCCCCGTCCGTGCAACCCTTTGTTTGATAACGCCGCCGCCTAAATCAGCATCCACAATCCCATTTCCAGCTCTTTCGATTGCACCACATGAACTGCGATCGCCTACAACTGTTGCCTGTCACATTTCTCTGTCAGGCAACACAACTTTTTGTTATCCTTAAAAACCAGTAAATACCGCACCAATCTGGTCAAAAAATATCGGCCTTAGCAAGACCTGAATCTGGTTTTCATTGAGCCAGTCAATAATGGAACCCGCCTGATAATCATAGAAAAAATCCGTCATCCATGAAGTCACTTGTTTTATAGCTGTCTGTAAAAAAGAGAAACGCCCTGTCGCTCACCGGCTCCAAGATACCGCCCGGTATGAGTTTTTCGTTCATCCGCATGTCATGGTCCAACGTTTTGACAGGTTCGAGACCTCGCGAACGACCGTGTCTTGTTAGCATAAGAGCGTTATATACTGCTTTTGCCGTCATATTCGTATACAAAAGTGTCGTCCTCAACCGGGATTCTGACTGACTGTGAGGTTCCATGATTTCGACAATATCGACTAACAGTTTTGCCTCCTTATTCTCCGCTTTCGGTTTTCGTCGGTTAGAAAGATCGTTGACACACAATATTTTGGTTCGAAATTCATTCATACCCAGTTCTGCGGTGCTTCGGCTCCAACCAAACACATCTTCCGCAACCCGTGATTTATCGTCAAGAAGTGATATGATCACATCGCCAATCGCTGAGCGCCTGCCCGGCCAGGGAATCATATCAACCAATCAATTCTATCACTTCCGGGGTAATTCCTTTTCGAATCACAGTTGATGTCTTCATGATCGTGTCTCCTTTTTGTAAAGTTTGGAGACATTATAAACAGTATATTAGTATTCTGTAACTCCCTTAGTTCATTTGGATCGAGCCATAACGTCAGCTTATCAGAATTCGACCCCTATTCCTCGCCCCTTAGCAACCTCGTAAATCAAATCGAAGCATTTTGCCGTATCCCAGGGGGCATCCGCCGGTTCATTACGGAATTCTCGATAGGCCCGCTCAACGTTCAAGTAGATACGTGCAGGGCTGTGCCAGTCACTGTATCGTCCGAAATCAATCCGTTTGGAAGCTTCAAGGGCGGTCAGCCCTTGCTCTAAGCATCGCTTTGATTCTTCGTATACGTAAGCGAGATAAGCCTTCATCTCCACTGCCCCTTCGATCCCGCACACCGGTCCGTGTCCAGGGACGATAACTTTCGGAGATAGTGAAATGATGAGGTCGAGAGCCTTGAACCATTTTTCGTAAGTACCGACCCAGCCCATAGGTGTACACTGGCGGAAGATCACGTCACCGGCGAACACCACCCCTTCCTCAGGAACATGAACTATTGTATCCCCGACCTGGTGGCATGGCCCCACATAGATAAGATGAACTTCGGTGCCGTCAAGATCCAGTATGTGTCGCTCATCGAACAGGGTCGTCGGCAACACCAGCTTGATATTGTCAAAATCGTAGTCCTCCTTCAGCTGTCTTGCGATTGCCAGTGCACCTGGGTGGATTGCCCTGAGAATCAACCGGGAAAAGAAGTGGTCGGTCCCTTTAAGCAGCTCCTGGGTTTCACTCGGATCGGCAACATGCTTCATGCGGTCCAGCAACGTTCGATGCGCGATAATTTCGGTCTCTTCAAAGAGCTGGTTCCCCCACACATGGTCGCCATCCTCGTGGGTGATGATCACACGCTTCGGTTTACCCTGCCAGATTTGTCCTAACAGTTCAATCATCTGGCGAGCGTGAGGCAAGTCCGACTGCGTGTCAATGATTACCCCACCCCCAATATTGATGAATCCTGAATTAGCATCACAAACGCGGTTTTTCTCGTTCAGAATCGCAAAACAGTTGGTGCTGACTTGCTGTAGCTTCATAAGTTGCGCTCCAAGTGGGTGTTTCTATCGTGCATTGTGGATCGAAATTCAATATTTCTTTATGGTTAACTAAATATAATAGCTATATCAGTCAAGACCATTCTTCTATCTCCCTTTTGGACATACATACTATCGCTTCAACTTTGGCAGCATATTATTCATGGAATTTTTGCAAAGCTGGCCGCAGTGGCCAACGACTGGGATACAGCTTTTGTAATGGTTCGGCGAAGCGGCAGCGTAATGTCCCCAGTTTCTCAAAGCTGATCGAAATGTTAGCACCGGGATCGATGAAGTCGTCGTGATCTAGTCCGGTACAATCCGGGATCGTACCAAAACCCATGACCGATCCGGATTTAAGCGGGCAGACCATGCCTATCCAAGCAAAAATATCCTCAGCCTTGTGGCTGATCTCGGACGTTGACCCTCTATAGCGAACTTCCCCATCCACTGTCACGGTGACGTTGAGCGCATACGGATTGCCGACCTCGTCGGGGGTGACCAGATAGGGGCCTATCTGGTTCCCCTGAGCCATGTCCTTGGTAAGGCAAAAGCCCCCGATTATTTCAGTAGCCTGAATGTCCCGTGCAGAAATATCGTTAAAAATGCAAAACCCTGCGACCGGCTGCCTGTCGTTGCCATACACCACAACAAGCTCGGGCTCTATGTCAAGCCGTGAGGTGTATAGCGGCCAGGCTATATTTGCGTTGTCGCCCACAATGGCATTCATATTACATTTGTAATAGGAGAGGCGCTCCGGTTGACCTGCTGCCGGCTTTACCCGTGGTTTTACCAAAACCTGGCGGATAGCCTTGATCAGTGGTTCGGTCTGCGGATTATCCTTTTCGTAGCGGAGCAACGTGTCACAGGAGTTGCTGATATGACGCGGAGTAAGACCGAAGTCAAACAACGCCGCAACTTCAATCGGCTCAGACAGGCGAACCGCCTGAATTTTTGGTTTTTCGCTATCACTCAGTTCGTTCAGGTGCGATTTGCCCCAGGCCTGTAATTGGCGCGCTGCCTGTTCGCTTTCCGGAAGGCCAGAGAGGTAAGCCTTGCTATCGCTCAGGTTGGGATGCGTGATGCCACTACGGTATTGGAGGCTATTAAATGCGACTGCACAATCCTCGATCATGACTCCGAAACTGGGTTTCGAGTCGGAAATTGCAAAACGAATAAGTTTCATTGAGATATTCCCTTCTTTGCAGGATCGTTCCTACTTCTCATTTTTCAGACGACTCGCGCCTTCAAGAAGCGAGTTCCACCCGTACACGAGCGAAACCATGAAACAGTCCATGCGAAGGTCACTTGGGGCATTATCGTTAAGAGTCGACTTGTAGCCGAAGGTGAGGTTTAGATTTTCATTGATATTGTACCCGAGAGTGATTCCCAAGCCATAGTTATTGAGCTTCTCTCCCTGGACATCGTTGATGCTCGCTTGACCGCCGTTGAACCATGCACCGTCGAGAGAGCCCCAGAAATGCTCGGTCAAGTCGCGCGTCAAATGCGCATCCAATTGGAACATAGGATCGGTATTCAATGTTTTGCCGACATAGTTGTTGTTGTTTCCGAAGAACCACACGGCAGGCAGCAATTCCAAAGTCGTGCGCTGCCCCGGCACCCAAGGACCTATCTGCCAAACGATTGGCATGCCCACTCGCCCATACCAGCGATTCTGCCCAAGATTTAGTTGCTTACTGCTGTCGTACTCACCGATCGGCAAAGCCAGATCAGTGAGCAGGTTGACGGAAAACCCAGGCTCATAGCGCAGGACGTCGGCGAGGTTGTTTTGAGCTTTCGGACCGAGTACATTGATTACGAACTCAAGCATCGGGTCGCCGAATCCGTCAGCCGATTGATTGTATGTCTTGCCGGCCACTGTGAAATCGCCCGAGATTTTTCCCATGGGCAGGATGATCGCTGCCATGGCCGAGCGATCAAACAGAGAAAAAGTGCGCGCATATCCCGGCATGGCCATTGTAGCGTCAAAGTGTGCTCCTGGTGTTACGGTATGAGCGGAATCGAACGGGTTCGTGTTCCCGCTCACCCACTCGACAATGAGCGGCACGGCATTGGAATCCGATAGCGTCTGCCAGTAGAAACGCGGCGGGGTCTGCGCCAGAGTCTGTGGCGGGCAGAGTGCACCCACGGATAGCATCATTGCGAAGACCATCCAGAACCAGATAACCAACTTCATCGGACTTCCGTTGTTTTTCATAAGATATTTCTCCTTTTGATTGACGGTTAATTTTCGGATAGGCGGTGCTCAGGGCTTGGGATCAGCAACCATGTCCTTGGGAGGCATGAACTGTTTTTTGTAGATGAGCGGCGGGTAGCCCGGGTCATCGGGAACCCGCGGAGGAAGAACGTCTTTCAGAGTCTCGAACAAGGAGCGGCTCGGGAGGATCACGTTGTTCATCCGTACATAGCTGTCCCAGAGCGCTGTCAACTCCTTCACCTTGTCAGGGCGCTCTGCAGCAAGATCCTTTCTTTCGGGGGAGTCGGCCGCGAGGTTAAAGAGCTCCCAGTCGCCCTTACCAAAAGGCGGGTATTCCCAGCGGAGCTTCCACTCTCCCTTCCGTACCGCGCGGTTGCCGAAGATTTCCCATGCAAGATAGTCCTGCTCTGTCCGTGGCGATTCTGCAGTGCCAGCCAGCATCTGGCCCCAGGACTTACCCGTGAGATCAAAAAGCTTGCGTCCCTCGTAGGTCTTGGGATAGCTATCACCGGCAATTTCGAGCAGAGTCGGCATGATGTCGGCTACATGCATAAGTCCATGGTTGATACTCCCCTTTTGACGCTTGACAACAGGACCGCTGACGATGAGTGCGTTTCTGATGCCGCCCTCGGCTAACCAGCCCTTGTACTGACTAAAGGGAGTCATTGACACCTGCGCCCACATGGGTCCGTAGCAAACATATGAGCCCGGGTCCCCCCACGCATTGGGATGTGTCTGAGACCAATTGATCGCAGCGAAGAGAAAATCACGCGTTCCGGGCTTGCCCGAGATTTGCGCGAAGAGATCGTTTCCCTCGGCTCCGTTGTCGCCAAAAACGATAAAAACAGTATTCTCGTACTCACCAATTTTCTTGAGGTGATCGATGAGTCGGCCGGAATGGAAGTCAAGGTTTTCCATCATGCCTGCGTAAAGCTCCATTTTCTTGCCCAGAATTGCCCTGGTCACTGGAGCGAGTACGATGGGATCGGGCAGAAACCACATCCGCTCGGCGAGCTGCGTTCCCGCTGGTGTAATACCGATCTCTATCTGTTGCTTAAGTCGCGCTTGACGCACCGCATCCCAACCCTTGTCGTATTCACCTATGTGGCGATTGCGCCATTCCCGCGGAAGGTGGTAGGGATCATGCGGTGCTTGTTGGGAAACATATGCGAAGAAGGGTTTGCCGTCACCATGATTGGCGTCAATGAATTCGATCAGTTTATCGGTATACGTTTTCGTCGCGTAATAGTCCTTGGGAAGCCGGGTCAGATAGCGCCCATCTTCGGTGAATACAGACCGCGGGTTTGCAGCAGTGAAACTCGTCATGTCCCAATAGCTGCCCGCTCCGTCGAGCAGAGAAAAGTCGCGCTCGAATCCGCGCGCTGCCGGAATCTTATCGAGTGACTTGCCCAGATGCCACTTGCCGACCATATAGGTGTGATAACCGGCATCCTTAAGAAGTTGTGGCAGTGTGAGCACCCGGTTATTGAGGTAGCCTTCATAGCCGTCCACGCCCCACTGGTTGGGCGCGGCCCACTCGTCCATATTGCCCAGCCCGTTCAGGTGTGAATCGACACCGCTCAATAGGATAGATCGTGTGGGTGAACAGCTCGCGTGTGTGTAAAAGTTAGTGAAACGCACACCGTCTCTTGCCAGCGAGTCAAGGTTAGGCGTCTTGATTTCACTGCCGAATGATCCCAAATCGGCAAACCCCATATCATCAGCGACTATTATGACAATATTCGGCCGAGGGGGAGCGTCTGCGGCGGAAACACCTGCAGTCCCTGTAAGCGCCACAACCATGACGACAATGCCCAGCGTCCTTAGCAACTGACTGGGATTGCATAGTTTCTTCAATAAGGCAATCGTCAAGCATTGCAGAATGGTAAGTTTTTCGGTTCGAGCCTGACGATTGGATCGAGAGGCTTGAAACATGTGTAGGTGACTGACGGTCATCTTAATCAGTTTCATTTTCCTTGTTCCTTTCTATATGGAATTGACCCCTACTTTTGTATTTCTTTGAGAAGAATCTCGGCATCTTTGTATTGTGGATACTTTTCGATGATATTATTCAACATAAAACCTGATGAATATCAAGACGTTTCTGGTTTATATC
>Ga0265593_1000653_pt1 | contig 17951 bp, 19 predicted proteins | sample saktaG_8_FD_190136 | JGI IMG/M metagenome (GOLD analysis project Ga0265593, IMG submission 190136) | Saline water microbial communities from Sakinaw Lake, British Columbia, Canada - sak_2011_5_24_36m | ecosystem: Environmental > Aquatic > Non-marine Saline and Alkaline > Saline ...
GATCAGGCCAGCAAATGGCAGCACTTGATTTGTTACGACTCGACTGCGAGCTTCGATTCGTAGATCTTTGGTCAGAACAGCGCTGACAACACGACTTTTAGGGGTTTGACTCATGCTGGCTTTACCGTTCCGGTTGTAACCATCAAACTGCGTGTCGCCAATGAGCGTGCGCGTTCAATTTCGTGTGATGCAAAAATTACCGTTGCGCCTGCGTCTCGTGCTGCACGAAGTGTTCGATCAAGCTCATCACGACCCTGCGCATCGAGCCCTGCATGCGGCTCATCTAATAACCACAACTGCGCGCGACGAACAATCAATGACGCAAGAGCACAACGACGACGTTGACCAGCAGAAAGTTTCGCAACCTGCGTCTCACCTAGACGACCAGAAATGCCCATTGCGATCATTGCTTGATCTACGTCTTGGCGCATAGCCCCAACTAGACGAGACCAGAACAACATGTTTTCTAAAACTGTGAGATCTTGAAATAATCCGTTCGCATGACCCAGCAAACCAACCCTTGACCGAACAGCCAATCGGTTGGTGCTTAAATCGCAACCTAAAACGTTTGCAGTGCCACGAGCAATTGGCAACAGACCAGCGCATGCTCGCAACAAAGTTGTTTTGCCTGCCCCGTTGGGCCCCTGCAATAAAACTATTTCTCCTGCGTCAACCGAAAATGTTGCACCAGCCACAGCCGGAAAATTGTCATAGACAATTACAACATCTTTGAAGTCAATTACTTTTTCGCTGGTCATCTACTCGCCTTTAAACTTTGCCGAACGCTTTTCGATAAATGCACTGCGACCCTCTTCAACATCATTGCTTGCCCACGCTCGGTCACGCGCCGACTGCACGAGTTGATCGATTTCTGGTGCAGGTGATGACGCGTTGAGCGCTGCTTTGTGTCCGGCGATTGACAATGGCGCAAGCAATGCAATTTCGTTTGCCCAATTAATTGCGTCTTCAAGTTCGCCAATGCGCTGCACTGAACCAAGATTTGCCAACTCGGCACCAGAATAATTTCTTGCAGCAAGCAACATCGCTCGTGCAACTGGCCAAGAACACTCTCGCGCGAGACGCTCAACAGTCCAATGATTTACAACTAGTCCAAGTCGAGCAGCGGGAACACCGATGATGCTTTGCGCAGTTGCTACTCGAAGATCACATGACATCGCAATTTGTGCACCTGCGCCAAGTGCAGGGCCAGAAATTGCGGCAATTGTTACGCTCGGCAGTGTCGCAAGTTGAATCAGAAATTTATGCAGCGCATCAGTGAACTCTGTTTCGCGAACTCCAGAAAGATCTGCTCCGGCGCAAAACGCCGGTGCTGAGCCAGTTATCACGACCACACGTATTTTTTGACGACTTGATTCGTCTAGTGCGCTTGCGAGTTCGAACAAAGTCTGTTGATCGACCGCATTTCTGCGCTCGGGGCGATCAATTGTCGCCACCAGTACCGAATCGCCCCAGCTCAGCTTCACTGACATTGATAACCGTCCCGTAACATAAACACAACGGTATGGATTCTCGCACACAACACAACAAAATTAATAACGAAATAATTAGTGATCCCGTTCTGGTTAAACGAGCGTTGATTTCTAATTGGGCTAAGCGCGCTAGCCGATTGGGCTACTCATTGTTTGGTGTGTCAATAGTCGCAGTTATTTGGGGATTGACAGTTGACTTCACGCCAGGTGTCAGCCGTATTGCATCTGCAGGCTTGATCGCTGGGTGTGTTGTTTTGGCGCCAGCAATCCTCGTGCAATATTCGGTCAAGGCTGCGGTGCGCGACGAGCGAGAACGTGGACTTTAGTCACTGCAGAATTCTGTGCGCGACTCAAGAGATAGCGTTTCGTTGGATCACATGAATTCTTTAATTAAAAACACTGGTCTTTATTTAGCAATTTGTATTTTCGGCGCGCCGTTTTTAAGTAGCTGCGCTACAACGATTAATCAGTCGGTGGTCACTGTCGTTTCATCTGATTCAGAATCAACAACACCAGCAACAATAAATAGTCAACTGACAACTGATGAGCTACTTAGCGAATTGTTGCTAGCCATCGAAGACCTAAGTAAATTAATGCAAAAAGCTGAGCGCCGACAAGTTACCCAGCAACTTGCGCAAGTGGTTTTGCTCAGCGATGCAATTCGACCAAAAATATTGGCGACGAATGATCAACTCGCCGCTGATTTTGACCGTGTGATTAACTTGGCGAAAAGTTCTGTTGAACGCAACCGCCCAGCCGACGCTGATAAGGCGTTGAGGTTCTTGCCATTAATTATTGATGCTCTCGCAAAACTCTAAACAGAAATAAAACTAGTTAGTTTTATCCAGCATTGCGCTTGGCAATGGCTCACTGTGAACGACACTTAGTTGTTTCGTAGACCTCGTGAGCGCAACATAAAGCGCGCGCAAACCGTGCATCTGTGCAGCAACAATCCTGGCTGGTTCAACGACGATCACTCCGTCAAGTTCGAGACCTTTAACAACGCTTACTGGCACAACTGTAAGCCCCGCTTCAATGCCAGAAACCCCAGCGCGTCCATGAGCGATTTGCGCTGCGTCGAGTGCGACTGAAATATCTTCAGACATCGCATCTGGACAAACAATCGCGACGTTGCCGCTACTTAATTCGGCGGTCATCCGTTTAGTTTCTGTTATCAGTTCTTCAAATAGCCCACGGGTAGTCGTAGCGATTATTTTCGGTGTCTCTTCTCCTTCGCGAACCGAAACTGGCGAAGTTTGTGATGGCGCAGCAGCTTTCAAGACTCGAGTAGCGAGCTCCATTATTTGACGTGGAATTCGATATCCAACAGTTAGCCCAATAATTCGTGATGGATTCTTTTTTGGCAAATGTGCCAAGACTTCCTTCCAAGATGCCGGAGCATGTGCCGAAGTCGCTTGTGCAATATCGCCAACTATCGTCATTGCACCGTTAAGTGATCGTCGCGAAATCATTCGCAGTTGCATCGGTGAGAGATCTTGTACTTCGTCAATCACAATGTGACCATAGGTACGAACCTCGTCAGCGTCGTTTATCCGACCATTTCTTCGGGGTTTTGGCCCGAGCAACGAAAGCGCTTCATCAAGTACGGCGACATCAGCATCACTAAATTTTGCCTCAGCTAAAGATTCTGCGCGTTGACGATGCAGCGACTCGTATTCTGTCGGCGTGCAAACCTTTTGAGCCGCGAGACGCAACAGAGCCTTTGAAGAATAAAGATCATGCAACAATTCTGCGGCGCTAAGCACTGGCCACATGTAGTTGATTATTGCGCGAAACTCTGACAGATCGAGCAATGCAGCCCGCATTGTTTCGAGATCGGCGTCTGGATTTCGACTTGACGCGATCAATGCAGCGACAACTTCTGTTTCGACCCAATGATACGCAGCATTGTGTCGACGAAAACGGCGACGTCCTTCGCTAACAAGAGTCTTTGACTGATTAACAGTTAGTCGCAAATACCCAGCGCCGAATGCGATCTCTACATCTTTGCGAATTGGTCGTTGTCGATCATGAATCGCATTTGCAATAATTTGCGACATTCTTAGGTCGCCCTTGATTCGCGAAACTGGTTCGCTGTCTTTTGCTGTGTAGTTGTGTCCGCGCACAAGATCGGCCATCACAACTTGTTCAACACCGGCTTCACCAAGTGAAGGCAAGACACGCTCGATGTAACGCAAGAAAACGCGATTCGGTCCGACAACAAGTACACCTTGATCTTCTAGCGGAAATCTAAATGTGTAAAGCAAATATGCAGCGCGATGTAGCGCCACCACTGTCTTGCCAGTTCCTGGTCCGCCTTCAACAACTAACACACCTTGTTGCGGAGACCGAATAATTTCGTCTTGCTCGGCTTGAATCGTCGCCACGATGTCACCGAGTTGGCCAGTGCGACCACGCGACAAGACACTCAGCAACGTGCTGTATCCGCGAAGAGTCGGAGTGCTTGACGCAGGCTCGCCGTCAAGACCTTCGTCGTGACCTACACCAAGATGGCCTGCACCAAAAAGTTCGTCTTCAATGCCGAGCAATTCTCGACCTTGAACTTCGAAATGGCGACGACGGGCAAGCCCCATCGGTTCACGACCAGTAGCACGATAAAACGGTTCAGCAACTGGCGCTCGCCAATCTACAACGACTGGCTCTCGAGTTGGGTCGGCAACGGCAATTCGTCCAATATGAAAACTCTCGAACGCATCAGGCGACTCGGTCAGACGATCGATTCGACCGAAGACTAATGCTGAATCGCCAAGATCAAGTTGCGTAAGTCGGCCGACGAGAACTTCATCGAATGCATTGCGCTCAAAACGCGCTTGAAAAGTTCCACCCATTGACGCTTCGTTCATTTCGCGAATCTTCCAGGCATCGGTCTTTGTTATTTCAAGACACTCATAGGCATGGTCGATGAACTTCTGTTCCTCGTCAAACTCGGGGTGTTGTTTGGTCATGGTTTTGGCCGCAGGTCTCAGAAATTAGGGTTTGTCAATTCTACAGACCTGTTGCTGATTTATTGCTGATGACTTTTATGACATTGCTGTAATTAGGTGCAGGGTTTCACCTTGCCGCACACATCACGGGCACACTGCCTTGTTGGCACTCTCGGGGGCTCATGCTTGATCTTGACCAAAAAATCTCACAAAGTTTCAAGAATTTATTGCTCATAAGCGGATTAATGCTGCTGGTTAGTTGTTCTTCACCGCCAAAATTGAGCCTTGTTGTCGCTACTACTGCTACTAGTCATCCGGGTGTCACGACGAGTGTCACCACGGCACTTGCATCGAGTGTCACGACGACACTTGCATCAAATACGACGCAGGTAGAAGTCAATCGCGATCAACTAGTCAAGCAACAATTTGAAGAATTATTGCAATGGCAAGACAAGTGCTACCAAAAGCCAAGCATTTGCCGAGTTGAAGAATTCACGATTATCGGCACAAAATATCATCAGGCATTAGCAGAGCAAATAAGTCTCTTCGCCAAGAACAATATTAATAGTCGCCTAGGCAATGGCAAGCGTGAAGTGAAAATCGAATTAATTTCGCTCGATGATGCATCTTTAGTTGCCCGTGTTGATGCCTGTATTTACGACACCGTCATCATGTATATGGACGGTTTTATTTTTAACGACTATGTAACATCTGCTCACACCCAATGGACATTGCAATGGGACAACGAACGGTGGCGATGGATCGACTATCAAATTCTTAACCGTGAGTACAACACAAATATTTGTCAGTACCTACCATGAAATTTCGAATTATTTTCTTTGCGATAATGGCAATATTTTTTAGTTTCAACTCAACTGCCGATGCTGATCAAAACGGACCAGTCGTCGTAATTGACGAATTTGGTTCGGTCGTCGACAGAACAATTATCGCCGGAATATTTGTTCAGCAAAATGACACCAACAGTGCACCAAACTCTTGCGAATGGTCGGCCTCTGTGCCGCGTGATTCTGGCCAAGGTCAAGGTGCAGGAACCGAAGTCACAAAAGAAATTGGATCAGTAAGTTTTCGACTTTATGATCGCGCGTGCGCTGGTGAAATTACGAATTACTACTGGATTCCAGAAGTCTCGTCCGAGCAAATCGCTCGTTCTGCGGCGAGCGTTGTTTACGATTCGATTCCTGCTCCGTTCGGTGACTTTGCTCCACCTGCTCGTCAAGGATTAATAAATGTTGGTACATGGTTTTGGGTGCAACCAGCAGTGTGGCAACCAAAATCTGTCACAGCATGGATTCCGACTCCTCAAGGACCGATAACTGTTACGACAACTGCGACGCCAATAAAACTTATATTTAATCCAGGTGACGGATTTCGCGGCTCTGGAAACAAAACGTGTACCGGTCCGGGTGTCCGATGGACCGAATTAATCGGCGACCAATTGCCGTCGCCATGCATGTATACGTATCGGCACTCATCTGCTATAAATTCGAGCGGTTTGTTTTCGGCCAGTGTCTCAATAGTTTGGCGAGTCACCTGGCGCTCAAGCACCGGCGCGTCAGGAACATTGCCAAATGTGACCACATCATCATCACACCAAATGAATATCCGCGAGTTTCAGGCCCTCGTCACTTCTTAAACCCATACCGTTAAAGGGCAAGAGCGTTGGGGTCTCGAATAATCATGGCGAATTTTGGCTCGCATAAAGTTCTGCTACGCGATATGCACGAATATCACGAATATCCAAAATATTAGGAATACTCGTTTTGAGTTGCTACCCTTGACGAAGCGCTTTCGATCATGGAAGTGCAATTCAAATAACAAGAAAGAAGTACATAGTTATGCCAACCGGTACCGTGAAATTTTTCAATGACGAAAAGGGTTACGGATTTATCTCGCGCTCTGATGGAGAACCAGATATTTTCGTACATTTCTCAAACATTGAAGGCACCGGGCGTCGCACCCTTGTTGCAGGCCAAGAAGTCGAGTTTGAACTCGGCCAAGGTCGCAAGGGCACCGAAGCCAACAACGTCCGCGCTATCTGAGCACCGCGCTTTAGCGCTCTTCGTAATCGCCGAATTTTTCGGCGTGTGCGTTTCGTCTCAATAGTTAGGTTCACCACCACTTAATGGTGCGTGTATTCGTTCGTCCCCGCTAGAGTGCGGGGCGTGTCAACATCAAAAGAACAGATCCTTATCGACCGTCGCTACGCGGCAGTCTTGTCAACAATTTCAGACGACTCACTCGCCGCACTGGCTAGTGAACTTCCAGATAAGTTGCGGGATCCATTTGCTAAAGTCGCTGGCCTACCGGCCGGCGCACTTAGTACTAAGGCTGGCCTCGGCGCCAAAATTCGTGCGGGCTTCATCTCGCGCAAGTCATATATCGATGTAGGTGTATTACTCAGCGAACCATGCACCGAGCACTGCATCGAAGCACTCGGCAGTGCTGCTGACGATCCAAACATCGAACATTTGCGCTCAACTTTGCCTGAGGCGATTGAAAAATTCGGCCTCGATGCAACTCGTTTGATGGCGATTCAATACTCGGCAAGTTTGAATGGTTTCAAGCAATTGATTATGCAAGATGAGCGGTTCATGATTCCTAAAATTGGATCACCACTTGTCGCACAAACACTTATCGCCGCAAAACCAGACAATGCTGAGAATCAAGAAAAGCGTCGCGTTCGCAGAGAACGACAAGAAAAAGAACGCGAGATTAAACGCGTCGCCGATCTTCAGCGACGAATAGCCCGTAACCGCGTTTAGATCACGATGGTTTCGATCCGCTTTGGTTCTATTGGCGGTCGTGCGGTTTTTATAACTAATTCGCTAACAAAATTTCTAGATGTTGAACGCGCCAGTGGCGGAAGTTTGCCGAGCGATCCGATGCAGTGTTTATCGCGATGGGCTGAAGTTTGCAAAGTTGCCAGCAAGTTAACCGAGCATGACGAAAGCTCTGGTGTCGCTCTAGACACGAGCAAACTTGACTGCCCAGTGCCACGACCTCGTCAGATATTTGCAATCGGTATCAATTACAAAGCGCATGCTGCCGAAATGAAAAACGCATTGCCAAAAGAACCACTCGTGTTTACAAAGTTTCAAAGTTCATTGAACAGCCCAAACGGGGCAATCAAACTCGTCGGCGAAAAATGCGATTACGAGGCAGAACTTGTGGCAGTAATGGCTAAAGGTGGCCGAAACATCGCAGTTGCCGATGCCTGGGGCCACGTTGCTGGCTTGTGTGTTGGCCAAGATGTTTCAGATCGTGCGCTGCAATATGCAAACACTCCTCCGCAATTTAGTTTGGGCAAGAGTCGAGCGGGTTTCACGCCAATTGGTCCATGGATAACCGATGCGGCATCACTTGCATCTCGCGGCAATCTTGAAATGACCTGTCGTGTCTCTGGCGAAATAATGCAACACACACAAACTGACGACATGATTTTCGAAATTCCTGACATCATTTCTTATCTGTCGAGTATCTGCGAACTATTTGCTGGAGATGTTATTTATACAGGAACTCCCTCGGGTGTCGGCGCAGGCCGAACACCCCCGAGGTTTTTGCGTGCCGGTGACGTGATCGAAACAACGATCCAAGACCTCGGCACACTCGTTAACACTTGTATTTAATTTTTATTTAACTAGTTCAAATTCGGGATAGGCAGTGACGCCCATCTCAACATCTAGACCAGCAATTTCGTCTGCTGCCGAAGAACGAATGCCGCCCTTGGTCATACTGTTCTGAATTTTGAAGAATCCAAAAGCCAGAGCAAAGTTGACAACGAAAATTGTTAATCCACCAAGTGCCTGTGCGCCGAGTTGACCCCAATCACCTTTGATAATTCCGGCGATACCAGTCGAATCAGAACCGTTCCAGCCTGCGCCATATGATCCGTTAGAAAAAATTCCAACAGCCAAAACTCCAAAGAGGCCGCAAACACCGTGCACGCTGATCGCTCCAACTGGATCATCAATTCGCAGTTTTCTCTCAACAAAAAATGACGACTCGATTACGAGTACTGCAGCGATGATGCCGATAACTGCTGCTGCCCATGGCGCGACAAACGCACACGCAGCAGTAATTGCCACGAGCCCAGCGAGCATTCCGTTGATCATCATTGATGGGTCTGGTTTGCCGGTGCGATGCGTGATCCAAAACATTGACGCAACAGCACCAAAAGCACCAGCAATCGCTGTGTTAGCCGCGACGGTTGCGAACTGCACATCTGTTGCCGAAAGTGTTGACGCAGCATTAAAACCGAACCACCCGAACAGCAAAATAAAAGTACCGAGCATCGCCATCGGAATATCATGGCCAGCGATCGTGATTGATTTTCCTTCTTTGGTGTACTTGCCGATTCGTGGCCCAAGAACTATCGCGCCTGCGAGTGCCGCAACACCACCGACCATGTGCACAACCCCAGAACCAGCAAAGTCAACATAGCCAGCACCTAGCGACATCGTTGCCCAAGTTTTAGCAAGCCATCCGCCGCCCCATGTCCATGCAGCAATTACTGGATAATAAATTCCACCACAAAATAATCCCCAGATAACAAAACTTCCCCACTTCCAACGCTCGGCCATCGAGCCAGTTGGAATAGTCGCCGTTGTGTCCATGAATGCAGCCATGTACAAAAAGAATCCAAGCAAAGCGGGTGTGATGTTGCCACCAGAAAGTGCCCAACCACCGCCCCATGCGAAAACCCAATTGCCCGAACCGATTAATGCTTCGCCAACGGGTGCATCTAAGCCAAACGCCGAATAGCTAAACCCACCGAACGCAAGCGGAAAACCAACAAGAAAAAATCCGACGAAGCCCAAGCCGAAAATTGCAAAGTTTGTGCTTACAACATGAGCGGCATGCTTCGCACGACATAGGCCGGTTTCAACTAATGCGAAACCTGCCTGCATAAATACGACTAAGGCGGCTCCGATCACTATCCACAGCAGCGAAATTTGTGCCCCTAGAACTGTTACATCCGAATTCATTATTCCTCATTTCTATTGTTTTGATCTGTTTCAGATCTGATTTTTATTGAAGGGTTAATTAATTGGCTAGTTAACTAGCTTGTTAATTAACTAGTGCACGACGCTGTGACTGGCTGACAACCTAGAACATCAATGTTTCGTAACTGTCTGAGAAATGTTTCAGGAGTGTGGCTTTTCTCGTATCTAGTTAACTTTTTGTATAACCCCACGAATTAGGCTGTGGATATGACAATTGAAGCAACAAAGACCCAGGCTTATCTAGACGATCGTGCCCACGTGTTTCATTCGTGGTCAGCACAAGGAACACTCAACCCAACAGAAATCACTGGTGGCGAAGGTTCATATTTTTGGGATTCAACTGGCAAAAAATATCTTGACTTTACAAGTCAGTTAGTCAACCTAAACATCGGTCACCAACATCCAAAGTTGGTTGCGGCAATTCAAGAACAAGCAGGCAAACTTTGCACAGTTGCGCCACCGTTTGCCAACGCTTCTCGAAGTGAGGCGGCAAGATTAATTACAGAACTTGCACCTGGAGATTTAAACATGGTGTTTTTCACAAATGGTGGCGCTGAGGCTGCCGAATATGCAACGCGCATGGCAAAACTTCACACTGGTCGTCACAAAATTCTCACGACATATCGCTCGTATCACGGTTCAACAGCAGGTGCGATTGCTCTAACTGGCGACCCACGCAGATGGGCAAACGAAACTGGCGCATCGGGTGCTGTGAAGTTTTGGGGACCATACCCATACCGCTCAGCGTTTCACTCAACGAGTGACAAACAAGAATGCGAACGAGCGCTTGAACACCTTGAAAGTGTGTTGATGGTTGAAGGTCCACAAACGGTCGCAATGATTGCACTCGAAACAGTGGTCGGCACCAATGGCATTTTGGTTCCACCTGATGGCTATCTGCAGGGCGTCCGAGATCTGTGTACAAAGCACGGCATTGTGATGATGTGTGATGAAGTGATGGCAGGTTTTGGTCGCTGTGGCGAATGGTTCGCAGTCAACAAATGGAATGTAACACCAGATCTGATCTGCTTCGCTAAAGGTGTCAACTCGGGTTATCTTCCACTTGGTGGCGTAGTCATTAGCCAAAAGATTGCCGACACCTTTAAAGACCGTGTGTTTCCTGGTGGACTGACATATAGCGGTCATCCACTTGCATGTGCGGCTGCGGTTGCGTCAATCAATATTTTCAAAGAAGAAAAAATTGTTGAGCATGCACGAATGCTGGGCAAAGACATCATCGGGCCGGCGCTTGAAAAAATTAAGGCAAAACATCCAAGCGTGGGCGACGTGCGTGGACTTGGCGTATTTTGGGCAATTGAACTTGTCAAGAATCGCGAGACTCGTGAGCCGCTTGTTCCATTTAATGCAGCAGGTGCAGATGCCAAACCAATGCTTGAACTCGTTGCAGCATGCAAAGAGCGCAATCTTTGGCCGTTTACACATTTCAATCGCATGCATGTTGTGCCGCCTTGCAATACGCCAGTTGAAGATGTCAAAGCTGGTCTCGCAATTATCGACGAAGTTCTTGACCTCGCTGACAAGCACTGCAAAAACTAACAAAAACCAAACGACTGTAAAGAAAGCAAAGTTCCGTTGCGTATTGTCTCGTTATTGCCAAGTGCTACCGAAATGATTGGCGATTTAGGATTGATTGATCAACTAGTTGGTCGCTCATGTGAATGCAATTGGCCAACGTCTTCTTTGAATCTGCCAATAGTTTCGCTTAGTCGAGTTGATTCGCTTGCTTTGTCCGGGCCAGCGATTGACGCTCAAGTGCGAGCTGCAATGAACAACGGTGAACAGCTTTATGCAATTGATGAACAGTTGCTTCGAGAGTTAGCCCCAGATGTAATTGTCACGCAAGATCTTTGTCGTGTTTGTGCAGTGTCAAGTGAAGATGTTTGTGATGTTGGTGCTCGCGTAATTTCACTTGACCCCCACACAATCAGCGAAGTTGCTGAGTCAGTCATCACGCTTGCTACGGCTCTTGGCGTCACGTCACGGGGTCAGCAAGTTGCTAAGCGAATGCTTGATCGTGTTGATAACGTGCGCAAGTCGGTTGCCGGCAAAACTCGTCCACGAGTTTTTATCGCCGAGTGGCTTGATCCTCCATTTGCTAGTGGACATTGGATTCCTGAAATGGTTGAAGCAGCTGGTGGTATCGAAGTGCTGGGCAAACCAGGCGTGCCATCTGTGGCGACAACTTGGCAGGCAGTTCGCCAAGCACAGCCAGACATTGTCGTATTTGCGCCATGCGGGTTTGATGAACAGCGCGCCGCAAAAGAAGCGTCTGTACTCGCACACGAATTCGATCCAAAATGGCAAACTGCATGCGTCAACGCTGATCGATTTTTTGCTCGCCCCGCACCATCAATTGCCGACGGTGTCGAACAACTTGCACAAATCTTTCACAACACGAGAACTAACTAAAATCATGTCGAACGAAAACAAAATCACCAAACTCGCAGGTCGTCCGCTGAATGAGCCAAATGAGTCGCGTCTTTCACCAGATAGTCCGGGCTACCAAATGATTATCTTGGCCCACGAAGAAGCAATGGCCCGCGGTGCCGATGGATATAAAGATCCGATCACATCACTCTTCGTAATCACTGCAACAGTCCATAAGGCCCGTGGGTTTTGCTGCCTTAACAACTGTCGCCACTGTCCTTATATCTAGTTATTAAAAGTGTCGGCAAATAAAAAAGGCGGGCCGCCGAAGCGACCCGCCAATTTTAATTAAATTAATTAGTTAACTCAGTTACCAGCCTCAGCAAGTACAACAGTTTCTGGCATGTATGCCGAACCTGTTGTGTCTACACCCATTCCGCTTAGCAACGCGAGCGCTGCAGTAACGATGTCATTGGTGTAAGCACCTGCATCTGGAGCCTTGGTCAACACGGTTCCGCCTTCAAGGTTCTTCGCTGATTGCGAAAGAGCCGCTGTGCGATCCCATGCTGCTGCATCGATCATGCCTGCGCCGCCTGCGGCTGGCCAGATCAATTTGTTAACTTCATTCATCTGCCACAACTGGTGACTCGCACCAAGCTTGGATCCCTTTGACACGACAATGTCTCGGCAAGCCGATGTGTTGTCGCGGCAGAATGCCCAACCTTGAAGTGAAGCAGCAACGAACTTTGTTGCTGTGTCAACGTATGCAGCATCTGTGAGGCGTGAACCGTCTGCCCAAATTGCGTCTTGCAACATACCAACACCCTCAGCCTCGTATGAAACGACGTTGAAAGCATCTGCTGTGTAGAGCGCCTTTGTTGCTGGGTCGACTGCTTCGAGAACTTGTGCGTACTCGTTGTAAGTCATTGCTTCTGCAGCATCAATATCGCCAGAGAGCAAGCCCGCCATGTCGAATTGTTGCTGAACAAGAGTTACATCTTTTGCTGGATCAAGACCGGCCTTGGTGAGTGCAGCGAAAATTTCAAACTCGTTGCCGTATCCCCAGTTGCCAATTTTCTTGCCTTTGAAGTCGGCTGAAGTTTTGATGTTCTTGTCCTTGAACGAAACCTGCAATGTGCCTGAACGTTGGAAGACTTGCGCGATGTTGACGATGTTTGCTCCACCTTCACGACTCGCAAGCGCCTTGGAAACCCAAGAGATTGCAAAGTCAGCCTCGCCGTTGGCGAGAACTGTTTGTGGTGAAATATCAACTGCACCTTCCAAGATGGTCACGTCAAGACACTGATCGGCGTAGAAGCCCTGATCTTGTGCTGCGTAATAACCAGCAAATTGTGCTTGAGTGAACCACTGAAGTTGCAACTTCACTGGTGTTGGCGTAACACACTCTGCGGCAGGAGCCGTAGTCTCTTCGGTCACTGCTGCTGTTGTATCAATAGGTGCTGCATCGTCACTACCGCCACAGGCGCCAGCGAACAATGACATCACAGCGATGCCTGCAAAGGCCATCTTTAATGATCGTTTCTTCATTTATTTCTCCCCCGGGTTTTATCCCGCATTTGTTTTTATTTAGTCTCACCCTTGCGAGTGACACTCTCCAAAATTATGGAGACTGTGTAGAACGCTAGCCCAAGTAGGCACGCACCCAAAACGTAGGCCCATGCTGCCGCATTCTTAGAATTTGCGATATTGCTCGTAATCCGACTGCCCAGACCGTTCTGTAGCCCACCAAAGTATTCGCTCACGAAAGCCGTGATTACTGAAGCGGGTGCAGCCACTTTTAACGCTGTAAACAGATACGGCACAGCATTTGGCACGCGGACTTTACGCAAGATCTCAATGTCGCTCGCGGCATAACTGCGCATTAATTCGACATGTGTAGAGCGCACTTGTGTTAAGCCTTTTGCAACATTCACAAGAACGATGAAATAAACAACAAGTGTGACCATAAATCGACGCGGAATTTCGCTCGTGATTGAGTACATATTGTTCAGGACTGCTACGAGGACAAAAATTGGAATTGCATTCAATGAAATCGCAAGTGGTGTGATTAATTGATTCAAAAAACTAAACCGACTTAAAACAAAACTCATTGCGATGCCAAGAATCGTGCCAATAATTAAACCAACTAGTGCATTGGTGCCAGAAACAGAAGTTGCATCCCAAATTCGGCTCGTATTTTTTGTGAACTGTTCAAATATCTTTGACGGTGCTGCCAAGAAATACGGCTTCAAGTCAAAAACTCTTACTGCGCTTTCCCATAGCAATAAAAACACTACGCCAAATGACAGCGGCACCATTATATTTTTGATGCGAGCGAGCATCTTCATCGATCCTCTAACCCTCGAATTGCATTCGCTGACGCATGCTCGGCTTGCGTGCCACGCAACGCCTCGCGCACTGCAGTGATGTTGCGAAAGAACCCATCAGCCGCACGAGTGTCTTCATTGCGCTTAGCGCCGAGATCTACATCAATGACTGAAGTGATTCTTCCTGGTCGCGGCGACATCACCACGACACGATTAGACAAATAGACGGCCTCAGGTATCGAGTGAGTCACAAACACGACTGTGGTTGCAGTTTCACCACAGATGCGCAACAACTCGCCTTGCATATATTCGCGAGTCATTTCGTCGAGCGCTCCGAAGGGCTCATCCATCAACAACAAAGGCGGATGTGCCGCGAGCGCCCGAGCAATTGCGATTCGCTGCTGCATTCCGCCAGAGAGTTGCCACGGATATAAATTGGCGAACTCAGGTAGTTTCACTAGTTCTAACATTTCAGCAGCGCGTGCCGCACGCTTTTCTTTGTCCCAACCTTTTAATTCAAGTGGGAGTTCGATATTTTTACTAACTGTACGCCAATCAAATAGTCCGGCTTGCTGAAACGCCATTCCATAATCTTGATCAAGGCGTGCCTGTGACACAGTTTTGTTATTGACCATCAGCGAACCGCTAGTTGGTTCAAGCAGGTTCGCTATCAATCGCAATAAAGTTGACTTGCCACAGCCCGACGGCCCGATCAATGAAACAAATTCGCCCTGATTAACAGTCAGATTGACATCAACAAGTGCATCAACTTGTTGTGCCTTACCTTGATTGAAAATTTTGCTTGCACCGATAACTTCAACAGCGCTCATATTGAAGACTCCTTTGGTCGATTACGCATCAAAAACACATCCGAAATTGCGACAAAACCTGCCATAACTAAACCGAGTGCGGCTGCACCAAAGACGGCCGTAAATACTTTCGCGGGGTCTCCGGTTGCTTCGCGTGCATATTCGATTATCAATCTTCCGATGCCGCCCTTGAGGCCCGTGCTGATTTCGGCAACAACGACGCCAACTACTGCACCAGATGCACCAAGTTTGAAAGCCGGCACCATAAACGGAACCGCCGCAGGAAATCGCAATTTGAATAACGTTTGCTTCCAGGAGGCCGCGTAACTTTCCATTAATTCGACGGCAGCAGCAGGTGCACTTGACAAACCACGAAGCGTGCCCACAGCAATCGGAAAGAACGCAAGAAATGTGCCGAGTATCGATGCAGATAGCCAACGCGGCCAAACAAAAGAACCGATTTCGAGTTTTCCACCCCAACTAACAACCAACGGGGCAAGCGCGATCAGCGGCACAGTTTGTGACATTACAAGATATGGCAGAAGCCCACGCTGAACGATTTTGAATCTAGCCATAAGCACGGCAAGACCAACGCCGATTGTTGTGCCCAGAAAAAAACCGACTAGCGAAAGTCGCAGTGAAAACCATGCACCAGAAAGAACCACGGCCCAAATCTTTTTATCAGATCCGCGAACTTCGGGACGACTATAGCGACTGAGCATTGTTGAGACATGCGGCATCGCGGTGTTATTGGCGCGCGGCAAAACACTGACACCGAAGAATTTTCCTCCGTCTTGTGGACCGATTATTTTATAAAGCTCCCAGATCGCAACAACCGAAAAAATAGAAACAATAAACATCGCTGTGCGATAAGCAACACGACGTGCAAAGTTCATTTTGGTTTTACTTTTTGGCTCTTGAAAGTTCTGCTAATTCTGGCAAAATATATTTGCCATAGGCCTCGAGGGTTTGCTCTTTGCCATCATGCTGCAAATAAATTGAGAATTGATCGACACCAAGGTCTTTTAGAGCCTTCAATCTGTTTAAGTGTTCGTCAACATTGCCCAGAATGCAGAACCGGTCGACAATTGAATCTGGCACAAATGTCGTGTGCGTATTGCCGGCTTGACCATGTTGTTTGTAGTCATAGCCTTGACGGTCTTTGATGTAATCAGTGAGCGCCTTTGGCACTGCGCTCGAGTCGCCATATCGCGACACAATGTCTGCCACGTGATTGCCGACCATGCCCCCGAACCAACGACACTGCTCACGCATGTGCGATAAGTCGTCGCCCACGTATGCCGGCGCAGCGACACAAATTTTTACGCTTTTCGGATCACGACCTGCATCGCGAGCGGCTTTGCGCACTGCATCAATTGTCCATGCTGCGATATCAATGTCGGCGAGTTGCAAAATAAAACCGTCACCGACTTCGCCTGTCAATTGCAACGCTTTTGGTCCGTATGCCGCCACCCAAACTTCACACTTGCTTTGTGATGCCCACTCGAATTTAATTTTTGATCCGTTGTATTCGATTTCGCGACCATTTGAAAGTTCACGAATTACATGAATACTCTCGCGCAATGTTGCGAGTGTTGTCGGTTTGCCGTTTGTAACACGGACGGCCGAATCGCCACGACCAATGCCGCACACAGTGCGATTGCCGTACATCTCATTTAATGTTGCAAACAAACTTGCCGTGACTGTCCAGTCACGAGTTGCCGGATTCGTAACCATTGGACCGACAATTACATTGCGTGTCTGCGCCAAAATTTGACTATATATAACGAATGGTTCTTCCCACAGGATGTGACTATCAAACGTCCATACGTGTGAAAAGCCATGCGCATCGGCTTTGCGCGCAAGATCAATTACCTGACTTGCAGGTGGCGTTGTCTGCAGAACAATGCCGATATCCATAATTGATTACCTGCTGTGTGGAAAGCCGAGATCAACTACTGATGTGCGTGGGTCTGGCCATCGTGATGTCACGACCTTTCCACGCGTATAGAAGTTGATTCCTTCTGGTCCGTACATGTGCTGATCGCCGAACAAACTTGCCTTCCAACCACCAAATGAGTAGTAAGAAACTGGCACAGGAATTGGAACGTTGATTCCAACCATGCCGACGTTCACTTCGTATTGAAACTGACGCGCTACTCCACCATCGCGGGTGAAGATAGCAGTGCCGTTACCGAATTGGTTGTCATTAATTGTTTGTAGACCTTCGTCATAGCTCTTAACACGCATGACAGTCAGAACTGGGCCGAAAATTTCTTCGTCATAACACTTCATGCCCGGCTTGACGTGGTCAATCAAACTTGGATTAAGAAAGAAACCTTCATCTTTTGCTTTGTCGGTGCCATCAATAATTACTTTGGCTCCTTCTTTGGCTGCACCAGTTACATAACTAGCAACTTTGTCACGATGCTCTCGTGTAATGAGCGGACCCATCTCGCTTGCTGGGTCTGTACCCGCGCCAACTTTAATATTTGGTACACGAGTTTTAATTCGGTCAACTAACGCATCGGCAACAGTGTCGACTGCGAGCACAACAGAAACAGCCATGCAACGCTCTCCTGCTGAACCGTATGCAGCACTGATCGCCGCATCGGCTGCCATATCAAGGTCGGCATCAGGCAGAACCAACATATGATTCTTTGCGCCACCAAGTGCTTGCACACGCTTGCCGTTTTTTGTTCCGGTTTCGTAAACATATTTTGCAATCGGTGTTGAACCGACGAAACTTATAGCCGAGATATCTGGGTGGTCGAGCAAACGATCTACTGCAACTTTGTCGCCGTGCACCACGTTGTAGACACCATCTGGAAGACCTGCTTGACGAAGCAAGTCAGCAATGAACATTGATGCTGATGGATCTTTCTCGCTTGGCTTCAAAATAAATGTATTGCCGCACATGATCGCATTGGCGAACATCCACATTGGCACCATGGCTGGAAAGTTGAAC
>Ga0265593_1000657_pt1 | contig 17795 bp, 21 predicted proteins | sample saktaG_8_FD_190136 | JGI IMG/M metagenome (GOLD analysis project Ga0265593, IMG submission 190136) | Saline water microbial communities from Sakinaw Lake, British Columbia, Canada - sak_2011_5_24_36m | ecosystem: Environmental > Aquatic > Non-marine Saline and Alkaline > Saline ...
GACTAAACTTTGGCACTTTGGGCATCTTTTACAATTTTTTTAAAACTCATCCTAGATAATCCTTCATTAACCCCCATGGTAGCGAGGTTTTCTGATGGTTTCAGCAACTCGTTTTTTTCATTACGCCACGGTTGATAATTTTTGGGTGAGATTGTAAATTCCAATAGGAGTACGTCTGTCTCCAGCACTTACTTTATCCCCATCATATTTCCCTGTAAATGCCGGGATGGTTTTTAAAAGGGCAAAGCGTTCTTGTTTTCCTTTGGTTTCTTTCCGGTAAAGACTCAAGGCAGGTTGATTTTTTTCGCACACTAGAAGCGTATCGGTTGACTCATAATAGCCAAATTTAAGGTCTTTATTGATGAGCTTTGGATTCCAAAAGCTTGAATCGCCCAATCCATGGTCGATCTCTTTGGCAATCGCAATCATTCCTCCGCTTCGATAGAGATCCATTACTTCACCCGCAATAAGAGAAGTAATAAAAAAGGGAAGTAATAAAAGTTTTTTTACCATTCGTACCCTAAATCACTTAAGAATTTTTTATCGGTAGTCCATCCTTTTTTAACGGATACAAAAAGTTCGAGATAAACAGGCTTTGATGAAAGACGTTCGATTTTTTCACGGGCATTTTTACCAATACGTTTGATCGCAACGCCTCCCTTGCCAATAATAATTCCTTTTTGGGACTCTTTTTCTACAATAATAGTAGCTCGAATATGTTCTGTAGGAGAATCTTCATCGATTTTGTCGATTAAAACATCAGACTCATAAGGGATCTCATCACTGATATTATCAAAAATTGCTTCGCGGATAAATTCTTTATAAATCGTTCGTATCATTTCAGTTGTAATATTTTCAGGATCATAGAGATAAGGAGATTCATCTAAATACTTAACAATGGTATTCAGCAAGTCATTCTTACCCACATTTTTGGTGACTGACATGGGGATAAGTGCTTCAAATTTATCGCTGTACTGGTTGTACTCGCCAATTTTTTTAAGTAAATCAGCTTGAGAAATTTGATCTATTTTACTTAATACAATAATGTGTTTTCTCTTATCACCGTTGATTTCCAAAAATTTTTCATAATAACTGGTTTTGTCCGATGCTGGAGCGAGATAGACAACAATATCACAATCCCCTATTGCTTTAAGTGCTTCTTCGAGCATGTACTGGTTGAGAAGTTTTTCAGCTTGATGAAGCCCTGGGGTATCCACAAAAATGATTTGATCGTCATTGTGCATGACAATAGCATTGGAACGCTTACGCGTAGCATTCGCTTTTTGGCTTACTAGAGCGATTTTTTCCCCTAGTATCCAGTTCATCATGGTACTTTTACCCGCATTAGGTCGCCCTATAAGGGCAACAAATCCTGCTTTGCTCACGAAAGACCTTGGATTTCTACATGAAGTGTTGCGTGAATTCCATGACCAAGTTTAAGATCTAAATCATGTAATCCAACGGTTTTAATACCGTGTTTTGCATCCAATTCTTTTTTGTCGATTTCAATTCCATGCTGCTCTTGAAGTGCGGATGCGATTTCATCTTTGGTAACAGAACCAAAAAGATGCCCGGTATCCCCTAGCTTTTTCTTGATGACTACTTTAATCTCCGAGAGTGTTGCTTTAATGACATTTAAGCGTTCAATTTCGGCAACTTCATGAGCCGTTTTTTTACGCTGATCGGATTCGTATTTTTTTAATACTTCATTGGTTGCAAGAAGTGCAAGCCCTTTTCCGATAAGAAAATTCTTACCGTAACCATCTGCTACTTCTTTGATTTCGCCAGCTTTACCGACACCTTTTACGTCTTTAGATAATAATACTTTCATAATACTCCTTGAATTAACCTCGGATAATTTTGCCGTTAAAGCTGACAATTCCGTGAGCGAGATTGGACACTTTTGTGAAGCCCATATCGGTTAAGATACGTTGACAGTGAGCGCTTCGGCTACCAACGTGACAATAGACAATAATATTATCATCGTTTTTAAGTTCAGCTTCGTTAAGAGTTTGAAAGAAACTGCTGGTAGGAATTAGTACATCAGCCCCTTCGATACGTCCTGATTTCCACTCCATCCATTCACGTACATCCACGAGTTTAAAGGTAACCATCCCAAGTTCTCGAGCTTCAAAGAGTGAAATCAGTTCATCGGAATCAATGTTGCGTTTTTGAAGCAAGAACTCACATTCTTCTGTTGTAAGACCACGAGAATGCTGATGGGTAACGGTTTCGATCTCTTCAGATTTCATCAAAGATGCTGCGTATTCGGGAGTACAGAAAATTTGGCAGTGACAGACGCCTTCTTCTGGAATCTCTTTTTCAATAGCAGGAGCACAAGGACAGAGTCTATTGTCACTGCTTTTATAGACACCATCAACTTCTTCAACCATATAACAAGGACAAAATCGCTTGCTGTACATCATTTTATTACGAGCGAGTCCCATTTGGACCCCCTCATTAATTTCAGAAAGAGGATTATAAACCCAGTTAAATTGTTTAACTACTTTATCCGTAAATTTAATTGTTTTTTCAAGTTCAGCCTGAAATTCAGGTGAATTCATGTCTATCTTAATAATACTCATTTTTGTCCTTTATTATTTGTTTTTTCGTGCTTTTCCAGTAATAATGAAACGTAATGCGTTAAGTTTAATAAAGCCTCCGGCATCTTTTTGATCATAAACAGAATCTTCTTCAAAAGTACAGTATTCAGGGTTAAATAATGAGATGTCGGAACTGCGTCCAACAACCATAATATTACCTTTATAGAGTTTTAAACGAACCGTTCCTCGAACGTTTTGCTGTGTTTTATCGATGGCTGCCTGGAGCATCTCACGCTCTGGAGCAAACCAAAATCCATTGTAAATAAGTTTTGCATAGCGTGGCATAAGCTCATCTTTGAGGTGCGCTTCTTCACGGTCTAGGGTTAAGGACTCAATAGCGCGGTGTGCTTTGAGCATTACAGTTCCCCCCGGAGTTTCATAACATCCACGGCTTTTCATTCCGACAAAACGGTTTTCGACGATATCTGCACGTCCGATTCCATGACGACCAGCAATGATATTGAGCTGTTCAAGCATAACAGCGGGTGAGAGAGCTTTGCCATTTAGGGAAATTGGATCACCTTTTTCGTAGCCAAGTTCAATGTACTCGCACTCATCAGGAGCATTCTCCGGAGATGTAGTCCAGCGCCACATACTTTCCTCAGGCTCTGCAGCCGGATCTTCGAGGATTCCGCCTTCGTAGGAAATATGCAAGAGGTTTGCATCCATTGAATAGGGGGATTTAGTACCGCTCATTTCGATTTTGATACCGTGCTCTGCCGCATACGCTAAAAGCTTTTCTCTTGAATTTAAATCCCATTCGCGCCAAGGGGCGATGATAGTGAGAGCACTGTTTTGCCCTAAGTATCCCATTTCAAAACGGACTTGATCGTTTCCTTTTCCTGTTGCGCCATGACTGACGGCATCAGCACCGGTAATACGGGCAATTTCGGCTTGACGTTTGGCAATCAGTGGACGTGCAATGGAGGTTCCAAGAAGGTATTCTCCCTCATAAATGGCATTTGCCCGAAACATTGGGAAAACGTAATCACGCACAAACTCTTCGCGAAGATCTTCGATGTAGATGTTTTCAGGTTTGATACCAAGACTAATCGCTTTTGCACGAGCAGGTTCTACCTCTTCCCCTTGACCGATATCAGCAGTAAAGGTGACAACTTCACAGTGGTATTCATCTTGAAGCCATTTGAGGATAACACTGGTATCCAGACCACCTGAATACGCGAGTACGACTTTTTTAACCTCTTTTTTCATCATTCTATCCTATGAGTATATTTTCCACGTTACGTGAAGTAAATGGGGCGATTTTAGCAAAAAATAGATGAGATGAGGGTTAAAGTTTGAGATTGATCGAAGAAGCCGCTATATTTTCAGTAGCTTTGAGAAAATCAATGGTATTTTTGAGCTGAGAGAGAGAATAAAGTGTTAAAGAGCGCTCACTCTCTAAAAATTTTTGAACATTAAGAAGAAGATATGCTGCCTCTTCCATATCAGGAAGATTTGAAAATTGTGGCATTTGATCTAGTAATGATTCAAGCTTTTGAGTATCTTGAAGAATAATCGCTTTTTTGACATCATTGAGCCATATCGAGATTTTCTCTCCATGCTTCCAAAAGCCCTTTCATGACACGATTGATTTCATCCAGTTTTTCAGAATTGTTTTCTATGTTGGCTTCAATCAAGAGTCGTACTTGATAGGTATAAAGTCCTGAAAGATAATGGGCAACATCTCCTTGAGAATAATCAAGAATCACAATCAGTTCTGAAAATACTGCATTAGAACGATTAATCCAATAGGTTCGTCGTTCAATATCTCCATCGTTAATAGAACGTTTTGCTTGCATATTGAAGCGTAAGATCCCCTCATACATCATTTGAATTAATTTTTCGGGTGATTCTACTCCGACGTTGTTTTGGGTATAAGTATTATAGGCTAAATTGTTATTGTACATAATCGATTCCTTGAATATTTTAGAATAAAACGGTTTTAAAAGTGTTACTTAGCCTTTATGGTCGAATAATAATCCTGTAACTTCTTGCATTTTAGGTAATAACTGTTCTGCTTGTTCAAGTGGAAAGCGTCTAAGCACTTGATTGCGTTGGGTATCAATAACGGAGACATAAAAATCTTCGGAAGAGTTGTCAAAGCCAAAGCGAAGGGATGTACTAAATGGATCAAGTGAACGATTTAACTGATCGATCAATTTGTCCATCTGTTCTTGAGAGCCTACTTTCTCGGTTTTTGCATCAGTTTCTTTTTGTGCAACTTTTTCTTGATGAATTTGGGCTTTTTGAATCTCTTGAACACTTTGTGCTTGTTGAGTCTGTGCAACTTTTGGCGCGCTCATTTGCGATTGCTGCAATTTTGCCGTTGATTGTAATATTTCCATGCTGATTCTCCTTAAACTTTATTAGCAAAGCAATTTCTTACAGACTAAATCGCCCTAAAAAATAAAAACTTTAATTCCAAATTGATTCTACTGTGATACTCTTACGCTTATGAAACGTTATTGGAATCTTTTAGCGCTGGAGCCATTGCTGGCACAGCTTTCACTTATTCAACTTATTGCTTATTTTGGTGCATGGTTTAGCAATGTGGCAATTTATACGTTGCTTATTCAATTGCATGTAAGTGCATCGATCATTGCTTTTGTTGCGGCGCTTCATTTTTTTGCCGGTGTATTGCAAGCTCCTTTGAGCGGTGTTATCATTGATCGAATTTCTCCTAAAAAGCTGATGATTGTATTGACCATTACAGAGATCATTGCTACGTTATCGTTAATTAGTATTGATAATGTGTCCATGCTTGGGTGGTTGTATCTACTCGTGTTTATTCGTATGGGAGCTGCAAGTTTTCAATTTACGGTTGAAATGTCATTGCTGCCAAAAATAGTAGAGGGTAAGGCGTTGCAATATGCGAATGAAATTCATTCCATCATTTGGTCTTTTTCGTACACATTTGGAATGGCGCTTGGAGGTGCTGTTGTCTATTATGTTGGAACAACGTATGCTTTTTTGTTGGATGGACTTCTCTTTATTATTGTGTTTGTACTTGTCTTGAATTTAAAAATTAAGATTGAAATAAAACAAAATACCGAACGATTTTTGACAATGATGGGGGATGCGTTTCGCTACATTCGACGTGAACCCATCGTGATGCATTTAATGATTTTACATGCTGTGGTTGGCTTTACAGCATTTGATGCGCTGGTCGTTTTGAGTGTCGAAAAGTATTACGTGAGTGTTGTGGCCGTATCGCTTGGTATTGGTTTGGTGAATGCTTCCAGAGCCATTGGATTAACGATTGGACCACTGATTTTTGGTGAATGGGTAAATCTAAACCGGCTTAAATTTCTTTTTATTGCAGAAGGATTGACAATAATTATATGGGGAATCGTTATTGAGAATTTTTACCTCTCTTTAGTGGCTTCGGTAATGGTAGGACTTGTAACCACTACATTGTGGTCCTATACGTATACTTTACTGCAAGAACACACCCATTATGATTATTATGGGCGAGTGGTTGCTTATAATGATATGATTTTTTTAGCAACAGGTGCAATGGTATCGCTGCTGATTGGATTTTTGGTAGATCAAAAGTTTGGACTTGGAGCAATTGCTTCTATTTTAGGAAGTGCTTTTGTGGTTGCGGCAGTGTATTACCATTGGATTCGTTTACACTACACTTTGAAAGAGATTGGACATGAATGATATATCACTATAAAGAGTATGAAGTTGATCTTACTAAAATAACACGACTTTATCCGGCAGCCCTTATTAGCGTAGGGGGTGAGAGTGCATCGGTTTCGTTGGAATGGGCTGATATGAAAAAAGAGCAGATCACTCTTGAAGCGTATGTTCTGATCTGTGATTTTGATCCAGTGGGAGAAGTGCCTGTTAATCGTCTTGAAATACGGTTTGAAACAAAAGAAGGGCTTTTTGGGGCAATGAACGAAATAGCAATCTTAGTGAAAGAGGAGCATTAAGCTCCTTTTTCCTCCTCGATCATTTGCTTGTATTGATTAATAATGGTTTTGAGACGTATTCGATCCGGCATCTTACGAGAAGCTATGTAGCCAACAACTCCCCCTTCTGCATCAAGTTTCGGGACAATATTAACGACGACCCAGTAATATTTCCCATCTTTTCGAAGATTTTTAACATAGCCTTCCCATGTTTTACCCCCTTCAATGATCTTCCACATCCCCTCAAAAGCAGCTTTAGGCATATCTGGATGACGTAGTAAGCTGTGGGGCTGCCCAATCGCCTCTTCTTTAGAATAGAGGGTCATTTCGGTAAATTTACGATTAACAAAAGTAATAATACCTCTGGTATCCGTTTCGGATATAAGACTTCGTCCATCAAAGAGTACTTCTTCGTCAACCGGGGTAGGGCGTTTCATTGTTAAAATCCTTAGAATACAAAAATGTAATTTTGAAAATACAGTATAACAGAAACGAAAAAAAACTATATTTAAATCTGATTTTTTTGTCTTTGATGAAGCGAAAATCAAACAGTTGCTCATTATAATAGTAAATGAAGACAGATAGGCAAGAGGATTCCAAGTTGAACGTTATTGAACTTTTTAAAAAATTAATTGAAGCAAAAAGTCAAACTCCTGAGGATGGTGGGATCCTTGATTTTACTGAAAGCTATCTTGATGCTTTTACCTCTATTCGTGTTGATGTTGAAGGGGTGAAAAATCTTTTTGCGTATCGTCATTTTGGAGAAGGTGCGCATCTGTGTTTTGCGGGACATGTGGATGTCGTCCCTTCAGGTGAAGGATGGAAGAGTGATCCTTATGTGGCTACAGAAATGGATGGATACATCTATGGACGAGGCGCTCAGGACATGAAAAGTGGTGTCAGTGCTTTTGTTCAGGCACTAAAAGAAGCCAATGATTTTAGAGGGACACTTTCGGTATTACTCACGTCTGATGAAGAAGGACCGGCAAAGTTCGGAACAGCTGAGGTGTTAAAATATTTAAAAGAGCATGATTTACTTCCTGATGCCGTAGTAGTAGCGGAACCTACGTGTGAAGCGGTGTTTGGTGATGCTATCAAAGTAGGACGACGTGGTTCCATTAATGGTATTTTAGAAGTTCAAGGAAAGCAAGGGCATGCAGCGTATCCTGAAAAAGCGATCAATCCTATCCATCAAATGTCAGCCGTTTTGCCCAATCTTGCAGGAGCATTTTTAGATGAAGGGGATGAATATTTTGCTCCTAGTCAGCTAGTAGTCACGGATATTCGCTCTGGTATCGAGACAACCAATGTTTCGCCCGGAAGTCTCAAGATGATGTTTAATGTTCGTAATTCTACTAAAACCAATGGCGAGAGTATAGAAGCATTTATTAGCAGCCATTGTGAAGGGCTTGATTATGTTCTTAGTCTCGATCAATCGGCAGAACCTTTTGTGACGGATGCCAATACCCATATTGTTCAAGCGTTAAGTGAATCCATAAAAGAAGTGTGTGCCATTGTCCCGAAACATTCCACAGCAGGGGGAACATCGGATGCCCGTTTTATTGCGTCGTATGGGATTGATGTGATTGAGTTTGGAGTGATAAATGACACGATTCATGCTCCAAATGAGCGAACATCAATTGTTGAAGTTGAAAATTTATATAAAGTCTTCAGTGCATTAATCCAACGATTTTGATAGAATAGCGACTTTTAAAGGGAAATAATGAAAAAATTATTATGGATATTATTATGTGCTATCAGTGTCTTTAGTGCAGAGATACCATGGAACAGTTCATACGATCAGGCATTCGTGAAGGCCAAAAAAGAGGGGAAGCCTCTGATGGTACTCATTACAAGTGAAACATGCCGATGGTGTCGCAAGCTTGAATCAACGACACTTCAAGATGATGAGATCGCCTCGCGTATTACGACCTCGTTTCAAGCAGTAAATGTGACTAAAGATAAGAGTATTTATCCTAAAAATTTTACGGCTAAAATGGTTCCTATGAGCTATTTTATCGATCCACGCAGCGGAAAAGTGCTGTACTCAATTCCCGGATTTTGGGGAACAGAGGATTATAACTCTATTCTCGATGATGCACTTCAAAAATACAAAAAAGGTTTATAAAATGATGAAAAGTGTTCACACTCCTGATGCTCCTGCGGCAATCGGACCATATTCTCAAGCGATGATTGCTAACGGAATGGTATTTACTTCCGGTCAAATTGCTCTTACCCCTAGTGGTGAAATGCTTACCGGTGATGTCAAAGAGCAGTGTGCTCAAGTATTGGCGAATTTAAAAGCTGTTTTGGAAGCGGCGGGAAGCTCATTGGATAAAGTGGTTAAAACAACAATATTTTTAGATGATATGAATGATTTTGTGGCGGTTAATGAGCTGTATGCGCAAGCTTTTGGAGAGCATAAACCCGCACGTTCTACGGTTGCGGTTAAAACACTTCCTAAAAATGCATTGGTAGAAATCGATGCTATCGCCCTTATCTAAGAGCGATTTTTAACGTCCTGCTGGAAGTAAATTAGGCAGTGGAGGCTTTTGTTCTTCACTCCATCCTCCCCCTAATGCTTTATAAAGATTGATGGTTGAAATCAGCGTGTTTTGTTTTGCGAGGAGATAGCTTTGTCGAGCACTGATCCATTGCTGTTGGACGATGAGCATATCATTATAAGAGATGGTGCCGACGTTATATCGGAGTTTGGATTGTTCGAATGCAGTCTTGATCGCATCGCTTCGTTCTTTTTGATAGGTTAGTTGTTCATCCGCTTTTACATTTTGTCCGATGGCGTTATCGGAATCGTTTAGAGCACTTATAATCGCTTTTTGATACGCGGCTAAACTTTGATTGTGTTCTGCCTCAGCCGTTTTTATTTCCCCCTCAATTCTTCCTGCACTGAAAATAGGCAAAGTGATAGTGGGGAGAATTTTCCATATCGAGGTAGGATCTGAAGTAAGAGAACGAAGTTCTAAGCTCTGAACGCCAGCAAGCCCTGTAAGTTGGATGCTTGGGTAGTACGCTGCACGCGCGATACCGATTTTTGCATTGGCTGCGATGAGGTTTTCTTCTGCTAGTGCAATATCTGGACGGTGTTGTAACATCTCTGATGGAAGTGCACTTGGCAAATGAGGAAGAGTGATTTGCTCTAGCGGTGTCGTGGTTACATCACCGGGATTTCGACCCAAGAGGAGATTAAAGGTTGATTCTTCTGAGAGCTTGGACGCTTGCAGTTGAGCGAGAGTCGCTTTGGCACTTTGCAGTTCAGATTGTGATTGCAGTAGCGTGGTTTGAGGAATGATGCCGTGTTTGTATTTGAGACCATTTAGTGTATGAATTTCATCTGAAGCTTTGATATTTTCTCGTGCGAGTTCAATTTGAGATTCGAGAGATGCAATTTTTACGTAAGAGGCTGCAACATTGGAGGTGATGGCGATACGCAGAGTCTGTCGTGAAAATTCACTTGCCAACAGTTGTGCTCGTACTGCTTCGTTGGCACGGCGAACTCTACCAAAAAGGTCAATTTCATAACTGGCTAGTGAAAGATTGGCGGCATAAGTCGAAGTGACTCCATCACGTAATTGATAGGTTGTTGAATTACTTACCCCTTGACGTGTGAGAGAACCGTTAGCATTGATCTGCGGGTAGAGATACGATTTTGCCGTATCAAATTTTCCAAGCATTGCATCGATAGAGGCTTGCGCACTGATAAGATCAAAATTGTTGGCTAAAGCTTGCTCAACGCGTTTGGTTAGCTCATCGTCATTAAAGCTTTTCCACCATGTTGCATTGATGGGAATACTCTGGTTGATGTCGGTATAGCGAAACGTATTTGGAGTATCCGTCGCAGGTCGTACATAGTCAGGACCAATCGCACAACCACCTATGAGAAGTGCAAGAGAGGCGAAAAGAGTGATATTAGTTTTCATCAGAGACCTCTTTGTGTGGAGCGATTTTTTCTTGGAAGGTGGCGACCCAATAATAAAGATAGGGAATAAAGTACCGCTCGATAAACGTTGCCGCAAGCATCCCTCCAAACATCGCAACACCGATGGAAAAACGTCCTCCTGCACCCGCACCTGAGCTAAAAATCAGTGGCAGCATCCCTGCTAAAAAGGCAAAGGAAGTCATCATCATTGGTCGATACCGCAGACGTGCCGCTTCCATTGCTGCATCATAGATGTTTTTTCCTCCATGGCGCTGTTCTTCGGCAAACTCGACGACCAAAATCGCATTTTTTGCCGAGAGGGCGATAAGGGTGAGGAGTCCGATTTGAAAAAAGACATTGTTGTTTAAGAATGGGATGAGCCATACAACGGTGTACGCCCCCAAAATCCCATACGGAACAGCCAACATAATAGAAATCGGAAGCGTCCATCGTTCATACAAGGCTGCGAGGATGAGATAGACCATGATAAGAGCGAATGCCATAATAATCATCGCTTTGGAGCCGACCAATTTTTCTTGGAGATACAGACCATCCCAATCGTAGCTTGCAGAACTTGGAAGTATAGTATTGCCTGCATTTTCGACTACTTTGATGATTTCTCCTGAGCTGAATCCGGGAGCTGGAGAACCCATTACGGTGGTACTCAAAACACCGTTAAAGTGTTCGATGGAAGAAGGGGCACTGGACATAGTCACCTTCACCACACTAGAGAGAGGTATCATCACACCTGATGATGAGCGCACCCATGCTCTCCCTATGTCTTGGGGTGTTGCACGATAGGGGGCATCGGATTGCATTTGAACCCAGTAGGTTTTTCCGTTTTTGTCAAACTGATTGACGTACATGGTTCCAATCGAGGATTGGAGTGTTTGAAATATATCCGTAATCGAGAGTCCGAGCATCTTGGCTTTTTCACGATTGACTTCAACAGCTAAGGTTGGGGTCGTGATATTCATCGTAGTAAATGGATTTTTAATACTCGCTTCGTTGCGCAGTGTTCCTAAAAAAGCATTTGTCGTTTCATAAAGATGGGTAACATTGTTGTCTCCAGGTTGAAGAAGACGGAAACTAAACATATCCGATGGTCCCATTCCGCGTATCGGAGGAGGAGGCATAGCAAATACTTTTGCCTCTTTGATGCTTCCTAGTTTAGGTCCAAGTGAGCCTAATATACCAAAAATCTTTAGATCTTTGGAGGTTCGTTCACTCCATGGTTTAAGTCGGGTAAAAATAACCGCAGCATTGGGTTCTTGGGAAAAGGTAAGAATATTCAATCCCGTAATGGCAGTGTATTTTGCAACCCCTTCTTGCTTGCTCAACATGGATTCGACTTGTTTGACTACGTCGAGTGTTCGATTGGCAGTAGCACCATCAGGTAAGACGATAGCGGTAATAAAGTATCCCTGATCTTCCATCGGCAAAAAGGCTGTCGGAAGTGTTTTGTGGAAAAAAGCGATAAAAAAGTAGGTCGAGAGATAGATGATCAAAAAGATAAATGACTTTCGGATCATCCATCCTGAACGGCGGACATAATTTTCGGTCATCTTTCCAAAGACACGGTTGAACCAGCGGAAAAAACGTGCAGGCTCTTTTTCGTGATGTTTGAGAATCAATGCTCCGATTGCAGGGGCAAACGTCAACGCCATAAAGCCTGAGAAAACAACTGAGATAGCAATAGTTGCAGCGAATTGTTTATACAGCTGCCCTGTCATCCCTCCCATGAACGTAGCAGGGACAAAAACGGCACACATAACCAACACGATGGCGATAACGGGACCGGAAATTTGGCTCATGGCTTTGATCGCAGCGGCTCGTGGTGAGAGTTTTTCGCTTTGAAGTATCCGTTCCATGTTTTCAATAACGACGATGGCATCATCCACGACAATACCAATGGCGAGTACCAGTCCAAAGAGAGTGAGGGTATTGATAGAATATCCCAAAAGATACATCCCGATAAACGCCCCTGTAAGAGAGATCGGGATCGAGAGAACGGGGATAAGTGCAGCACGGGTACTTTGTAAAAAGAGATAGATAACCAAGCTGACTAAAATAATCGAAGCAAAGAGGGTGAAAAGAACCTCTTCAATTGAAATTTTGACAAAATCGGTAGTGTCGTAAGGGATAGAGTATTCAATTCCTTTAGGAAACTTATGGGAGAGTTGCTCCATCTTTGCAGCGACGGCAGCAGAGGTATCAAGTGCATTGGCATTGGTGTCGGCAAAAATCCCAATCATAGCTGCAGGTTTACCGTTGACTCGTCCAAAGAACTCATAGTTTTGACTTCCCAACTCTACCCGGGCAACATCTTTGAGACGGATGGTCGAGCCGTCATTTTTGGCACGGATGATGATGTTGGAAAACTCTTCAGGAGTGGAAAAACGTCCTTGTGAGGTGAGTTGCATTGTCCACATTTGCTCATTGGCTGTTGGACCTTGCCCCAAACGTCCCGGAGAGACTTGAAGATTTTGATCTCTAATGGCACCAGAAATTTCAGCAGTACTGACTCCCAAAGAAGCCATTTTGTCAGGGTTGAGCCAAATGCGCATAGCATAATCACGCTGACCGAAGATTTGTGCTCGTCCTGCACCGGGGATCTTTTTGATCTCATCGAGAAGATTGGAGGAGATATAGTTACTGATTTGAGTATCGGAAAAACTCGCATCCGGTGAAGTTATTGCCGTGATGAGGAGAATATCAGAGGTTTTTTTCTGAACACTTATTCCCAAATCACGGGTGGTTTGCGGCAGCTGTGCAAGGACGGTATTGATACGGTTTTGAACATCGACTGCCGCCAAATCTTGGTTGACACCGATGTTAAAAGTACACGTAATCGTCGCACTTCCCGGTAATGCAGCGGCTTTGGAACTCATGTACATCAGTCCATCGGCTCCAGAAATCTGAGACTCTAAGGGTGTTAAAATCGTATTGGCAATCGTCTGAGCATCTGCACCGGGGTACTGAGCACTTACGACCACTGTTGGAGGGGTAATATTGGGAAGTTGTGAGATTGGCAAGCTTTTAATAGCACTAAAACCTAACAGCATAATAATCAAAGCAATAACCGCCGATAAAACGGGACGATCGATAAAATATTTGCTAAACATGATTATTTACCATTCACAATAATGTCCGCACCGGGTCTGAGTTTCGCCAGTCCATCAGCAGCGATTTTATCACCCGTATTCACTCCGCTTTCGATCAAGACGTTTTCCCCGATCCATTCAGAAGCAATAACGCTTTTAGCGCTAACGGTATTATTGGCTTCAATGGCATAAACAAACTTCCCTTTATCTCCGCTCATAAGAGTTTTTTGTGGAACATAAAGGGCATTTTTCCACTCCATTCCTTTGACTTTTACGTGTACGAATTGTCCGGGAAGGAGAAGATGGTCTTGATTGTCTATGAGAGCACGGTAGCTGATTGTTCCGGTTGTAGGGTCAATAAAAGGAGAGATAAAGTTAATACTCCCTTTTTTATTGACAACCGTTCCATCTGCAAGAGTAAGTTCCACTTCGTATTTTCCATTTTTTGGAGCGATAAGTTTGCCCGAAGCGAGTGAATTTTGACGTGCAATTTTTTGGTTTTCGCTAAAGGTGAAATTGACATACATCGGATCGCTTTGATACATGGTCGTCATCAGTCCATTTGCTCCTGCTGAGATGTAAGTTCCTACATCCATCTTGGATTTGTCCACATAGCCACTCATCGGTGCTTTGATGGTTGTATAGCTGAGGTTGAGTTTGGCTTGCTCAAGAGAGGCTTTTGCCCCCATTACTGCGGCGGCGGTATTACTTTCATTAGCGTACGCATTGTCGAGATCTTGTTGACTTGCAGCATTAGCCAATGCCAGTGGTTTGATACGATTATAAATGGCTAGGGTATTGTTGTGATTTGCAACAGCGAGTTCATAGGCTGCTTTGGCAGTTTCCAAAGAATTCTTTAAATCCGATGGGTCAATGATAAAAAGTGTTTCCCCTTTACTTACCATTTGCCCTTCTGTATAAACGCGTTTTTGTAAATATCCGTTAACTCGTGCATAGATTTGAACGGTATTGAAAGCGAGTGTTTGACCTGTTGCTTCTAAAACCGCAGGAAAATTCCCAGAAGCCACTGTAGTTACTGTGACAGGGACAGGACCTTCTGGCGGCTTTTGCATTCCGGCAGCTTTTGGACGTTCGCATCCACTAAAGCTTAGCAATAGTACAGATGAGAGAGTTAATAAAGTGAAACGGTTCATAGAGATTCCTTGGGGGAGTTTTTAGGATAGTTCAAAAGAGAGCACATTTGTTTCAAAACGCGTAACGTTATGGCAAGTTCATTGGCGTCGATGTCACGATGAATATAATCATTCGCCTCAGCTAATGCTTTCATAGTAGGTTTTTCCAATGCAATTCCATGTGGGGTCAAGGTGACAAGGTTACACCGCTTATCATGTTTATCTGCAGTGCGAGCGATCAATGCCCGTTTTTCTAACCCTGCAATAAGTCTCGTGACACTCGCTTTATCTTTACCAACAAAATCGGCAATGGTTTGTTGCGTGGCACTTTTTTCATTCCATAATGTAACCATCACTTTAAACTGCTCGATGGTCATATCAATACCGTTAAGTGCGAGCTGTCGTGTTAAAAATGTACGCGCTGCAAAAGCAGCATGATTGGTTAAACAGCCTAATGATTCATCAACTGGGCATTCACATCGATTCATGATTTCTCCTATAGTTGACTATGCAACTAATTGAAGGAATTGTATCTCTACATCACTGAAATGTCAAGTTAGAGACTAATATTTAGTACCTCGGTTAAAAGTACCTCAAGATCCTCTTTGGTCGCTCCCGCAAAAGCATTATCCAAAAATAGATTGATCCCTTTGTTTTCGTGCTGAATCAACGGGACAATCTTAATCCCTGTAATTTCCGACATAAAATGAGAATGATCCCCTTCTTCGTAGGCGTGAAGGAGAATAGAACGGGAAAAATTGTTGAGAATATGATAGTAGATATGCAAAAATTCGGGTTCAAGGACTTTTAACCCATAAAAATGAGTGACGATACGGCTTTCGTGCGTTGCAATCGGATGGACTTGGGAAGGCTTAATCGTAATACCTATTTCCTCCTTGACTTCCCGTACGAGCGCTTCCAAAAGAGATTCATTCTCGTCCACTGTTCCTCCCGGGAACCCCATGCGACCATCCCAGCGATCGATCATAATGAGAGCAGGGCATTTGATATGCTGCATATCGTCTTTAAAATATTTCCATGGTGAAATCGATTCGACGTAGATGGCTAAAAATACAGCATTTTTTTTAAGATGGTCGCTGTGGCCAAAAGATACTCTTTGTGTTTTCATGGTTTGAACTTTCAATGATTTTTTAAATTAAAATTTTTATCGGATACGTTTTCCGACAATATCTCCAAAGAGAAGAACATCTTTTAAAACGGCTTTCTCACACAACCCATTTTCATCCAAGTTGACATAAAGCTCCCCTTTCTCGCTTGAAAAAATAGGTTCATTTAGAATCACTTTGACAAACTCTCCACTCTCCATACCTAAGACTTCCTTCATTTGAAAAGTATTGTTTTTATCCGTAAAAACAACATCGATTTTTCCATCTTTTTTATTTCCACCCAGCGCATAGAGGGATTGATTTTCAGGAGTTCTTGGGTAATGTTTCAGATTGAAAAATAAGCTTAAAATATCTTCTTGAGCATAGTAGCTCACAGGCTCCTCTTTCCAATCCTCCGAGTTGATATTCTCGAGAATGATATTTTTGTTAGGATGATCAAAGGTATAGATTCGAATTCTTTTTTTGGCATCCGTTTTGCGAATTTTAACAAATTTATTGGGGATTAATTTCCCTTTCACAACAATTCCATGACTTTCATAGACTTCAATCCGATTGTTGGTTAAAAGTTTTGCAAACCCTTCCGTTCGTGCTTCGATACGGATGGAATAGGATTGATCATCTCGGATTTCCAAAAGTGCATCGGCAGTACCGATACGTTCTAAAATCCCAAACGAGACTTCATAGGTTGCTTTTTGAACAGAAGCACAATACAGCGGCACATCAAGAAAAGCAAGGATAAAAAGTAAAATGGGCAGTAAATGTTTCATCGAATTTTTGTATCCTTGTTATGAATTACTCGCTTCGATCTAACTTTCTGAGACGATAACCCACTCCGCGTGTATTAACAATCATCCCGTTTTTAAGTTTTTTAATCAAGCGATGGATCCAGTATCGCATGGTTGCTGGGGCAATCTCTTCATTTTCCCATACGTAATTTTTGATCACATCAATACCCACAACATTGCCCAGATTTTGAATCAAAATTCTGAGGAGCAAAGACTCGATGCGTGTCAGTTCGATAGTAACCCCATGATAAAAAAGTTCGCTTGATATCAATGAATAGGTATAGCCTTGGGATAAGTTCACAATATCATCATTACTCCCACGGTTGGAAAGACGAAGCAGATTTTTTATTCGTAATATCAACTCTTCCATCTCAAAAGGTTTTTTCATATAGTCATGACACCCCATTGCAAATGCTTTTTTCAAATACTCCATTTCAACATGGGTTGAAATCATGATCGTGGGGGCTTGCACATAGCGTTCTTGTATGTATTCGAGTACTTCATACCCGTTAAAACGAGGTACATTAATGTCCAAAATGTAAAAATCATGCTGTTGATTGTATACCGCATCCATAGCACTCTCCCCATCGTAGCATTGATCAACAAAAAATCCCAATTCTACGAGCTCATTCGCAATGACCGTATTTGTGTAATAATCATCTTCAAGCAATAATGCCCTCATAAGTAATCTTCGATGATAATATCATCCAAGCCTGTTTTTTCGGCACTTAGATTAATGTGTAAATTTTTACCCACATGCTTAGTGACGATTTGATCGGGAGATACTTTCGTGACAGAATCTTTGAGTTCATACGTCACTGCGTTTTGAGCCTTAATAATAAGTGGTTTTCCAGACTTGGTTATGACCGTATGCTGACCGGAAATCCCTTCTTTGGTATGCAAAATTATTTCAATATTTTTTGCCATGCTCCACTCCTGCATTTTTTATCATCTAATTTATCAGAGTACTTTTATGAAATTAGATTTTTCATTTGAAAATATATCTTAAGATTGTTTGACAAATGTTTGATTTTACAGAGGAGAGTAAATACGCAGAAGCTTTATGTAGTCAGCCCTGAAAAATCATTTTTTGGTTAGTTTAGAGAGTTGCTTTGAGTGTTGTAAACTGAAGATTTAATCGAAAGTTTCCACTTCTTGATATGGCTATTAGCCATTAATACTA
>Ga0265593_1000663_pt1 | contig 17728 bp, 14 predicted proteins | sample saktaG_8_FD_190136 | JGI IMG/M metagenome (GOLD analysis project Ga0265593, IMG submission 190136) | Saline water microbial communities from Sakinaw Lake, British Columbia, Canada - sak_2011_5_24_36m | ecosystem: Environmental > Aquatic > Non-marine Saline and Alkaline > Saline ...
GTCTCCACCAGGATGGTCCCTATGGGCCCCAGGTCCTTCATGGTGGCTATCTTGTAGTCGAGCAGGTTCCCGTTCAGCATCACGCCGGTGACCGGGTCGTGCACCACCTCTTCTAACTTGGCCCGGCTCACTCCCATGATGCTGCCGCCGTACTGCTGACCTTCGCAGCTCATGCGATTGATAACCTTGCCGACGTCGTTGACGTTGACCATCCTGGTAACAATAACCTCGCCAGTCTCTGTGTCGACCTCGACCTCCATGAAATGTGCCTGCCGACAGAAACGCTTCCTGGGATTTTCGGGATTACATGTCCCATACTGCACATGATGGCTTGAGGTGAAGAATGGTTCCGACCACGCGATCCTGGCTCCCAAGTATTCCTCGGGGGCAAAGGGCCCGCATTCGCCTGCCAATCTGACTAAATCAGCCATGCTCATCTGCCGAGTGGGGTCGGACTTGACGTAAATCAGGCTATTTTCAATGTCCAAATCCTCAGGTTTTATGTTGGGAAAAGCCGGCTGGAAACTCCCCCTCTGCGTCGGCGAGGAAGGGCTGGTGGCAGATTCAAGTATCTTTTGCTTCAGTATCCTGGCCGCGTGGCGCACCGCCCAGCCATTGATAGACATATTTGTTGAGGAATCAGGCGTCATCCTGTAAAAGCCGGGGTAATTACTGGCATTATAATGGACATCCTGGAGACGGAAACCAAGTTCATCCGCCGCAATCCGGCAGTAGGAACTCTCGGCGTCAACGCCGTTATCGATTCCCATAGACAGGAGCGTGGCAGTACCATCGGTACGTTCTATACGGATGCCGAATTCACTGCTGCCAGCAGAATCGGCCCATTCCTGAGTCCAGGTGAAACCGACACCGTGCATGCGGCCGTTAGGCAGCTTCCTGGTGCCCGGCTTATGCCAGGACTCGTCCCATTTGAACTCAGCCTTGCCCTTTTCTATGCATTCTTTCAAACTATCCCGTATGGAGAACCCACGCCGTTTCTTCTCCTCGTCAAGCCATGCTATATCATGTCCTTCACATCCGTCGTTCTTCAACGCCACCTCGATCGAGTCCATCGACAGTTCGGCTGCGACGTGGTTCATTACCATCGTTAAGGTTAGAGCCGTTGGGAGTATCTCGCAACGAGTGGGCACTGTGCAACCTTTGTTGACCCAGATGGACTTGCATTGTCCCCTGATATTGGGGATCCTCGTGTTTTCATGTAGATGAAGCACAGGATAAAAAAGCGGGAAAATCGCGTTGACATGATATACGGTGGCATCGACGGCGGTTATGGTGCCGTCATTCTTAAAACCAACCTTAACGAAATATTTGCCCTCGTCCATGGAGCCACCGAAGAAATCCTCACGCCGGTTGAAAACATACTTCACCGTCCTTTCAGTTCTTCTGGATACCAGAGCAGCGCACCATAGGGGGCCAAGGTTCCAGTCTACCTGTGTCCAGCCTCCAAAGCTCGCGCCTTGATACGGCGCATGGATCTGAATTTTATTCATAGTTATCCCGCCGAACCACTCTGAGATGCGGCTTTTAGATATATGTACCCGCTGATGTTTCAACCATATTTCAGGGCAGTCGCCGTTCCATCTCCAGACTCCGCAGGGCCGCTCGGGTCCCACCCAGGTATTGGCGGTACGCTTGAAGCTGAACTCCACTACCTTGTCCGCCTCGGCAAACCCTTTCTTAATATCTCCGTGCGTCAGTTGGTCATATGCTCCACGGTTCCAGTGGTTCCCGTCTATATAGCGTTCGGGGAAGCTGAGGGTCGCCGAGGGATCGCTGGCCGCCACCGGGTCCAGGTTGAAAGGCCGCTCCTCCCAGTCGATCTCGATCAGGGAGAGCGCTTCCTCGGCGACGTCCTCGGTCTCAGCCGCCACTGCGGCGCCGACCAGTTCCCCTTCAAAATGGGCGACCTCGGGAAGTGGCCTGTCATTGCCGAAAAATCCCGCAGCTCTACCGATGATCTCCGTCTCCAGCACTTCAGGATCGTCGTAGCGCAGCACATACCTTACGCCCGGCAGCTTCTCGGCCCTGCTGGTATCCATACGCAGTATTCTGGCATGAGAGTAGGGAGACATCAGGAACCGCATATTGAGCATACCGGGAAGTTGTATATCCATGTTGTAATCGGCTTTACCTGAGGCCTTGGGCAGGCCATCGATCCTGCGTGGGCCCCTTTCCCCGATATGCTTGTATTCCTTCAGCGGATACTCGTCCGCCTTGAGGTTGTCGAACATCTCCAGCATGCGTTCTGTTTCGATTTCTGATTGTTTGGTCATCGTACTGCCTCCTTTGATTGATTAAATTCACCGCCCAGATAGCTGCGCAGAAAGTGCGACTGGTCTACCCTGTCCATAAACTCATTGTAGAAATATTTCAGTGCATCCAGCACGGGCACGGCCGCCGCCTGGCCCAATCCGCAGAGCGATGCTGCCGCCATCACCCTGGCCAGCTCCTCCAGCGTGCTTATATCCCTCTCCCTGCCGTCCCCCTGCTGTAAGCGTCCCAGTATCTCGAGCATCACCTCGGTCCCCTCGCGGCAGGGCGTGCATTTTCCGCAAGACTCCTCGCTGAGGAAGCGCATGTCGTTGTATACGATGTCGATGATGTCCCTCGTCGAATTGAAGACCACCACTGCGCCCGACCCCAGGAACGTCTCGTGTGACAGGGGTGTATCCATCATGTACCCGGGGATGATATTGCCCGTTGCACCTCCTACCTGCAATGCCTTGATATCCTCTGCGCCGGCGAGATTGACAACCAGCTCTTTCAACGGGCTGCCCATCTCCAGTTCGTAGACCCCGGGCCTGGCGACGTCGCCGCTGACACTGAAGACCTTGGTGCCCCTGCTCCTGCCCGTTCCCATAGCGCTGAACCAGCCGGCTCCTTTATCGATGATGCGGGGGATATTCATCAGGGTCTCGACGTTATTGATGATGGTCGGCATGTTCCACAGCCCGCGCTGCGGAGGATAAGGCGGTTTGTAGCGCGATTCACCCCTCTGCCCCTCTATGGAATTCATGAGGGCCGACTCCTCACCGCAGATGTACGCGCCCGCGCCCTCGAACACCTTGATATCCAGATGTTTCAAAAAGCCCTTCTCTTTGGCCTGCGCGACGTTGCGGCAGAGAGGGTCATACAGAAAATGATATTCGGCCCTGAGATAGATGAATGCCTGCTGTGCGCCGATGGCCAGGCCCGCGATGCAGATGCCCTCGATGAGGCCGAAGGGATCGTGAGATAATAGATACTTGTCCTTGAATGTCCCGACCTCACCCTCGTCTGCATTGCATATGAGATATTTCGTCTTGGCTTTAGTATTGCGGGCCAGCTCCCACTTCAGTCCGCAGGGGAAACCCGCTCCGCCGCGTCCCGTCAGTCCCGATTTCTTAATCTCCTCAACAATAGCCTTCGGCTTCATTTTCCGTGCCTTCTGGTAAGCCTTGAAGCCTCCATTCCTGAGGTAAGATTCTATATCCTGTGGATCGATCGCCCCGCAATTGCCCAGTACAATGCGCTTTTCCGCCACTTATAACCTCCTTGGATTCAATCTTTCTAAGTGCCTCTATTTAAAGGATTTCAATATCTCCGCTATCTTTGCAGGGGTCAGGTTCCCGTACACTGTGTCGTTGATCATCATGGCGGGGGCCTGGTCGCAGGCGCCGATACAGCCCACCTGCTCCAAAGAGAATCTGGCGTCGGCCGTGGTCTGTCCCGGCTCGATCCCCAGCTCTTTCTTTATGCTCCCGATCACGCCCTGCGCATCTTTCAGATCGCAGGGGAGGCAGCCGCACACACGGATGATATTCTTGCCCGCCGCGGCCACCGGAAGATATGCATAAAAGGTGGATACTCCGTAGATCTCGTTGAGCGGAAGCCCCGTTTTATCGGCCAGGGACGTCAGCACCGTTTTAGACAGGCTGCCGTTTTTACCGAGCTCCTGTTTCAGCAAAGCTAAAAGCTCCGCACGGTTACCGGTAGAAGATAGTGTTCCTTTTCCGGCAGCGCTCATCGTACTGCACCTCCCTTCCGGGCTTTAAAACCGGGCGCGGCACTCATCGCTCCGGTGGGGCAATGCTCGATGCATATTCCGCAGTCCCGGCAGGCTTCTGTATTTAAGGCCTCATCGAATCCTGTGACCACCTTCGACTTAAAACCGCGGTATCCTACGCTCAACACGTCTTTGCGGGCGATCTCATGGCAGGCCTTGACGCACTTGCGGCAGAGCACGCACTTGGATAAATCCCTTCTCACATAGGGGTTGGATTCTTCGGCTGGATAGAACCGTGGCGCCTTAACGTTGAAACGCGGGGCGCCCACCTGGTAATCCGAAGCCAGATTATGAAGGACGCAGTTCTCCGCATTGGTATCGTTCACGCAGTCGCCGGTATGTCCCGTCAACATCAGCTCCACGATGACCTTGCGTGCGGCCACCACCCTCGGTGTATGCGTGGACACTATCATCCCCTCAGCGACAGGTGTGTGGCAGGCCCCCATCAGAGTTTTGGAACCCTTCACCTCCACCACACACACACGGCAAACACCTGTGGGAAGCAAACCCTTGATATGGCAGAATGTGGGGATGGTGATGCCGCACGCCTCAGCCGCCTCAAGTATGGTGGTGCCGTCCCGGACCTTAATGCTTTTCCCATCGATTGAAAGTCGCACATTAGCCATATTCACACCCGCAATTCATTTTTCACAGCCTCCTCCTGATAGTTAATATTTACCTGTATCGGCTATTTCAACAGCAACAATTTTTACGATAGAGAATTACCTGAATCCTTAACCAGGAATCACATATTTTTCTTCAGTTCAGATACTATGCGTTCCGCCTCCTTAACCACGTCCTTAACTACATCGGCAGCATCTTTGATATCGGTGATCATGCCGGCCACAGCGCCGCAGCCGACGCTCCCGTCGGTCACGTCGCCTTCCAGCAGGCCGGGGATGATAGTGCCCCTGTAAAGCATGCTCACGTCTATTAGGGAGCCGCCGCCGGCTGCCACCTTCAGGCATTTTTCGGTCAGGTTATTGCGGATACCTCTTGCCATTCCCATGACCCCGGCGCAGGCTACGGTGCTGGTGTCGATGGCCTCAATGATCGCCTTTTTAACGTTGGGGTGGGTGTCGCACTCTGTCGTAGCCATAAAGCGGGTCCCCATATATATGCCCTCGGCTCCAAGTGCAAAAGCGGCCACCATCCCGCGCCCATCGACGATTCCTCCTCCTGCGACCACAGGTATCTTCAGCGCCCTGACTATCTGCGGTACAAGGACAAAGGTCGGCAGTTGATCTATGCCGGTGTGCCCGCCTCCCTCAAATCCTACGGCGATCATACAGTCAATGCCCGCGGCCTCCGCTCTTTTTGCTATTTCAACGTTGATGGATAAGCCCCTGCACAGGACGGTAATTCCTGCTCGTTTAAACTGGTCGACATAGTTCTCCATATTCTCGCCTGTTATTACAACCGCAGGCGCCTTTTCTTCAACGGCTACCTGGGCGGTCCGATCGGTGAATTCCTTACCCAGGTCAGGGAATGTCGGCGGAGGCAGAACGATGTTCACGGCAAAAGGTTTGCTGGTCAAAGTCCTTACCCTCTGAATCTCGCGCCGCAGCCGTTCACCGGTTTCTGCCACGTCCTTAGTCATCGTCGTTGACCCGGCGTTGGGCCCGATAACGCCCAAACCACCGGCATTGGATACTGCGGCAACCAGCTTGGCGCCGGTGATCCAGAGCATGGGCGCCTGGATAATGGGATATTCGATATTTAGTAGCTTGCAGACGCGGTTCTTTTTCATAGTTCCTCCCATTGGAATAAATTACTGACGTTGTTCAGGCTTATAAAGGTGTGGTCTCTCGGCATTTTTAAAATGACTTAGCATAGATTACTCGCCGGAGAAAGGTCACCCTCTCAGCCCCCATTGCCTTCAGTTGAGGCAGGATAGAGAACCCATGCTTTTGCCAAGAACAGCTCGCCTCCCAACTGAATAATTATTAACCGTACCCGAGAACCGCCTATGATTTAAAACCTACAGCATGATATCACTCAATATAAAATTTGTCAATATCGATATAAACACTATGGATATATATAATACTGGAAGATATTTAGCTGTCTCCGCCTTATTTAATGAGGTAAATATTTCGACGAAGTTCACGTGTTGACTTGCGGATTGCCTTGGTCAACGTACAATGACATAATTAGGGCATCATGTCCCACCCCCGCCTATATCCGCAACCGCTGTCCGGCATACGCGTCCTCGAGCTGTCCGGCCGCTGGACCGGGCTCTGCTGCAGGCTGCTCTGCGACCTGGGGGCCGAGGTTTTACTGGCGGAGCCGCCGGGAGGCAGCGTTGCGCGCTCGACCGGGCCTTTCCTGGCCGGCGAACCCGGGCCTGAACGCAGCCTTTCTTTCTGGTACGACAATGCCGGCAAGCTCGGCATAAACGTTGATCCGTCCGCCCCGCCGGGCCGGGAGCGCATCCTGAAACTGGCTCAATCTTGCGACGTGGTGGTCGAGTCTTACCCGCCCGGCTTCCTTGCCGCGTCCGGTCTTGGCTATGAGCCGTTCAGCCGTATTAACCCGGGCCTGGTCATGGCCTCGGTCAGCGGATTTGGGCAGTCCGGGCCTTACAGCAGCTACAAATCCTGCGGGTTGGCTGCGTCCGCTGCGGGCGGTCAGATGTACGTCTGCGGATCGACCGGCAGGCAGCCGCTGCAACCCTACGGCGAGCAGCCCTATTATCTGGCCTCGCTCTTTGCCGCCTGCGGCATACTGATGGCGCTGCGCTGGCGGGACCTGACGGGGAAGGGACAGCACATCGATATCTCGCTGCAGGAGGCCGCCGCCGCAGCCCTCGAACATGTCATGGTGCAGTATTTCCACGATAACGTGGTCCCCCGCCGACAGGGCAGCCTGCAATGGAACGGGGCGGCTGACCTCTTTCCCTGCCGCGACAGCTATATCTTCATGACCTTCAACCGCGAGTGGAATACGCTGGTGGAGCTGCTCGGCCGCCGCGACATGGCCGCCGAGTTAGGGCAGCCCGCCTGGGGTGATGAGAGTTACCGCAGGCTGCATATCGAGGACATACAGGAGGTGCTGACCTTCTGGACCTGCCAGCACGGCAGCGCCGAACTTTTCAAGCTGGGACAGGACATGCGATTTCCATGGGCGCCGGTTAGTTCGATAAAGGACGTGGCGCAGAACGTACAGCTGCGGGCCAGGCAATACTTCTTGCCGGCCGCTCACCCGCTGGCGGAGCAGGGGTTCGAGGTCACGCGGCCTGTCATCGTCTTTCCCGGCACACCCGACTATGAATGGAGGCGTGCGCCTTTCATTGGTGAGCATGACGGGGAAGTAGAGAATTTAATACAATCTGCGGGCGTACCTTCAGGTGTGCCCCTGCACGGTGATCATGGAATTAGTAGGGGCGGGTTTTCAAACCCGCCCAAATCGGGCGCACCTTCAGGTGCGCCCCTACAGGGGATACGAGTGCTGGATTTCACCTGGATGCTGGCCGGGCCCTATGCCACGCGCCTGCTGGCCGACTTCGGCGCAGAGGTGATCAAAGTGCAGTCGAAGCACACCGCGACCGGGGCAGAGGACAATCAAACGGGATATTTCACCACCTGGAACCGCAATAAGCTGGGCGTCACATTGGACCTGGGCAAGGTTGAGGCCAGGGAGATCGTTATCGAGCTGGTCAGAAAATGCGACATCGTCATGGAAAACTTTACGCCGCGCGTGATGCGTAACTGGGGGCTGGATTACGCGCGCTTGAAGGAGGCCAACCCCGGCCTGGTGATGGTCAGCCTCTCGGGATTCGGCCGCGGCGGGCCCTGGCAGGACTGTGCCGCGCTGGGGCCGACCGTGCAGGCGATGTCCGGGCTGACAAGGCTATCTTCGTACCGGGAGGGCAGGCCCAACGGCATCGGGTTCGCCCTTGCCGACCACATTTCCGGCCTCTACGCGGCGCTGGCGGCACTTTCCGCGCTGCGCCGCAGGAATTCCCACGGATGTGGTGAGTATATCGAGATTTCCGAGCTTGAGGCCGCCTGCAGCACGCTCGGGCCGGAGCTGATCAGCCTATCCCTCGGCGGCCGCGCCGCCGGCCCGCAGGGCAACAGCCCCTCCCGGCAGCCCGCCGCGCCGTACGGGTGTTATCCCTGCAGGGGAGATGACCGCTGGTGCGTGATCGCGGTCTACGACGAAGAGGAATGGCGGTCGCTATGCCGCGCCATGGGCGATCCCGTGTGGGCGCGGGAGCAGAAATTTGCGGACCTCCCGGGACGTTTAGAAAACGCGGAGGAGCTGGGCCTTCTGATCGGGGAATGGACGTCCGCCCACACCAATCAGGCTGTGTTTCATGTGCTGCAGGAAGCGGGTGTGCCGGCCGCGGCCGTCAACGATGCCTCGGACCTGGCTGCCGATCCCCAGCTTTGCGAGCGGGGCTTCTTCGTCGGGTTGCAGCACCCGGCCCTGGGCGTAATACGGGCCGATGGAAATCCCATCAGGATGAGCGGCACACCGGTGCGCTTTGTCAGCGCCGCGCCGCTGCTGGGGGCTGACAACCACCGGGTTTTCCTGGACCTGTTGGGTATGGATGAGCAGCGTTTCAACCTGCTGGTTTCACAGGGCGTTATCGCCTAAACGGACCTGCTGTAGACTACTTTACCGTCCATCAAGGTCATCTCAACACTGAGGTCTTTCAGTTTCGCCGGACCAACGCGCAGCGGGTCGCCGTTCAGCACCGCCAAGTCGGCCAGTTTGCCCCTCGACAGGCTCCCCAATTTACCTTCCAAGAAGCACGAGTAGGCGGCGTCAGCCGTGTACAATCTGAGAGCCTCCAGGGCTGAAACGGCTTGAGACGGCGCAACCTGCCGCCCGTTTTCAGCAAGCCGGGTCACGGCGGCGTAGATGCCCTTGAGCGGGTCGGGCCCGGCCACCGGTGCGTCCGACCCTGCCGCCACCCTCAGTCCCGATCTCAGCATGCCCTTTATGGCATAGAGGTGGCTTAGCTGCTCCCGAGGCACAGTGGCCAGGTAGCGTTCGCCGCTGTAATAGATGAAGGCCGGGTTGGTCGCCACGACCACCCCCAGTCGTGATAATTTACGGGCCGCCTCGGGCGTGCATACCGAGCAGTGCTCCAGGCGATGACGGCTGCCTTTGCGCGGGCATTTCTCCATGGCATATGCCAGGGCAGCGATGGTCGCCCTGACTGTAGTCTCCTCCACGGCGTGGATGGCCGCCTGCCGACCACTCTGCTGTATCTCGAGCACCAGGCGGTTGAGCTCATCCTGCGGAGGGTTGAGGCTGCCCCTGACCTCGTCCAGCATGATCTTGACCGCCCCTCTAAACAGCCCCGTGTCGTATTCGTTAAGCGGTTGTCCGGCGCTCAGTCGCCTTGCCCCTTCAACACCAGACATCATGACAGTGCGCGGCGAAAATACGCCTCGGCTCTTCCACTTGAGGAACCTGTTCCAGCGCTCGGGCCCGTTGCCCTGCGAAGCGTCCTGCACCGTGGTGATGCCTAGGCCCAGCAGTGTCCGGCCGGCGCGGGACACTGCCCTATCGAGCTCGGCTTCATCGACCGGGGGTATTACTTCGGCCAGGTAAGGGCCCATGCCGAAGAGCAGGCCGTTGGGATGGCCGGTCTCCAGGTCGCGCTCGATCATGCCGCCGGAGGGCTCCTCGCTGCGGCCGCTGATGCTCGCCAGCGCCAGCGCTGCGCTGTTGAGCACGTGGGCGTGGCCGCTGCGGTGCGTCAGCTTTACCGGGTGAGCGGTCGTGGCGCGGTCGAGATCGCGCAGGGTGGGATGCCTTTTCTCCGCCAGGTAGAACTCGTTGTAGCCGGCGCACCTGATCCATGCGCCGGCCGGCGTGGTAGCCGCCGCCGCCTTAATCCTGCTTATCATATCTTCGACGGATTTGACCGAGGCGGGGCTGAGGTCGATATTGATCAGGCTTTCGGCATAGGCCGTCACATGGCAGTGCGCATCGTGGAAAGCCGGGATCACGGTCCTGCCACGGCAGTCGATGACCTGCGTGGCGTCGCCGGCCAGCTTTGGATCTATATCTTTGCTGCTTATCTTGAGTATATGCGCGCCGTGGATGTAGATGGTCATGGCCCGCGGGCAGCGCGGGTCGAACGTGATGGCGCCTGCATTGCGCAGAACCAGGCCGGCCTTAATATTGCCCATCGCGTACCCTCTGGAAATAGAGATTCAGCCCTTCGTAAAAGGCGAGGGCGGTATCGTCCAGGTCGGGTGGCGGCATAAGGTCGGCTTCAGAGGGGTGGTACAGCTCCTCTTCGCCCACCGGCAGCACCGGCAGGGCGGTATCCGATTTCCCGTCCCAGCTTGCGGTGAAGGGCAGGCCGATCTTGCCCAGGGGCGGGTCCACCGTTGCATCTACCAGCACATATCGCCCCTTTATCTCGACCCTGCAGGCCAGATGGTTGACCGGGCCCATCTGCTGCGCCAGCTTCCACAGCTCCGGCGGGTATAGCTCCTCGAACTCCGCCCAGCGGTAAGGGTACACGGCGTAGAGGACGTTCAGTCCCATCCTGCTGTACATATCGCACATCAGCAGGTGCTTGGGCGTACAGGAGCCCATGTTTATCTCAAGTATGCGCCGGTATTCGACCGGGCTGTTCAGTTCGGGCAGCACGCCGTAGGGGATATCGCGTATCCTGTGAAAGACCGCTATCATTGCATCCCTGCCGTTGCTTCCACCCGTCCACTTTCGCAGTGTGCGGCCGACGATATCGCCCCCATTCATATCCATAAGGGTAAAGCAAGCCGGTCGGTTCGTCAAAAGGTTCGGCTTTTACTTCAGCTTTGCCGTCCTTTACATTATAATTTACGCGGATCTACGTGTCAGAGTTGTTTTATATGGAGCCGATTCCAAATAAGTTCACAAGGCTTACACAACCGGGATTATGTGAAGCCGTTCAAATCCTGGTGAACGCATTTACGGGCGATCCGCTGATGGAGTACCTTTTACCCGGCCACGCCGACCGGCCTGAACAGCTGAGCCAGTTTTTCCAGGCTAACCTGGAGTATGCCGTTAAGGCGGGTGAGGCGTATATCGACTCGTCCTCGTCCGGGGTGGCGGTGTGGCTCTTTCCCGGGGATGCTGAGCGGTCGGTTGTACCAAGGCAGGACGACCCGCGGTTCGGCCTGAAGGATGTACTGGGAGAGCATACATACCAGAGGTTAAGCCGTTTCACGCAGTACATTAATAAGCAGCACAGGGAGTTGATACCGGGGAGCTACTGCTACTTGATGTTCCTGGGTGTTGACAGGGCGCAACAGGGGAAAGGTACAGGCAGCCTGCTGATCAGGCCTGTACTTGATAGGGCTGACCAAAAGCGGCTGCCCTGCTTGCTGGATACCATGACTAAAAAGAACGTTGCATTCTACGCAAGGCATGATTTTGAGGTTAGAAGTGAAACGTGGGTGTGCGGGGACGGCCCCCGGGCCTGGGCCATGGTCAGGCAGCCGCGGCCGTAATATCAGCCGCCGCACGCCCTGGCTACGGCGGCCTATTCCAGGTGGAAAATCCGTGCCGCATTCTTATACAGGAACTTCTCCTTTACGCTGTCCTTTAACGGCCACTGGTCGACCTCATTAAGCACATCCCTGATCTGCATGCCGATGGAGAGCCAGTCGGAGCCGAAGCAGATCTTGTCCTGTATGGTGGAGTTGGCATAGCGCATGAACATGTCCCAGCCGGTATCAGGCGTGGCAACATATTTAGGCCTGTGCGCTGACGTGTCGACGTAAAGGTTATCGTACTTCCATGCCATGAGGACCATATCTGGTATCCACGGCCAGCCGCCGTGCCCGGCTATGATATTCAGCCTGGGGAAATCGATCAGCACCTGCTCCAGGTAACGTGGATGCCCGTAATACATTGAAATGTTCGCCATCCAGTTTACCGATGTATGTATCCAGATGGGCGCCCCCATTTTTTCGCACAGGTTGTAGACCGGGTAATAGCGCCGGTCATCGGCGTAATAGCCGTGCACGAAGGGACGAAACACCACGGCCTTGAAGCCCTGGGTGGTGAGGGCGCGCTCCACATTGGCCAGGCTCTCTTCCGGCTTGTGCGGATTGAAGCCGGCAAAGGCGATAAACTGTCCCGGGTACTTTTTCAGTATGTCTTCCACGTAATTGTTTGGCAGGGCCGAGCCCGTGGCGCCGGACTCGTCCATATTATGTACGGCAGACCAGGTGATACCATTTTCGTTGAGTATTCTGACGAAGTTTTCCATGCCTATGGGGCCCGTCTCGGCCAGGTCAATGAGTGTTTCGAGCAGCTTATCGCTTGAGAGGGTATTGGTCATCTCATCGAACTCCTGCGGGGTGAGGCCCAGCCAGGCGCTCCACCTGGCGCCGAACAGCTTGATATAGCCCTCCATGCCGGGTTGGGGAGTAAAGAGATCGGCGAACAGCATCTCCCGCGTGGGCAACGTGTTGGAGACATCTATGATCATATGTCAGACCTCCCTCGATCGGCTCATAATTCGCTGCACAATTGCATGCGCATTCGGGTATATATTTGCCGGCCAGACGCGGATTTCAAAGCCTATATCCAGATCACTCCTTCCTTGCGGAGTTCATTGATCTCTGCGTCCGTTTTGTTTAAATAGTCTTTCAGCACCGCGTTGCTGTGCTCCCCCAGTTCAGGGTCGTGCGGGTTTGTCCCCGGTTCAACTCCCACGGTGAGTCCGGCGAATTTAATGGGGGTATTGAATGTCTTTACATGTCCCAGTTTGGGGTGCTCGACATCAACCACCATATCCCTGGCCTTCAGGTGCGGGTCATCCAAGAGCTCTTTTATGTCTTTGACTATACCCACGGGCGCACCCATCGCTACCAGCAGGGTTACCAGGTCATCAGCAGTCTGCGTGGCCCTCACCCATTCGGCGAAAGCCTTATTGAGCTCGGCCTGGTTGATGGCGCGGTTGATGAATGCGTCCATATTGTCGCCGCCGTATTTTTCGACGAGATCATCGCGTCCCATCAGACGATAGAGCTCCTCGAATACAGGGCCGCCGAAAGCACACACCATTACCCACCGGTCATCCTTGGTGAGAAAAGCATCCCATGGTGCGCCGAACGGATCCAGATTTCCCCGCCTGGGCGGAGCAACTCCTTCCATGCTCGTCTTAATAACATTCTCTTCCAGCATTGTAAATATGCTATCCACCATGGCAACTTCGAGTTTCTGCCCTGCCCCGGTCATATCTCTCAGGCGCAAAGCGGAAAGGATACCGACCAGCCAGTAAAGTCCCGTGATGGAATCGGCTATGCCCGGCCCTGTCTTGAGCGGCGGCATATCAGGGTAACCTGTTAGGCTCATCAGGCCGCCCATAGCCTGACCTATGGGGTCGACACAATGCATATGTGAATAAGGCCCAAAGCTGCCAAAACCTGAAGTCGAAGCGTATATTATCTGCGGATTTGCCTTTTTAACAGTCTCATAATCGAGGCCCAGGTCTTCCATGGCGCCCGGCATGAAATTTTCCGTGAGTATGTCGCACTTTTTGGCCAATCCCAGGAATATTTCTTTGCCCTTTGCGTTTTTCAAATTCAAGGCAACAGATTTTTTTCCTCTATTCAGGGTGGCGAAATAGCCGCTGTAATTATTTTTAAAGGGCGGTATGATCCTGGTCTTATCGCCTACCGGGGCAGCTTCAATTTTAATAATCTCCGCGCCCAAATCGCCGAGTATTTGGGTGGCAAAGGGCCCGGCATATATCCAGGTCAGGTCGAGTACTTTGATTCCGCTCAATGGTTTTACACTCATGATGTCCTCCTTATCCGGCAAATTTATCAAATTCTACTTTTAGACTATTACATGTGACTTTGCCGACGATTACTTTCGAATTAGCATTCTTCATAGTAGCTGCCGCATGTAAGTTACCCGAGGGCTGGATAAGCCCGACCCTCGATTTTCCGCTGCAATTGGTTCTTTACCTGCCGATCTACAGGTTGTTTATCAGGCTGACCACTTCATTTGCCGTCAATACGGGCGCCATCATCAGGCCCATTCTCTGGCAGGCCAATTTGGTGGTTTCAATATTGGCGGTGGCCGATGCGTCGCTAACAAGTACGGACAGGTAGCCACGGTCCCATCCGCTTCGTATAGTAGCTTCCACGCACTGGTCGATTTCACATCCGCAAACGATAATAGTCTTTGTGCCCAGATAATGGAGATAAGTCTGCAGGTTCGTCCCCTCGAAGGTGCTCCAGAGGCGTTTGTCGATGACCAGGTCTTTGGGTTCCATAACTGCCTTAAGCTCGTCGACGATATCGATATTCCACGTATCGCCCAGCATCAGGTCCGGTATGGCGGTGCGGAGGAAGCTGATAAGTGCTTCAAAATAGGAGCCCGGAAAAAGATCTTTCCCTCCCGCCAGGAATGTCTGGCGAACCCAAATCACTGGTATTTCCTTTTTTCTGCAGGCTGCGACAATATTTTTGATATTCTGAACCAGCCCCAGTTCTTCGGCGACCTTCCAGGTCCCCGTGAAATTTAAGTTGCCGTCCTTATGAACAATGTCATTCTGTGCGTCAACAACGATAAAGACTGTGGACTCCTTTTGCACGAACCTTTTCCAATCTATCAGTTCGTAAAATGTTTTTCCGGACAACAGGTCGTTTATAAGCTGATTAAAAGTCGTTTTGTATTCCTTCTTAGCCATTTTTCTGCCTCCTTATTTATTTACAATAAATACTCTTGTTGTCCCGTATTTAGCACTGCTAATATCGATATGTTCAGATCAGGCCATCTTCCTGCGGTAGAGCAGGTAGTAGATAACACCGATAACAAACCACGCCACGAAGACGATCAGGGCTTCGGTTGTGAGTATGCCCAGGGAGATAAGGAAGGTGGGCACGACGCCGATCAGGGCCAGGATGGGTATCAGGTTGCCCCAGGGCAACCTGTAAGGCCGCTCGGCATCGGGTGCCTTCTTGCGAAGTACCATTACGCTGATAGCGGTCAGGGCGTAGGTCACCAGAACAGCCGATGCGGCGGTATCGAAGAGCACAATGAGCTGGGGCACAAAGCTGCCGATAATGCCCAGGATGCCCACGAAGATGATCGCCCAGTGAGGGACGCCGAAGCGCTTGTTGACCCTGGCGAAGAAAGGCGGCAGCTCGTGGTCCTTGGCCATGGCCATCATCAACCTGGATGCGCCCACCACGAACCCGTTGAGGGTGGTCACCAAGCCGCAGAGGCCGGCTATGATGATGATGGCGGGCCCGGACGGACCGAGCAGCTTCTCGGCGATGGGCACGATAGGTACGGGGTCCGTGCTGTTGGCTATCTGCTCCCAGGGCAGGACGCCGGCATTGACGATGGCCACCGACATGTAGGCTATTAATACAAACAATATGGACATCGGGATAACGAAGACCATTTTACGCACCGGGGATTTCACTTCCTCGGCTGCCTGGGGCAGTATGTCGTAGCCCATGAAGCCCAGGAAGTAGATGGGCACCATCAGGAACATACCGGCGACCCCGCGGCCGAAGAAAGGTGTGAGGTTGGCCACGTCTATCTGGGCGAAGCCGGGTATGGCATAGATAAAAATGCCTCCGAACAGGACGAGCGTGAGGATCAATTGCACGATGGCGGAGAAGGTGATGCCTATCAGGTTGATGACGGTGAAGATAACCGCCGCACCAACACCGACCCAGGCGACGGGGGCTCCGGGGATAATGCCGGCGGCCAGCTTGCCGATGATAATGCATTCACCCGGCATCATGGCCGCATATGCCAGCACCAGCAGCCAGCCGGCGGTGAAGCCGCCGAACTTGTTCATGGCGCGCTTGACGTAGATGTAAGCGCCTCCCGCCACGGGCATCATAGCGCAAAGTTCGGCGAAGCACAGCCCGACGAAAAGGGTGAACACGGCCGCTACGATGAGGGAGAGGATGCTGGCCGGGCCGCCCCGGTCGAGGAACACATTTGCCAGTACCGCCCAGGCCATGCCGACCATCGCACCGGTCAGCAGCGTGAAGAGCGTAACCAGCGTAAGCCCGCGTTTTAAATTTGTAGGTTTTTCTTGCATGCCGTCGCCTCCCTTGATTTTAATTGAGCCGTGAATACAGAGCCAACAATGTAATTAGACAATTTATAATTACATAATTGTATTTCTTTGTCAATATGTCCTGTAAAATATATACTATACGTGGGTGGTTCCGGATGGCAAAGTATAAAGCTGCTGAAAAAAAGGTGACGGGCCTGACCTCTGCGGCAGGCAGTGCCGGGTCGGATGGTGTGAATCTGGCTTCGCTGATCCTTTCGCAGGCTTTCGTCAACTGGCACAAGGCGTTCATGAGATTGCTCGACCCTTACAAGCTGACCTATTCTCAGTGGATCATATTGCAAACGTTGATGTCGGCGGGTGAGCCCATGTCGCCATCGGAGCTTAACCGCTACCTGACCATCGAAGGCACGTCCATCAGCGTGGTCATTGACGGGATCGAGGAGCGGGGCCTTATACAGAGGCGGCGTTCGAGGGTGGACCGACGCGTGGTCAAGGTGCGCCTGACTGCCGAGGGGCAGGTGTTGTTGGGCGATGTCAACATGCAGATAAGCAGGTTAATCGAAAATATCTACGGTCCTTTTAGCGCCGCCGAACGTAATCAACTCATATCTCTGTGCCGCAGGATACGCGACGCCTCGATCAGGCACAACGGCGGCAACCCTGATATCGTCGAGCATATATTGCTGAAATTCAGCAGGGTTGGCCAGGATGGTTAGCCAGAGCTGATGCCGAAACATTTGTTTTTAAGTTATGGTAATAATCTGCTTCTTGCAGGAAGGTGATCTATGGGTATCATCGAGACTATAAATGCGAGATACAACCTGCGACATATATATAAAAAGTTTATACTCCTCTTATCACTCATTGTGTTGCCCGCTCTCCTGCTCGTGAACTGCCAGTGTCAGTTAAAACCAGGGCAACCACCGGATGTGGTAACCCTGCAGCTAAAAGGGATGCACCAGGCGCAGTTCGCCGGCTTCTACCTGGCTCAGGAGAAAGGGTACTATTCACAGGAAAACATCGAGGTGACCTTTCTGGAGGGGGAGAAGGATCTGGCCATTGTGCAGCGGGTTGTTTACGGACAGGCGGATTTCGCTGTGATAGCCCCGGAATCCGTCTTGACGGCGCGCAGCCAGGGACAACCGGTAACTGCCATTGCCGCTATCTACCGGCAGAGCCCGATAGTTTATGTGGCCATGTCTGACTCAGGTATCTTACGACCCCGGGACTTTCTGGGTAAGACAGTGGCAACACTGGATGCCAGCGGATCGCAACAGGACCTCCAGGTACAATTCTATATCATGATGAAGAGGCTGAGACTGGATATCTCAAAGATGAAACTCATCGCCTGGGATCCCGTCTATACAACGTTTTATCGTGGTGAGGCAGACATCACCCCCTGTTATTCAAGCGTCGGCCTGATCGAGATGAGACACAAGGGATTGAAGCTCAATCTCATCTGGCCAAGCGACTACGGCGTTTACTTTTACTCAGATATGGTGGTAACCAGAGCTAGCCTGATCACAGAGAACCCCGGCCTGGTAACCCGCTTCCTGCGCGCTACGCTCAGGGGTTGGCAGGATGCCATCGAGGACTACCAGCAAGCCGTGCCCGTAGTAGAAATATGACCAGGGCACGGA
>Ga0265593_1000669_pt1 | contig 17615 bp, 11 predicted proteins | sample saktaG_8_FD_190136 | JGI IMG/M metagenome (GOLD analysis project Ga0265593, IMG submission 190136) | Saline water microbial communities from Sakinaw Lake, British Columbia, Canada - sak_2011_5_24_36m | ecosystem: Environmental > Aquatic > Non-marine Saline and Alkaline > Saline ...
CAGGCGTGCGCAATGGCAATTCGGCGACACTTTCCAACTGGCGACGATGTTCCGGGGCAAGGATTAGGGCGACATCGAAAAACTGGTTGTTTTCGTAAAACCTGCCGACGATGCGTCCGTCGTAAGCCGTCTGTAGGGCGTCTGCCGCCTCCATTGGCCTGATGCCAAAACTCGCCAGCCGCTCGGATAGCAGACGGATTTGCAGCAGCGGCGCATTGGGCGGCGAGCGCAGTTGCACCTCCCCCGCGCCTTTGATTTGGCGGATAAGCCCGGCGATTTCCTGGGCCTTGGCATCGGCGGTCGCCAAGTCGCCGCCGTAGAGGTTCACCACCACCGGCGAGGTGTAGCCGGAGATGGTTTCATCCACCCGCTCGGTGAGAAAGGTGTTGGCCTCGAAACCCAGGCCGGGGAAATCCTCCAATAATGCACGAAGTTGGTCCAGTACCGCCTGTTGCCCCCGTCCGTCCAAGCGCTTTAGCCGCACCTCGTATTCACTGTAATGACTGCCGTAGGTGTCGGCCCCGCGTTCTGCTCGACCGGCCCATTGCGAGACCGATTCCACGCCGGCAATCTTCAGAAACCGTCGCGTCAACTCCCCGCCCATGCGTAGAGATTCCTCCAGCGAGGTGCCGGGGGCTGCGCTGGTATGGATGATGTAATGGCCTTCGCGCAACTGCGGCAGGAAATCACCCCCCAGCTTGGGAGCGAAAAACAGCCCCGCCAATAAGGCCAAGGTGCTTAAACCCAGCGTCCTCAGCGGCGCATGGGCGGCACGCAGCAGCAAACCTTCGTAGAGGGGTTGGATGAGGCGGATTAAAGGGGGCGGGCCAGAGTGATCGGCCCGGCGCGAGTTCCCCCCCAATAGCAGGAAACACAGTGCGGGCGTAACGGTCAGCGCAACCAGCAGCGACAAAAGAATGGCAAGTATGTAAGCCTGTCCGAGAGGGGCAAAAAGCCGCCCGGCCACACCGCCTAGGGTCAGCAACGGCGCAAACCCCAACGCCACGATGAAGCTGGCATAAACCACCGAACCACGCACTTCCATGGAAGCTTTGAACACGACGCGGGAGACTGCAAGCGGTTTGGGCTGGAGGCGGTTTTCCCGGAGTCTGCGGAAGATGTTTTCAGTGTCAATGATGGCATCGTCCACCACTTCACCGAGGGCAATCGCTAGGCCGCCGAGCACCATGATGTTCAGATTGATGCCCATGGCCAACAGGGCCACCATCGCACCCAGCAGGGATAGCGGAATCGCCAAGGCAGAAATAAAAGCGGTGCGGACATCGAAAAGAAATAGGTAAAGCACCGCGATGACCAGCAAGCCGCCAACCAGAAGATGCCCGCCAAGACTCTGGATTGATCGCTCGATATAATCGGCGGGCCGGAACAGGTGCGGGTTCAAACGGATGTCCTGCTTGCCGAGAATTTGGCGGAATTCTTCCAGCACCGCCTCGACTCGGCGGGAGACACCCAAGGTGTTCGCACCATATTGGCCAATGACCATCATCACGATGGCTGGCTCGCCTGCGATGGCTGCGGCCCCGATGGGCGGGCGGGCGGCATCAATGACCGTTGCCACATCGCCCAGCGTCAGGTTCACCCCGTCTTGCCGCGCCAGCACCACCTGCCGCAGGGTTTCCGCCGCAGCGGGAAGGCCGGCCAGTTGCAAGCTGATACGCTGGTTCCCGTTCTCCACAAACCCGCCACCACGCATTCCCGTGGCCTGCCCGGCTGCGGCCAACACTTCGGACAGGCTCAAACCATGGCGACGCAATGCCTCCGGGTGCAACTGAATTTGCAATTGCCGGACTTCGCCACCGAACACATTGACATCGGCCACGCCGGGAATGGCGAGGATGCGCGGCGACAAGGTCCAGTCCGCCAGGGTGCGCAATTCCATTAAATTCCGGCTGGGTGAGGAAAGCCCCACAGTCAGCACGGTGGCGGAGGAAGAGGACAGGGGCACCATCAACGGCGGGCCGATGCCGGGCGAAAATTGGCCTTGCAAGCTGGCGAGGCGTTCCCCCGCCCGTTGCCGATCCAAGTGGATGTCGGTGCCTTCCTCGAACACGACGGTGACCACCGACAAGCCCTGTAGGGACTCGGAGCGTATTGATTGCAGACCGATCAGCCCGGACAGGCTTTTTTCCACCGGCAAGGTGACCAGTGCCTCGACTTGCAAGGGGCTAAGGCCAGGGGCTTCAGTCTGTACGATCACCCGCTTGGCGGAGAATTCGGGAAAAATGTCCAGACTGGCCGTTCCCAGCCTCCAACTGCCATAGGCCAGCAATAACAGGGCAAGGGCGACCGCCACGCCAGGGCGTAGCACAGAGAGGCGTACCAGTGCGGAGAGCATCAGTCGTCGTCGCTTTTGGGGGCATTGCGCCGCTGCTCCTCGGACAGCAGCATTTGTCCGCCGCCGACCACCGCTTCTTCACCTGTGGCAAAGCCTTCGGCCACGAACCAGTTTTCACCTTGTTCACGATGGACCCCCACCGGGCGGCGGACGAAGCCATCGCCGCCAGATTTAACGAACACCCAAGGCCGGCCCTCATGCCAGACGATGGCGGAGAGGGGAATAAGAACGCCTTGCGCGGCAATGTCTGATTGGGGTATCCAAGCATCCAGTCGCATCCCGGTACGCAAGCCTGTGGAGTTTGCCTCGAAAAACCAAGTTTCACCTTGGGTTGACTCCTCCGTTTTCGGTGCGGGCGCAAGCAACCGTGCCGGTCGGGATTTGCCCTGTTCACCGCTGGGGGCGATGGTGATGGCATGGTTCACTCCATGCAAAGATTGCCTGGCCGGCAGGGCAATCAACACCAAAACCAAAGAACGGTCCAACAGACTTTGAAACAGCCGCGATTCCGCTTCCACGGCCAGCCCGGACAATATTCCCCCCCAGCTTTGCAAGGCTTCCTCGCGGACTTCACGAATGTGCCGGCTAGCGGCTTCTTGACGCGCTTGGTCGGCGGCGAGTTGGGATTCAGCCTGGATCAAGTCACGGGTGGCGATGATGGATTCGCGATGAAGGGTTTCCAACCGGTCGTGATTTTTCCGCGCCACCCGCAAGGCCGCCAGGGCGATGGCCAGTTCGGACTGGGCGGAACGGTAGCGTGAGCGCAGTTCCAGCAACGGACGGATGTCCAACACCCTTCCGTAAGCCAGTGATTCGACGCGCATGGAAGCCGCCGCCAAGGCTTTGGTTTTCAGGCCGCCAAGCCGTTGCCGTTCGGCGCTGAGCTTGAGGGTGGCAAACCTAAGTTGTCCGTCAACATTGTCCGTGCCGGTTTTTGCCGGCAATGAATGCGGGGCTTGGCTGGATGCGGACGGGTGAATATCATCATCGTCGGCGGGTAGGTTCTGCCAAACCACGGAGAGTGCCAGCAGGGCCAGACTTAGCAGCGGGATTGAAAGCAGTCGGGCTTTACGCATTGCGAGATGAAAATGTTAAATTCACAAAGGTTCCATGACCGCCGCGCCAAGTATGATTCAAATTGATGGGGGAAATGCAAGGTTTGCCTCGCGAGATCATGCGAAGTAGGCAAGGCAAGCCTCACTGCCGTTAAGTTAGGGATTTTTCCGTTCGCCCTGAGCTTGTCGAGGGGTGAACGGAAAAATCCAACTCATTGGAAGTTAAGCCGTTCATGGTTCGACAGGCTCACCACGAACGGCTTAACTTAATGGCAGTGAAGGCAAGCCTTGCAACTCCCGCATCACTTTTTAATCGCACACTTGAATCACAGCCATATGGCGCAAGGGCGCACATTCGGTTATCCTGTTGCACTAAAAAAGGCGCATACCGCGCTAAAGCCCAATGACAGGCATTGTACCAATCATCGGACTAAACTTCAGACGAGGCAGCACATGTATTGTCGTTTTTGCGGAAAGGAAGTAAAAGAAAAATCCATTGTTTGTTCAGGTTGCGGACGTCCCGTCGACGAGCCAGGCAGCCTCTCGGCCACACCCGTGATGGGCTGGAGTTTGGGGTTGTTACTGGCCTTGATGTTCGTCAGCGTGTTCTTCCCGCCCATTGGCTTGTATCTCGGAATCAAGGGCTTGTTCAGCGAGGCAACCAAGGTCAAGGCATCGGTGTTGTTGACGGTTGCCGTCTTCACGTCACTGCTGTGGGCCGCGTTGATCTTGGGCCTTTAATCCACGGGAGATTGGAATCCCGCCGTCCCGAGCGGAATTCCAAACCCCGGACAGTCTGCCATGGGTGAAGACCTTGCGGGGAGGGATGGAATCATTTTCCCCTCAAGCAATCCAGGGTTTCCTTGTCAAACTTGTTGCCCTGCCTCACGCAATCCTTGCGTGACCGCTTAAATGGCTCGTCTGCAACGGGCTGTTGCCCGGTCATTTCGGGAACGGTTGCTTGGTATTTCAGCACTAGGTTCCCTTTTTCCATCTGCATGTCCATCAGCCCCAGGGCACTCATGCCTAACAGCACGATCTCGTCCTGCATGGCTGGATTGATCGCAGCAGACACGTTGCGCATCTCAATCCGCCCCAGCGTCAACGTGTCGATGGTCGTCAGGTAATGGACGACGATGCCGCCGCCCGTCTTGAAGGGCATTGGCGCACCCTTCTTCAAGCCAATCTGTTGGGCGATTTTTTCGGGCACCACCACCATTGTAGCTCCCGTGTCGGCCAAAAACCTGACCTTTATGCCGTTGATGGAACCGAAACCGACGATGTTTCCGAAACTATCCCTTTCCATAACGTATTCTGATGTCGTAATGCTTGTTTCAAGCCGGGGTTGTGGCTGATTTTCCGGCGACTGACGGGACCGAATGGGATTGTCCGTAACCGGGGTGTCGGGTATCCTTATCTGCATTTCCGCCTTCGGCTTGGCTTGGCCAGGCCTGTTGTTAGGAGGCGCGGGCAGCGAAGCGGATTGGCTGGCGTTGGCGGGACGGGAAGGCTGGACATTGCCCTTGCCGCGCAAACGTTCGTACCCCAGTACGCTCAAAAATAGAAAGCCCACCGCCAATGCCAGCCGCACAGGCAAGCTTGACCAAACGGAATGGCGCTCATGGCGAAAGCTGGAGTGGCTGCTTTTTTCCCGATAAAGATTTTTTGGTTCCACGATGACGACTCCACTGGCCTAGGCGCATTTTTCAAGGGATGTTATCCCTATTGATGCCCGGTTGTCACAACAATTTGTCTCCCCCGCTGCAATGGCTTAATATGCGCTCTTCAACTTAACCAACACAGGAGAGAAAACACGATGAAAGACATCATTTTTAAAACCGGGGAAGCCACTGTATTTGCCGCCGAAGGCCAGTTTACCGATGCCATGCCGGAAATACTCATCGGCAGCGTGGACGGGCCGGTGGGCCAGGCATTCGCCAACATGATGGCACAGAACGCGGGCCACACCAGCATGTTTGCCATCCGCGCCTGCAATCAGATGGTCCGCCCGGCCACCATGATGGTGCCAAAAGTCACCATTAAGAACAGCGCGACCATTAATCTGCTCGGCGGCGTGGTGCAAGTCGCCACCGCTGATGCCGTGCTTGATTGCGTCATCGAAGGCATCATCCCGCGCAAGCAAGTGAACAATATCTGCATCATCAGCCTCATCTGGCTCGATCCGCAAGCCGTCAAAGACCCCAATCTGGACGAAAAAGACTTGTATCGCACCAACTACGAAGCCACCAAGCTCGCCATCAAGCGCGCCCTCAACGACGAGCCAACCCTCGACGAACTGATCGAGAACCGGCATAAGATCAAGCATGAGATGTTTGATCCGGAGGCTTGATCCTCGGCTTTCCGTTTTTTTTTATGACAGCCCAATGCTTATTTTAAGCCAAAGGGTTGGACTATAGCCCGTCATTCCGGCATGGATGCCGGAATCCAGCGTCCAAGGATGGCAAACTTAATGACTTACTAGATGTTACGCACTGAGCCGTTGAAGCTCAGATGTAGGCCGGAATAAGCCCGCCCGAACGGGCGTTTCCGGCGAAGTAAGCTGCACTTGCACGGGTACTTTTGCCGGAAACGCCCGTGAACGGGCTTATTCCGGCCTACGACAGCCCGCAACCGATGCCGCGTAACATCAGTAAATTAAGTGAAGCCATGAATCCCTTGCCCGATGACCCCCCGTCCATAGACGCCCTGTTTGGCGACCGCCGGCCCTTGCCCCGCACCGAGACGCTGGCGGAACTGGACAAGATCGTCGAAAACTCCTCCGATAAGAACCGCAATTTCTTCATCGCCTATCTGGGCTTGTTGCTTTATGTCCAAGCCATCATCTTCTCCACCACCGACCTGCAACTGCTGGTCTCCACCGATGGCTTGAAGCTCCCCATCGTCGATCTGACCGTGCCGCTGGTGGGTTTCTACTTCGTCGTGCCGATTTTCGTCATCGCCCTGCATTTCAACTTCCTGCAAAACTTGGAAAGCCATCATTTCAAGCTGATGCGCTGGAAGGATGCCCATCCCGGCGGGACAGTGCCGCGCAGCCGCATCCAGCCCTTTTTGTTCGACTACGCCACGCTGGAAAGCGGTAGCTTGCTGGAGCGCTGGGTGCGCTGGGCCAATACCCTGCTCGTTCTGAACCTTGCCCCCATCACCTTGGGGCTATTATTATTGCGCTACACCGACCGGCAGGATGGCTGGGTGACGCTCTGGCATTACCTCGCCTTCGTCTTCGACACTTATCTGGTTTGGAAGCTGCGGCTGGCTTTCGAGCACAATAAATCCCCCGATGCCCCGCCGCCTCGCCGCCATTTTTGGAAAGAAATCCCTAAACACGGGCTGCGGGGCGTGTTTGGACTGTTCTTGATTTTCGAGACGCTGCTGACCCTATGCACGGCGTGGCTGCCCTCGAATGCTTTTCTGAACACTATCCTGCCCTTCGCACGCGCAACGGAAGAATTGGAAGGCGATATCGCCAAAGGGCTTTTGGATTTTGCGGAAAATAGGAAAGTCAATATGCCGGTTTGGCTCAAGGATTTTTTGGATACGTTCAATGGCAGTAAAGACACCGGCTTGGGTTCTTGGGTCTTGCCGCGTATCGCCATAACTCCGAGTGAAAAGGTCTGGACACCCGATGTAAAGACACTTGAAATCGAAGCCAAACTGGCGGGCGAGACGGACTGGGTCAAGTATTTCAATAAGCAAGGACTAGGTTTCCTGCCTTCCTCGCCCAAACCGGCCAATCTGCGCTTGGTATGGCTGCCTTTTCAACATCTGCCCAATGCGCAATTGGAAAACGCCAAGCTTGAGGGGGCTTTCCTGTGGGGCACCCAACTGCTAGCCGCCAACCTGCGGCATGCCCAACTACAAGCCGCCAACCTGAGGAAGGCCCAACTGCAAGCCGCCGACCTGGAGGATGCCCAACTGCAAGCTGCCAACCTGATGTTTGTCCAACTGCAAGCCGCCAACCTGTTGGGTGCCCACCTGCAAGCCGCCAACCTGGTGGGTGCCCAACTGCAAGCCGCCGACCTGTGGTTTGCCCAACTGCAAGCCGCCGAACTGGGGAATGCCCAACTGCAAGCCGCCAACCTGGGGCATGCCCAACTGCAAGCCGCCAACCTGGGGCATGCCCAACTGCAAGCCGCCAACCTGAGGTTTGCACAACTGCAAGCGGCTCTGTTCACGAATACCGCCTTGTCCGGCGCAAGCCCGCCGCAAGCTTCCTCCGTGTACCTGGAAAAGCCGCCCTTTGACGACGAAAAGCCCGATTGGAAAGCGATGGAAAGACTGGCGCTTGATATGCCCGAAGGTACAGATCGGGATACATTCCTGGAACGGATCAAGCAAGCCGAAGCCAAAGGAAATCGCCCGGCCACACTAGCCGCCTTGAGCCATGATCCCGGCGTGGTCTACCGAGAACTGCTGCCGACGGTATGCGGATGGAAAGACCGCGCCGAATCCCGCCGGGCGGCGGTTCGTGGCATACGCCGCAATTACCAGGGATGGAAAGATTTGAACGATGATCCTGAATTTCTAAAAACTCTCACCGAAATCGACCGCACCCTGTGCCAAAATCCCGCTTGCGCCGATCTTAAGGACGACATAGACGGACTCGATTGCAGCCAGTTCGATAAAGCCAAATCGCAGCCCGCCCAATCCAAAGCCAACAACCCGAAGCAATAGTCTTGCGTTAAACTACACATGCTAAAATCCCTACTGACTAGCAAGATGTTTCAGCAAAGTCTGCAACTCCGTCGTTCCGGCATGGACCGCCGGAACCCAGGCTCCATGGATGGTGTGGATTTCGAGCATCCCTGCAATCTGGATACCGGCAGTCCATGCCGGTATGACGTAGTTTTTAGCACTGGCTGAAGAATCTTGTTAATCAGGAAATCCCTTGAAACCAACGGACAAAAGCCATGCAAATGACCTTAGACATTTCCAATGAACTGGCCGCAAGACTTCATGCCGAACAGGCGCGGCTTCCGCAGATTTTCGAGTTGGGGCTTAGGGAAATGGATGCAGAAGGGGCCACTGGCTTTAAGGGCTTGGCGGATGTGTTGGAATTCTTGGCTGAGTTGCCGTCGCCGGAGCAGATTCTCGCCCTCTGCCCCTCGCCAAGCTTGCAACAGGAGATCGAAAACTTGCTTGAACGCAGCCGCGCAGTGGGACTTTGCAACGAGGAAGAGCGGCAGTGGCGGCAGTACCAATATATCGAACATTTGGTGCGCAAGGCCAAGATACGCGCTGCCACGCAGCTTGCCCAAGCGTGAGCCATACCCCTATTCCGGCCAGCCTGATATACGCAGACCTGAAGCATTAGTGGGGGAGACATTGACGGCAAGACAGGACGGGTTTTACCTTGGAACATCAACCTTTGGTTTCAAACCTAGCCGTTTGGCTTTCCGGGAAAATTTGCGGTCATCGAAAGATGCCATGCTTTCGCATTGGGCATATGCAGCGTGATGTAGCGCGTCAGCAAAATCCAAGCCTTCTGCATAATTCGACATTGCTTGTTCGACGGTTCCACGATCTTCAATGTGGATATGGGGCAATGAGAGCAGATGCCGCAGCACGGCTTCGATTTGATCTGGGCGGAAACTATAGTAACCCCGCATCACCCATTCAAATTCGAGCAATACCGTTTTGCATACCATCAACGGCCTACCTGCTTCGATGAGAATTCTGGCGGCTTTGCGTTGCTTCACGCTCTCGGCATCTACCTCGTCCTCAATGTAATAGCGGGCAAGGACGTTGGTATCCAAGCCTATCATTCCAATGCTTCCTCATTACCCAGTAATAAAGCCGGATCAAAATCGGCTGGAACGGGGCGAAGATTGGATTTTAGCATTCCAAATCCAGTCGTAGGCTCCTGATTAGGCTGATCCAGCACACGCAGTTCAATATGGTCGCCAGCCAAGGAAAGTCCAAGTTTGCTGCCCTTGGCTATTCCTAGGCGTTTGCGTAATTCCTTTGGTATGGTGACTTGGCCTTTGTTGCTAACGATGGTGATTTCCATGGTGGTTCCTTAAGGTTTCAGTCATGCTTATTGGAATGTGTGCAAGACTTAAAGCTTGTTTTCTATTGATCCCGTAGTTCATGCCCTTTTTGGTCATTGCGCTTAAACCGCTGCTGCAATCTCCCTCACCAACCCCGGCCCCCGGTAAATAAACCCGGTGTAAATCTGCACCAAACTCGCACCGGCCTCCAGCTTGGCGTGGGCATCGTCGGCACTGAAAATTCCGCCACAGGCGATGATGGGCAACTCCCCTTGCAAGATACCCGACAAGCGTGCGACAATCTCTGTAGAGCGTGAGAACAAGGGCTTGCCGCTCAAACCACCCGCCTCCGAGGCATAAGGCGAGGTTTCCACGCCGGCGCGGGATAGCGTGGTATTGGTGGCAATGACCGCATCTACGCGGTGCTTGACCAGCTTATCCACCAGCGGGGCGATCTTCTCCGCTTCCAAGTCGGGGGCGATTTTCACCGCCATGGGTACGCGCCGCCCATGTTCCTGTGCCAGTTTTTCCCGTTCCAATTCCAAGCCACCTAGTAACTCGCCCAAGTATTCAGCCGTTTGCAGTTTGCGCAGCCCTGGGGTATTGGGGGAGGAAATGTTGACGGCGATATAGTCGGCATGGGGATACACTTTTCGTAGAGCAATCCGATAATCACCCAAGGCATTTTCCACTGCCGTGGTCAGATTCTTGCCGATATTGATGCCTAGCAAAATCCGGGAGCGCCGCGCCTTGACTTGTTCGATCAAATAATCGACGCCCTTATTATTGAACCCTAAGCGGTTAATGACGGCTTGTTGGTCAATCAGGCGAAACATGCGCGGCTTGGGGTTGCCCGGTTGCGGAACAGGCGTGACCGTGCCGAGTTCAAGAAAACCAAAGCCCAACGCGGCCATGCCTTCAATGCAATCGCCGTTCTTGTCCATGCCGGCGGCGAGGCCCACCGGGTTGGGGAATTCCAAGCCCATGACGGTTCGGGGATGCCCAACAAAAGTTTGCCGCATCGGGTTGAACGGGCCGAGTTTGGCCGACAGGCGCAAGGCAGCCAAACCGAGATGGTGGGCGGTTTCCGGGTCAAATTGAAAAAGCACGGGGCGGATGAGTTCGTAAAGCATGGCGAGTCAATATGTCAGCATTAAAATTGCCTTCCCCCGCGACAACGCGGTAAGGCGGAATTCGTAGGTCAGTGGTTCCGCCGCGTGTTGCGCCGGATGCCAAATCTAGCTTAAGAATAGCGTAATCAGTTTACACCTAACCACAAGCCACGCTACGACTTTCGCCTATTGCGCCCTTGCAAATTGCCCATGACCGCACTGAAACACAACGAAGGGGTTTACCTGTGAAAACATTGTCATTAGACTGATGTCACGCAGCAAGGGTTGCTGCCTGTTGTAGGGCGGCCTTCATGCCGCCAAATGATGTCCGAGCCACCTATGCAAACCGTAAGCGTTCACTCCCCCCTGCCTTTTCCTGGGAACGCGGCCATCTTGGCCGCCATTTCAGCGGGCGAGACGCCCGCGCTCCCAAGGGGGAGTGAACGGTTACTGCAAACCGAAGCGGCCTGAAGGCCGCCCTACAAAGGGTCACTGCGTAACATCAGTAAAATAAGAAATCAGACAGCCACCTAAAACATGCCATGGCCGCATTACTGGACAACCAAGAACAAGCCTTGCTGCGCGGTTGGATGAACCGCTTGGGTTGGCCGCTACTCGGCCAACTTTATCTTGACGGTGCCGACACGGTAGAGGTGCGCCAAAAAACGCAGGCATTGCGCCAGCGTCTGGCGTTGAAAGCCCAGCATTTAGGCTTGCCGGAACTGGCAAGCTTCTGGCTGAATGAACGCTTGGATGGCGAAGCCTGGATTAAGCAAGCCGAAGTAGGTTTGACGGAACTGCTGGACACGCCCGATCCGCTACCCTCTTTGGGGGATGGCGTCGCCCGGTGGTTTCCGCAATCCATCGCGAGCAAACTTCAAGCCCATGGCCTGGATACGCTGCAAGCCGTGGTCGCGTTTCGCCAACGCCTGGGAAACCTTTGGTGGCAGAGTGTGCCGAAACTCGGTTCGCACTCGGCAAAAACGGTCGTGCGATTGCTTAAAATCCATGCGACTTCCTTGGGTTTGGCGGGCAACGCCTTGGCAATCCGCCCGCTGGTTCCGGCTGCGGCAAACAAGGTTAAAAATCCGGCCATGGAAAACCTGTTCGACGCGCAGGCCGAGTTGAACGGGTCTAACGGCACCAATCGTGCCTCGCATGACCGCTGCCGCATACCGGCCGGTAACGACTTTGAGGCCATACACACTTGGTTGGACCTGCGCGACCACGACAGCCACACCTACCGAAACTATCGGAAGGAATCCGAACGCTTCCTGCTCTGGGCCGTCACCGAGCGTGGCAAAGCACTGTCATCGCTTGATACAGCGGATTGCAAAGACTACCGGGATTTTCTGTTCGCCCCGGCGGAGGCTTGGCTTAATCCCAAATTCAAACCACGCTGGAGCCCTTCGTGGCGTCCCTTCAAGGGCCCGTTGCAACACCGGACGGTCAAGCACACCGAAACCATCCTGTCTTCGATGTGCGAATGGCTGGTCAAACAACGCTATCTGGATAATAACCCGTTCGATGGCCTGCCGCCGATGCCGTCCCAAGAATTGCATAGCCTGCAAGTCGAACATGCTTTAGACGAAACCCAATGGCAATGGCTGTTGGAGTATTGCGTAAAGTGCGAAGCCTCCCATCCCGACGGTGAGCGGAACCGCCACTATCGCCGCCTCTGGATTGCCTTGCAGTTGGCCTACTGCACTGGGCTTCGTCTAGCCGAACTGGCCAATGCCCGCTTTGGTGACATCGCTTATAAAAGCCGTAATGACGGGCAACACTGGTTGAGGGTGCTGGGCAAGGGAAGCAAGCGACGTGAAGTGCCGTTGCCGCCCGAGTTGGCCGACGAACTCAAGCGTTATGCCCAAGAACGCGGCACGGTTTGGGGCGTACCGGATTCGCCGGAACCCATCATCGGCAAATTCCGTAAAACCGCTGTGTTTGGGGAAACCGATTTTGACATGGTGGAAACGCCCTTCACAACATCAGGGCTGCACCGGGTACTGAAAGGCTTTTTTAATGAAGCCGCTGGAGCGATGAGTCAATCCGTCGCGGAAGAGGATAAACGCAATGTCGAAACCTTGACCAATATGACCACGCATTGGCTGCGGCACACCCACGCATCCCATGCCTTGGGGCGCGGGGCCGCCTTAATCTCAGTCAAGGAAAACTTGGGCCATGCCAGCCTTGCAACCACCTCCCTTTACCTGCACGGCGACAAGGACCAGCGCTATGCGGAGATGGGCAAACTGTTTCGGAAGCGGACAGGATAGGTGGGGCGGCTTGAGACAATCACTGATTCAAGGCTTGCCAAAATTGGGGGAACTGCCTTTTTTATGGCCATCGAAATAATCTTCTAAGAACAAGGCATTACGGTTTAGTTTACCGCTGTTTTCGCTTGGTGAGGCTTAATCCTCGCCAACACATCGGCCAATGTTTCCTTAGCCTGTTCCTCGTCGTAATGGGATTGCAGATTAATCCAGCTTTGCGCATCGGTGCCAAAGAACGCGGCCAGGCGAAGGGCCGTATCCGCGCTAATGCCGCGTTTGCCTTGGACAATTTCATTGATCCGTCGGGGTGGCACGCCAATCGCCTTGGCCAGCGCATACTGGCTAATGCCTAGCGGTTTCAAAAAGTCTTCATTGAGGATTTCGCCGGGATGGGCAAAGGGGATTTCTCGCATGATGTAGATGCCTTTAGTGGTAATCGACGATTTCAACTTCAAACGCAGCACCATTGTCGAATCGGAAACAGACGCGCCACTGGTCGTTGATGCGTATGCTCCACTGACCGTCACGGTCGCCATGCAGCGGCTCCAACCGATTGTGCTCGTTCCCAAGCTCCGCTCTTATCGTTATACACAAGTCGTTGCGGGAGCCTAAGGAACCCCGAAGGGGTTCAAGCCAAAAGCCTAAGGGTTGAGCGAAGCGACACCCCCGGAAGGCAAACCGAATAAAATATCGACCCCGGAGGGGTCGTAGTCTTTCCTATGCGGCCTAGAATACCACCAGCCAGAACCTAGCATTTGCAGCATTTTCGGAAAATATCCTAGGTTCGTGGGCTGATTTCTGCGACCCCTCCGGGGTCGAACGCGGTATCCAATCTCAACCGGGGGTGTCGCTTCGCTCAACCCCCGGCTAATAGCTAGCAACCCTCCGGGTTGCAATGGATCGGCATCCGTACACTTGTGTATAGCGATGAGAACTCCGCTTGGGAATGCGGTCTTAGACGTTCAGGTTTTCCGTAGTGGGGCAAGCGGGGGCTTGGGAACCAGTACAATACGGATAACATCCCTTGAAGGGATTTTATCCGTCACTGCTAAACAGGTAAAAAAAAATCGCGAGCGCTACGCGGTTTACCAAGGGCAAAAGCAGAAAACAGCAAAGCAGTAACCAGAAGACAGGAACCAGAAATCACCAGGGAGAACCCAACGCCAACCGGAAGCCAAGATAATTGAGTCGAGAGTCGGGAGTGTCCCAGTTGCGGATCGCACAACGGAGATCGTCAGAATGATAGCGCCAAGAACCGCCGCGAAATGTTCTAACCCCCTCTCCCTTCCCGATATTGCCATGTTTTGGCACTTTATTCGCAAAAAGATTAAGACACCATTCCCAGACATTGCCGGACATGTCCAACACCCCTTCGGGTGTCGCACCATTAGGGTAAACCCCCACCGGTGTCGGTGTACCTACGTTGCCGCTGAAATTCGCCCGTTCCGCTGTGGGTTCCTCATTGCCCCACGCATAGCGACGGGCGGTTTTGCCCCGCGCCGCGAATTCCCATTCCGCCTCGGTGGGCAGACGAATCACTTGGGCCTGATCCAGTTTGCCCGCCCGGTGTAAATGCTCGGTCAGCCAAGCGGCATAGGCCATCGCTTCAAACCAAGACACCCCCACCACCGGGCGGTTAAGATGCACGGACTGTTTCTGCCACTGTTCAGGTTCTTTCCATTTACCAAACTTGTCCGGCCACCAGCGCGGTTCGGCATAGCCGTCGTCGTCCATGAACACGGCGTAGTCCTGCACCGTGACCGGATAACGGCCTAGCGCAAACCCGTCCAATGTCACTTCCTGCGGGGTTTCGCCACCTCGTGCCTCCGGGTCGTAATTCTTCGCATCCGAGTCTTGCGCTCCCATTACAAACGTGCCGCCAGGTATCGCCACCCAACGCAGCGCGTCATCCGCCAAGCGCGGGTCGCCGGCTTGGCCCAAGGCTTCGGCGACTTCGATGCGCAGCTTAACCGGCACGGATTCCGAGCCTTCTGGGGTGAAAATACCCATCACCGCGTCCAGCGCCTGGCGGTAGTGGATGTCGCTCGGTTCATACTTGAAGGGTGACAAGTCGCGGACGATGCCGCCAAGCAAACCGACGGCGCGGGCTAGGTGAGCCAAATTGAGTTGATTGCTGGAGGAACCATTCTCCCCACCCCCCAAGACTGTTGAATGAAGGTTTGGATGTAGGCCGGAATAAGGTCGTGTAACGACCGTTTCCGGCGTTCGGCCTGTCGGTTTGCCGGAAACGCCCGCCAAAGCGGGCTTATTCCGGCCTACTACTCCATCATCCCCGTGGGAGCCTCGCCCCGAGGCGACTCCATACAATTCATCCAACACCGCCGTAACCAAGCCATCCACCTTTTCCCGGCCTTGTTCGTACAACACCCCGCCTAGCAATTGCCCCACCTCGCGCCATTCGGGTGCATACAAACGCTTTTGGGTTCCTAACAGCAAAACCCGCTGCCCTTTTTCGTTCAACCCGCCGATGGCTCTAGCCGCCAGATACTCTTGGAAGCTGAGATGCCAGAAGCGGACTTCGTTGCCGCGCCTGACGATGATGCCGCTGTCGAGTTCTTCCTCTTCCAAGAATTTTTCGGCAAGTGCGAGAGAGTGACTCGATTCCGGGAAATCCCCCTTGCCTTCATTTGAAAATCCCCCCTGCCCCCCTTTACCAAAGGGGGGTTGGGGGGATTTAAGAGGTTGGAGGGGATTTTCAAACAGGGCCGCTATTTGCTCCGCCGCCCAATGGCGCGTCACCTGAATTTTGCGGCCCCCTTTGGCGTTTTGCATGGACAAGGCCAGCTTGCGCAAGACTTCCAAACTGCGTTCCGCCCCGGCACGTCCTGGGCGCTGTTCGCGGGCGCGGGCCAGCCACAGCAGGATGGACTCGTACAACTCGGCACGTTGTTCCGGCAGGCGCTTTTCGTTCCAATGCACCACCGCCAAGGCCGTCAACATCACCGTGTTGCGGGCAAGGCGGCGGATGTTGGGGCGGGCATTCAAGGCATGCAGCAGTTCTTGACGATGATCTTGCGCCGCCATGGCATCGCTGGGGTGCAGGGCGCGACTCCAGCGGTCGAGGAAAGTCTCCACCGCATGATCGTTCAAAGCTTCGATATGGCTAGGCTCGAAATTCGGCAACACCGCACGGTCCTCATAGCCGGAGGGCCTGGAGGTGACGAGGATGGGGCATTTCTTCCAGGTCGCGGCGACTGCTTCCAGCAAGTGGGTGGCAAATTCGCGGGCTTTGCGGTCTGGGGCCTCGTCCAAGCCGTCGAATAACAACAGGCATTCGCCCGCATTCAGCCTGTCCTTGAACCACTCCGCATCCAAGCCCCATTCGCGGCTTTCCGACTGGGCGGCGAGAAAATGCACCAGCCATTGCGGGTCTTTGGTGATCGGCCATTGCCCGTCATTCCGGTCAGGGATGCCGGAATCCAGTGCCATGGAGGGTAACTTGCCGTTTACTCCACTGCTTGGTTGGTCGAAATAGCGGTTGCTCGTTTCACGTCCTTGTGTCTGGATTCCAGCGTCCATGCTGGAATGACGCAGCTTCTTACCAAATTGGCTTGCCCCCGCCGTGTTGATATATTCCAACCATTCCGCAATCGAGACAAAAACCGGGATCAGCGGACGGGAAAGCCCCAACAAATCCTTGGCGGCATGGTCGCTGACTCCCAGCCGGTCCCCCGCCAACAGGTGGACGATCCAGCGCAGGAAAGTCGTCTTGCCGGAGCCTGGGTCGCCCACCACCACGCGGCGCGGATGAGCGAGGGTGTTTTTCAGCTTGCCGCCGCCCGCAGTGTCCAGTTCGATATACAGGTCTTCAATCGGGAAACGGTGCGCCCTGCCGCTGCCAACATGCAAGCCGCGTATGTCGATGTAGGCACAGAATTCATACCAGTACCCCAAATAGCGCTCGGGGTTGGCCTGGGTTTTGGCAAATTCCTTGGCTTGTGTTGCAAAGCTCGGGTTGGTGGCAAGCCAGTCTTTCAGCGCGGATTCGACTTTGCGCTCTAACTCCTCGGGCGTTTGGAAGGTATTGCGGATGCGGTTTTGCGTCAGCCATGTTTTGAAATCTTGCAAGGCGGCGGTGTTGCGTTGCACTTCTTGGGCAAGGGCGGGTATCTGGTCAAATTTCCCTTGCAAAGCCGCCTCGGTCAGACGATATGCCTCTTTTTTCTCGTCCGGCCACGGCGCGGCTTCGTCGGCCAAGAACACCAGCAATTGTTTCGGCGTTGGGCCTTCGACCGTTCTTTCGCATTCCAGCCTAGTGATACTCTTATCGCCCGCTTGACCTTCCGGCACCCAGCCATAACGATAGGCGACGAGGGCAACAGTCAAATGCGTCCCGTCCACCCGAGCCATGCATTCGGCTAAAGGCTTGTTGTCTTTTGCCGACCAGTCTTCGTTCATGACCGGCAAAAAGCCGGCCCGGATGGCAGCGGCTTTGGCTTTGTCACGATACTCCTTCAGGTCGGCAACCGTGGAGGAGATGAAGACTTTCGGAGCGCCGGTAGCGGGTTTGGTAACACTATTAGGAAATTCCAACAGCGCCGAACGCCATGCCCAAAAGTCGGGGGCACCTTGGGCCATGTCGTTCAATGCGTCATCGGGCAACCAGATGAGCAAGCTGGCGGGTATCTTTTGCCTCAGCAATTCCCGGTCATGGTTGAGACGCCCCAATGCCGGGGAATCTTTTCCCATTTCTACCAGAGAGTTCGCCAAGCCCGACACACTCACGGCGGCAGGCGGATGGTTTTCATCCCACTGCGCTGTAACTTCGTCCAAAAGGCTGGTGATTGGTT
>Ga0265593_1000672_pt1 | contig 17599 bp, 15 predicted proteins | sample saktaG_8_FD_190136 | JGI IMG/M metagenome (GOLD analysis project Ga0265593, IMG submission 190136) | Saline water microbial communities from Sakinaw Lake, British Columbia, Canada - sak_2011_5_24_36m | ecosystem: Environmental > Aquatic > Non-marine Saline and Alkaline > Saline ...
CGCTCAAAGCTTCAATCGGATATTACTACCCTCTGCTGGCTTTACTTATGCTTGGAAAGCAACAGGACCTGATTGCGATAAAGTTGACCCTGCCAGCATTGCTATCAATGGTACTGTGCTTGAGCCAACTGCTGAGTATCGGGTAACAGTAAATAGCTTCTTAGCTGATGGCGGTGATAAATTCTTTGCCATTGCAAAAGGTACAAAACGTTTAGGCGGTGCTCAGGACAGCGATGCTTTAGAAGCCTATTTTACTGCAAATCCAAACTTAGCTCCTGTAGCGTTAGATAGAATTCAAATGCTTCCTTAAGCTTTTGTCTTAACTTTTTAAGCTGCTATCAGCATTATGCTGATAGCAGCTTTTTGTAATGCCCAGCACTGCAAAAAGAATTTTATTTGTCATTGATTGTAATTTAGCATTGTTACTCTACACTTTTAGTAATCTCTCTCCACCATTAATGACTCATTATGGCTTTTCATAAACTTATCAGCTTACTGTTGTTTTGTTTATTTAATTTACCTGTTTTTGCTAAAACAGTCCTCAGCCACCACATCATGACTGAAAACTATTCTGCAACAAGCACACCTTCTCTTGTTAATAAGGACGCTAATAGAGATAGCTCAACGTGCATTCTTAATGAGGAAGACTCAACATCTCGCACGTCTTTGCCTTTATCCAATACAGGCAAACTTATGCCCTGTATTCGTCAGCAACCTATTACAGAATCGCTTGAAACTATTGCTGCCCATAAAATCGCTGCTTTTTTAGCCGCACCGCGTGTCGTGACCACATATCAATTGTCCACAGCACCCAACGTTATCGCCTTGGCTAACAAGCATTTAATTGCCACGTCTGGTGATCAAATATATGTACAAAACGTTAATTCAACCACGCATCAGTCGTATGCTATTTATCGTCCAGGTCAACTTTATAAAGACCCAATAACGCATGAAATCTTAGGCCATGAGGCAAGCTTTATTGCCGAATGCAGCCTGCAACAATCTGGTAACCCCGCAACGTTTAGCATCACTAAAGCAAATCATGAAGTATTAGTGGGGGATAAATTACTGCCTCGTGAAACTAAACAACTCACTACTGATTATTTAGCCAAAGCACCTGATAAAAACATCAGCAGCCACATCATTGGCATCCACGGAGGCGCTTCGCAAATTGGCTTATACAGTATTGTTGTGCTAAACAAAGGTTTGCTCGATGGCTTAAGCACTGGCAATACCTTAGCTATTTATCAACAAGGTCGACACGTGAGCGCCCTGTCTAGCACGAACAAAACCACGACTATTAAGCTTCCTGATGAACTTGCTGGCAAACTGATGATCTTCCGTGCCTTTGATCGCGTAAGCTATGCCATTGTGATAAAAGCTCATCAAGCTATTCATATTTTTGACATAGCACAAAGCCCCTGAACAATTCAACGCCCCCAACCGCCTCCCCTATTAATGACTGGTTAATGTTACTCAGAACACCAGGCATTGGAACGCGTACTTTTTTAAAATTACTCAACTCTCACCAACCGTCTGAACTTTTTTTAGAATCTACCCATCAGCTCTCTAAATTAGGCTTAAAAGCAGCCAGCATTGAAGCCATCAAACACCCTAATACAGACTTATTAGCAACCGATCTTAATTGGCTTGCCGAACCTACCCATCATGCCTTAACGCTTTATGACAATGCGTATCCACAACAACTAAGAGAAATAGCTGATCCTCCACCAATTTTGTTTGTTCGAGGTAATCTTGAACTACTTAACACCCCTCAATTAGCCATCGTAGGCAGTCGAAATCCGTCCACGATAGGGAAACAAACGGCCTTTGCCTTTGCAGAAGCCTTAAGTCATTGCGGCTTAGTGATTACCAGTGGACTTGCTTTAGGCATTGATGCCGCCAGTCATGAGGGTGCACTGCATGCTAATGGCCACACTATTGCTGTAGTGGGTACCGGTTTAGACCGTATTTATCCAGCTAAGCACATTGATTTAGCCATTAAAATTGTTAATACTGGCGCGATGATTTCAGAATTTCCGCCTGGTACACAAGCTATGGCCAATCATTTTCCCAGAAGAAATCGCATAATCAGTGGGTTGTGCCAAGGTTTATTGGTGGTTGAAGCCGCTATCCAAAGTGGCTCATTAATCAGTGCGCGCATGGCACTGGAACAAAATCGAGAAGTCTTTGCAATCCCTGGCTCAATTCATAACCCTTTAGCACGCGGTTGTAATGCGTTAATAAAAGAAGGTGCTAAATTAGTCGAGACAGTTGAAGATATTCTTGAAGAATTACATCTTTTTTATCAACAAGATAAGACAAAACCATCGAGTAACAATCAATCAATACTTGACCTAGAGCAACAAACATTATTGAATCATGTGCAATTTAGCCCAACATCAATAGATAATTTAGTTGAAAATACTGGTTTATCCATTGAATTTATTTCATCCACCTTACTTATTTTAGAGCTACAAGGTTACCTCGAAACGACAGCAGGTGGTTGCTATACCCGTATTAAATAACTTACAGCCAGTGAATACCATGAAAGAAAATATTTTTGATGTCCTAATGTACTTGTTTGAAAATTATATGGAAGATGAAGTAGAAATTCTTCCTGACAGCAAGATCATCAAAACCGAACTGGAAGAAGCCGGCTTTGAAGCACATGAAGTCAATAAGGCATTTGACTGGCTAGAATCGCTTAGTGACCAACGCCTCATTAAGCCGTCAATCCCCTATACCTTCAGAATTTTCTGCGAAGAAGAAAAAACAAAGCTAGACGTACACTGCCAAGACCTTATTATGTTCTTAGAGCACAGTAGAATTCTTACTTCAGCTAACCGAGAAATTGTCATCGATCGCGCTATGGCATTAGAAAATGAAGAAATATCCTTAGAAAAAATGAAGTGGATAGTCCTTATGGTGTTACTAAGTCAACCCGATGAAGAACTGGCATTTTCAAGAATGGAGGACATTGTTTATGACTTGGTGCCCATCTATTTACACTAATCAACTATCTGATTTGAAAAAACATAAGCAGGTTTGAATAAATGAGCAAAAACCTTGTTATTGTGGAATCTCCAGCAAAAGCAAAAACCATAGAAAAATATCTAGGTCCAGATTTTAAAGTATTGGCCTCGTATGGACATGTGAGGGATTTAATTCCAAAAGAAGGCGCCGTTGATCCAAGCCATGATTTTGCAATGAAATATGAAGATATTGAACGCAATCAAAAACATGTCCAAGCCATCAGCAAAGCACTTAAAAATTCAGACACCTTGTATTTAGCAACTGACCCTGACCGCGAAGGTGAAGCTATTTCTTGGCATTTGTACGAACTCTTAAAAGATAAAAAATTATTAACGAACAAAGCCGTGCATCGTGTCACGTTTCATGAGATCACCAAAAAAGCGGTGACTGAAGCCATTGCTAATCCAGCAGAACTAGCTATCAATCTTATCAATGCCCAACAAGCTCGACGTGCGCTTGACTATTTAGTAGGGTTTAACTTATCGCCCTTGCTATGGAAAAAAATTCGTCGAGGCCTTTCCGCAGGTCGCGTGCAAAGCCCTGCATTACGCATGATTGTTGAGCGTGAATTAGAAATTGAAGCGTTTACATCACAAGAATATTGGAGCATTAATGCCGCGTTAACAGCACAAGAACAACTGTTTAAAGCAAAATTAACCCACTTTGATGGCATCAAATTAACCCAATTTAGCATTACTAACGATACCCAAGCAGAAGCCACTAAACAGGCTTTACTCGCTGCGGCTGATGGTCAGCTGATTGTTGCTAAAGTAGAAAAAAAGCAACAAAAACGCAATCCTGCCCCCCCCTTTATTACCTCAACACTACAACAAGAAGCCGCTCGCAAATTAGGCTTCACCACCAAACGCACCATGATGGTCGCGCAGCAACTTTATGAAGGGATTGAATTAGGTGGCGAAACAGAAGGTTTGATAACGTATATGCGTACCGATTCAGTATCGTTATCGATTGACGCTGTAAACGAAATTCGCACCCTCATCGCCGAGCAATACGGAGCGATAAACCTTCCTGAAGAACCGCGTCTCTATAAAACCAAAGCTAAAAATGCCCAAGAAGCACATGAAGCCATACGCCCAACATCAGCGCATAGACTGCCCGCGCAAATTAAAAATTATCTTTCCATAGAACAATTTAAACTGTATGAATTAATCTGGAAGCGCACCATTGCCTGCCAAATGATTCATGCCACGCTTAATAGGCTCAGCGTAGATTTAACCTGTAACGAAGGCAAACACAACTTTAGAGCCTCGGGCTCAACAATTGCCTCCCCTGGTTTTATGACCATCTATCTGGAAGGACAAGACGATAGCAATGAAAGCGATGACAAAGAAAGCTTCTTACCTACCATGGAAGAAGGTCGCCCTGTTCAGCTAAATGACATCATTACTGGACAACATTTTACCGAACCGCCACCACGTTATGGCGAGGCTAGTTTAGTTAAATCATTGGAAGAACACGGTATTGGTCGTCCATCAACGTACGCAACCATTATTTCTACGTTGCAAAACCGTGAATATGTCACCTTAGAAAACAAACGCTTTTATCCAACAGATGTTGGCCGAATTGTGAATAAATTTCTAACTGAACACTTCACTAAATACGTTGATTACAATTTCACTGCCAATTTAGAAGATGATTTAGACGCTGTGTCGCGTGGCGAAAAAGATTGGATTCCTTTGATGCATGCTTTTTGGGATCCTTTTACAACCCTGATTCATCAAAAAGAAGAAAGCGTTCAGCGCAAAGATGTCACGCAAGAAGCGATTGATGAGAAATGTCCTGAATGTAATGGCCCCTTATCGATTCGTTTAGGACGCAATGGCCGCTTTATTGGTTGTACACATTATCCAGAATGCTCCTATACCAGAAACCTAAACGACGATAACGAATCAAACACGGAGGCGGAAGTTATCGAGGGGCGTACCTGCCCATTATGTGAGTCTGCCTTAACTTTAAAATCAGGTCGTTATGGCAAATTTATTGGCTGTAGCGCCTACCCAAACTGTCGTCATATCGAGCCTTTAGAAAAGCCTTTAGATACTCAAGTCGCCTGCCCACAATGTCACGCTGGACATATTCTTAAACGCAAATCACGCAATGGGAAGATTTTTTATTCTTGCTCAGAATATCCAAAATGTGAATATGCTCTTTGGAATGCCCCTATTAAAGACCCCTGCCCTCATTGCCATTGGCCAATTTTAACGGTAAAAATCACTAAACGTCATGGTGCAGAGAAAGTCTGTCCACAAAAAGACTGTAAATATGCAACCCCTTACGAAGGTGATCCAGCCGACGCAGAAGGTCCAGTAACTCAGCCACGAACCTAACACTGCTTACCCGTTGTAGCCTTGATTAACAGGACTACAACGGCACAGGCTTAAAACTTCCCGTAATAACCTTCTTTTAACGCATCAAATAAATTTGCTGCGCTATGAACCTCGCCATCATATTCAACCTCTTCATTACCTTTACACTCAACAACCGTGCCGTCGTCGAGGGTAAATTGATAAACTGTATTTTCTAAATCAGATTCCTTTACCAACACACCTTGAAAAACTTCAGGATTAAAACGAAAGGTAGTACAGCCTTTTAAGCCCTGTTCATAGGCATATTGATAAATTGATTTAAATTCCTCGTAAGGATAATCGGTGGGCACATTGGCGGTTTTGGAAATAGAGGAATCTATCCATTGTTGCGCTGCCGCCTGTATATCCACATGCTGCTTAGGCGTGACTTCATCGGCAGAAATAAAATAAGCAGGCAATTGTTGCGCTAATTCCTGACTATAAGGCATCGCCTCGGCATTAATTACATGGCGATAGGCCAATAGCTCAAAGGAAAACACGTCAATCTTTTCTTTAGATTTTTTTCCAGCACGAATTACATTGCGCGAATAATGATGAGCAAAACTAGGCTCAATGCCGTTACTGGCATTATTTGCTAACGATAAGGAAATTGTTCCGGTAGGGGCAATTGAACTATGGTGTGAAAACCGTGCGCCGACAATGGCCAGTTGCTCTACCAATTCAGGCTCTACTGCGGCTACTTTTTGCATATAACGACTGTACTTAGCGTGTAAGACCTTTCCAGCCAACTCATCACCCACTTTATAACCGTCTGCAATCATCTCAGGTCGTAACCGTAACATTTCACCCGTTACCGTAAATAATTGCTCCATTATGGGCGCTGCACCTTTTTCTTTGGCTAAGGCCAAGGCCTCTTTCCAGCCCTCAATGGCTAACACCTGCGTCACTTGTTTGGTAAAGGCTAAGGAGGCGTCATCGCCATATTTCATGCCCAATAACGTAATCGTAGAACCTAAGCCTAAATAACCCATGCCATGTCGACGTTTACTGATAATTTCTTGGCGTTGCTCGGCTAAGGGTAGGCCATTTAATTCAACCACGTTATCCAGCATCCGCGTAAAAGTTTTAATGACTTTTCGATACGTTTCCCAATCAAACGATGCCTCTGCGGTAAACGCTTGTTTAACAAAGCGTGTTAAATTAATCGACCCTAATAAACAACTACCGTAAGGTGGCAAAGGCTGCTCGCCACACGGATTAGTGGCACGAATTTTTTCACAAAACCAGTTATTATTCATGTCATTAACATTATCAATCAAGATAAAGCCTGGCTCGGCATAATCATAGGTTGAGCTCATAATGATGTCCCATAATCTTTTGGCGGGAATAGTTTTGCTTATTCGACACGCGACCAAGCCTTCATCATTAACAAGATAGCCCTCTTTGATTGCCCAGTCTCGCCAAATAATTTGCTCACTATTGCTTAAATCTAATTGATCAATAAGCACCTCTTTTTCTGTGACCGGAAACGATAATGCCCAAAGCTGATCATTTTTTACTGCATCCATAAACTCACTGGTAATCAGCAGTGATAAATTAAATTGTCGTAAGCGTCCGTTTTCGCGTTTAGCTCTAATAAATTCAATGACATCAGGATGACCAATATCAAAGGTCGCCATTTGAGCACCACGCCGCCCACCCGCTGAGGACACGGTAAAACACATTTTGTCGTAAATATCCATAAACGATAACGGGCCTGAGGTATAGGCTCCCGCCCCAGAAACATAGGCATCTTTAGGTCGTAATGTTGAAAACTCATAGCCAATACCGCAGCCTGCTTTTAAGGTTAAGCCCGCTTCATGTACCTTATGCAAAATATCATCCATTGAATCTGCAATAATCCCAGACACGGTACAGTTAATCGTAGATGTTGCTGGCTTATGAGCCAACGCCCCCGCATTAGAAACTATCCGCCCTGCTGGAATAACACCCTGCCGCAATGCCCATAAAAACTCCTGATAATACTGTTGTTGTTTTGTTTTGCCTTGCTCAACCTCTGAAAGTGCCTTAGCAACGCGTTGATACGTTTCATCTATGGTGGCATCAAGCGCGATGCCTTCTTTGGTTTTTAAACGATATTTAGTATCCCAAATATCCATTGATGCATCTTGAAAAGGAATCTCTGTAATTTCGTTAAGCGAAGTAAGGGCAGATAATGACATAAAGTTTAAATCCTAAAAGTGTTAGTCAGAGTTAAAGAGGATAAGTTCGCTTATTCGCGAGTAATAAACGCAAGCTTAGTAATGCCTGTTTTATGAGTTATTGCCATGACTTCAGCCACTTTTCCATAAGCAACGGCCGCATCTGCCTGCACCTGCACAGTTAATTCTGCATCAGCCTGATACAACACCTGTAAAGCATCCGCTAAATTCGTTAACAACTGCGCATGATCATTAAGAGAAATGCCGCCTTGAGCATCGATAGCAATCGTAGCTAAATGTGCATCAGGGGCGGGGGAAGTTTTTTCTGTTTTAGGAAGATCTACTTTAACCGCTTGCGTTAACAAGGGTGCAGTAACGATAAATACAACCAATAACACCAGCATCACGTCAACTAATGGCGTGACATTAATTTCACTCATGGTCGCGCGTTCTGACGACGAATCCATTTTAAAGCCCATGTTATTCTCCTGAATTTGCTTTTAAGCCAGCCTTGACGGCCAAGTTAAAAAAATCAGTGGCAAAATATTCTAGCTCTGCTTCAGAGGATTTAATGCGCTGTAAAAAAAAGTTATAGGCCAGCACCGCCGGAATTGCTGCCGCAATGCCTATTGCCGTAGTGATTAAGGCTTCCCCAATAGGGCCGGCGACAATATCCAAACTGGCTGATTTAGCTGCACCAATACTTTGGAGGGCGTGCATAATTCCCCACACTGTCCCAAATAAACCCACAAACGGCGACGTGCTGCCAATACTAGCAAGAAGCGATAAACCTTGCTCTAAGACCTTACGCTCTTTACTAATTTGTTGGCGTAAAGAACGCTCCAAAATAGATTGGATATCGCCACTTAGCTCTAGGATGGTTAAGGTATTATTGCGCACATCTCTTAACGCATGAAAGCCAACGCCAGCAATTCTGCCTAAGGCACTGGATTCCTGCTCTAAGCTTGCGGCTGAATTTAAATCACTTGCCGCCCAAAACGTCGCTGCATAAGCACGATTGCCTCGATTAATTGTCCAAATTGTCCAAGCCTTAAAAAAAATAATTGTCCACGTAAGAAGAGAGAAACTAATTAATACCCATAAAGTTATTTGCACAATATTGACAGAAGAAAGCGATAACATAAGTAAGATCCTATTTAACGAGCTAAATTAATGTTTAAATTTAAATTTGATGGGGACTCTCACCCAATCATCAACCGATTTATTGCCTCGATGCGCTGGCATAAAACGCCAGTTTTTAACCTGAGTTACTGCCGATTCATCTAAACTTTCATGACCACTGCTACTGACTATTTTTATCTCCCCAGCCGTACCATTAGCTAATACCTGAATGTCTAAAATCACCACTCCTTCCCAATGACGACGCAACGCTTCTGGTGGATAATGCGTGGGTGGATTATTTAATGAAGGCGACGCATAGATGGCTTTAACTATAGGCTCAAGCGCGGGGGGCGCCATTGTTTGTACGGGCGGAGCAATGGCTTTTGGCGAAGCAATAGAGGGCGTTGGGACGCTGCTTTTTTCAATAGCGACAGTTGGCACCGGCACCCGTGCGTTATCAACAGGCTTAGGAGTGCGCATCTTCGTTTCTTTAGGCTTAAGCTTAGGTGTTAAGATCGGCTTAACTTTGTTGAGCTGAGATTTAACAGGCTCGCGTTTAATTTCTGGCTGTGTGTCAACAGGCATTGGCGGTGCAGGTTTTACACTTGGCAACGTCACCAACGCAACGGTTATTGATTGCGGCAATACCTTAGCAATAACCATGGACTCTTGGGGGTGTTGCCAAATAAAACCCGACAAACCATGCAATAACAACGACAATACAGCAGATAGAACTAATCCCATTGTTGATTGCGGAATTTTAGTAGACAAAGCGTGCTTCATTAAGTAATTAATAGAGAGAAGGCAATGAGCGTCATGCGTTATAAACAACAAACCTAACTTGACGTGAAAACTAAGCCACTAGACACGCAGCGTATGATCAATTAAAGCAGCCATTGAAACATAAAACACAACGGCTTACTTACACAAACAACAACCCCATTAGATAATTCATTAATAAAGGTCGGCCAGCTAAGACAGGCTCAGTGCCGCAAAAGATTATCACACACCGACATACCTGAGTTAGTAAAATACAAAGACAATTTTACTAAAATAATTGAACGTATAACTTTATTTTTTTAACAAAAACACGGCTCTCTGGAGAGAATAATGCTGCATGATTTAATTAACTGGCTACTTAATATAATTGGCTCAATGGGTTACCTAGGAATTTTTGCCCTCATGGCAATGGAAAGCTCTATCTTCCCAATACCCAGTGAAATGGTGATGCCACCTGCGGGTTATTTAGTCCATCAAGGCAAAATGGACTTAACTCTAGTTATTTTAAGTGGCACCTTGGGCAGCTTATTTGGTGCTTACCTAAATTATTTTGCCGCGCGCCTATTGGGCCGTCCCCTGCTCAAAAAATATGGTCACTATTTATTAATTAATGATAAACATTTTGACAAAGTTGATCATTTTTTCCAACGCCATGGTGAAGTTTCAACGTTTATTGGTCGTTTATTACCAATTATTCGACATCTAATATCGTTACCCGCCGGCTTAGTGGGCATGAACCACATTAAATTTACTTTTTATACCCTTGCTGGTGCAGGCATTTGGGTATCCTTACTAACAGGCTTAGGCTATTTTCTTGGTCATAACGAAGCACTTGTTGAAGCCTATTCAGAATACATCATCCTTGGCATAATTATCTTCTGCGGGGTGTTAGGCGGTATTTATTTTCTTTGGCATACCAAAAAAGTTTCTCCTCAATAAACACAAAGCTAGACCTATGCGTTTAAAAACTTGAAATACTACGACGCGCCCCCAAATCCACGTTATTAATTTTTTTTAAAGAAAGGAGATCCCTGTGACTATCGAAGCACACAAAGAAACCTTAGGTTTTCAAACTGAAGTAAAACATTTATTGCATTTAATGATTCACTCTTTGTATAGCAACAAAGAAATCTTTTTACGTGAATTAATATCCAATGCCTCTGATGCCGCCGATAAACTGCGCTTTGAAGCCTTATCAAATGAAAATTTGTACGAAGGTGATAGCGAACTAAAAATCCGTTTAGAGTTTGATAAGGCTAAACAGACTATCACTATCATTGATAACGGTATTGGTATGACGCGCAGCGAAGTTCAAGACCATATTGGTACCATTGCAAAATCAGGCACTAAAAAATTCTTTGAAGCGTTAACTGGCGAACAAGCAAAAGACAGCGAGTTAATTGGACAATTTGGCGTAGGCTTTTATTCAGCCTTTATTGTTGCTGACAAAGTCACCTTAATTACGCGCAAAGCTGGCACCGAGCATAACGAAGGCACCTGTTGGGAATCTGCAGGTGAAGGTGATTACACTATTGAAACTGTTGAAAAAGCACAGCGTGGCACCACCATTATTCTGCATTTAAAAGCAACTGAAGAAGAGTTTTTAGATAGCTACCGCATTCAATCTATCGTAAGAAAATTCTCTGATCACATTTCTTTGCCGATTGTTATGGATAAAGAAATCATGCCACCTATGGATGACATGCTTGATCTTGAAGACGAAAACGATGATGACACGGAAAATGCTTCTGACGAGCAAACCGATGCGCCAGAAATCGCTGCAGAAAAACCCAAACCAGTACCTGAAATTATTGAAGAAACAATCAACAGCGCGTCTGCATTATGGACAAAAGCTCGCCAAGATATTTCTGACGATGATTACACTCAATTTTACAAACACGTAGGCCATGATTACCAAGACCCGTTAACGCATGTCCACAGTAAAGTTGAAGGCACCAATGAATATACCTTACTACTTTATGTGCCCAGCCGTGCCCCCTTTGATTTATGGGATAGAGACACTAAACACGGAGTAAAATTATATATCCGTAAAGTCTTCATCACCGATGATGCTGAACAACTCATGCCACGTTATTTACGCTTCATTAAAGGGATTATTGACGCCAACTCGTTACCTTTAAATGTCTCGCGTGAAATTTTGCAGCAAAGCAAACAAATCAGCACGATTAAATCAGGTGCGGTCAAAAAAGTGCTGGGTATGCTTGAAAACTTAGCCAAAAATGAAGCTGAAAAATATGCCTCATTTTGGACTAATTTTGGCCCAGTGATGAAAGAAGGTGTAATTGAAGACCATAGCAACAAAGAACGCGTTGCTAAATTATTGCGTTTTTCTTCTACGCACACAGATGTCAGCACCCAAGATATTGCCCTGCAAGATTACGTTAGCCGTATGAAAGAAGGTCAAGAACACATTTACTACGTTACCGCTGACAGCTTTGCTGCTGCAAAAAACAGCCCACATCTGGAAATTTTCCGCAAAAAAGGCATCGAAGTTTTATTGTTATCAGATCGCATTGATGAATGGTTAATCAGCCATTTAAGCGAATTTGACGGCAAACATTTACAATCTGTCGCCAAAGGCGAATTGGATTTAAGTAAATTTGATACCGAAGAAGACAAACAAGCACAAGAAGACATCACTCAAGATTTTGACTCTGTACTGAAACAAATCAAAGAAGTATTGGGCGAGAAAGTCAGTGAAGTACGCATCAGTCACCGCTTAACAGAATCACCCGCTTGTTTAGTGGCTGATGTTTATGGCATGAGCTTAAATATGGAACGCATTATGAAAGATGCGGGTCAATTAGCGGGTGGTTTTGGTGGCATGAATAAAAAACCCATCTTTGAAATCAACCCCACACACGCCTTAATTGCACGCCTAAAAACCGAACAAGATGACATACGTTTTGCTGACTTAGCCATGATCTTATTTGATCAAGCTATTTTAAGTGAAGGCGGTCAACTTGAAGATCCTACTGCGTTTGTGCATAAACTTAATGGCCTATTACAAGGCTTATTAAACTAAGCAACTCGCGACCAACGCAGTCAAGGCTAGACACACTATAGCCTTGACTGCGGGCATAAAAAAGACCACAAAGCCAAACGGCTCAGTGGTCTTTTTTTTAACTACGCATTCCCTAAGCAGAGAGAGACATACGCTTATTTTTCAATTTTAATCGCTAAAAACACAGGGCTTCCATTACGCTGAATTAATACGGCAATAGATTTACCTGCACCTAACTCACTAACAATTTTTGCAAACTCATCAACACTGTTCACCGCATAATTTTGAATACGTAAAATCACATCACCACGCTGAATACCTGCATTTTTACCTGCCCCATTAATCACCTCCTGAACCATCACACCACCCCTCGGTAATTGCAGTGCATTGCGCTGCTCAGCAGTTAATTCCATGACATTAACACCTATTTTATTAACGGCAACTTTAACATTAGGCTTGGCAAGCTCGGCAATAGTGGCCTCCTGATCAGGTAATAAACCAATTTTAAACGTTACCGTTTTATCTTCCCCTTGCCTGATAAGTTTTAACGTAGCCCTATCGTTAATAGGTGTCATCCCCACCATTGGCGGCAAATCACCTGATTTATCGATAGCATGACCATTAAACTCCGTAATAATGTCGCCAATTTGTAACTGGGCTGCTTCAGCAGGACTATCGGGTACTACCCGAGCGACCAACGCACCCTGCGGCTTCTTCATGTTAAAAGATTCCGCCAATTCACGAGTAACATCTTGAATTTGAACACCCAACCAGCCATGAGCAACTTTGCCGTGAGCTTTAATTTGCTCAACAACATGCATGGCAACATCCATAGGGATAGCAAATGACAAGCCCATAAAGCCACCTGTGCGACTATAAATCTGCGAATTAATACCGATCACTTTACCCGCCATATTAAATAATGGCCCACCAGAATTACCTGGGTTTATCGCTACGTCCGTTTGAATAAAAGGCACATAATTTCCCCCTGGTAAACTGCGTCCTTTAGCACTCACAATACCTGCGGTGACTGATTGATCAAAACCAAACGGTGAACCAATTGCTAAGACCCATTCCCCCACCTGTAATTGTTCTGGCGAGCCTATCGTCACCGAAGGTAAACCCTTAGCCTCTACTTTTAATAAAGCGATATCAGTACGCGCATCAGAACCAATTAATTTAGCGGTTAACTCACGTCGATCCGTTAATTTAACAATAATTTCATCAGCATCTTTCACCACATGATGATTCGTTAAGACATACCCATCATCTGAAAGAATAAAGCCCGAGCCTAAAGATTGGGTTTCGCCTGGCGCAAAATCATCTTCCCCACCACCGTTTGGATTATTGTAAAAATGTTTAAATAACTCTTCCATTTCAGGCGGAATGCCTTCAGGAAGCGGTGGTTTATTAGCTGTATCATCAACTATTTTTTTAGCTTTTTGCGTGGTACTAATATTAACAACAGAAGTGCCATTAGTTTTTACCATCTCAGTAAAATCTGGCAATTGAGCAAACGCGTCTTGAACAAACAAACATATTAATAAAAGCAAACCACTTAATTTTACGTGCATAGATACTCCTGTTAAGCTTTTAAACATTAAAATTTCAAGTGAACACACTATTTTAAAATCACCTGCTGAGCAGATGTTTACCTATTATTTACCAAAACAAGCCTGGCATAATCCACGGCTATGCGTGATCAAACCTCATTTATTTTTGTTGACCCATGGGCTCTTCATCAAACGCGGTCATGCTAGGATGTAAGCCATTATCGCCGCCCTCCACCTCCACATCTGCCGCTAAATTTATAGCCGTTGGATGCGTATGAATATAGTCATCAATTTGTTTATTTAAAGGCTCAGTGCTGCCTTGCTGCGTGGCAACCTGTACCACAGTGGCAGAATTTGCTTGGTTAAAATTATGCAATAACAATACCGTTATCACCGCTAGCGATGCTGCTAAGGCTAAAAACTTAACATAACGCCCATAAGCCAAGACTGGCTTAGCCGCCAGTGCACGCGGCTGGTCAGCTAAATTATTCATCACTGACGACGCAAAATCACTGTCCACCAAGGTAAACTGCTTTGCTTGCAGTGCTTGGCTAACGGCGTTGTAACGATGCAATGTACCTAAGGCCTCATTATCATGCTGTAACGCAGTTAACAAATGTAAAGCCTCAGCAGTATTGAGATCATCATCTAAAAACTGGGAAATTTTTTGCTTAAGTTCTGTTGTCATTTAACACTCACCATGGTCTAACAAGGGTTTAATTTTATTATCAATAGCCTCGCGTGCTCTAAATATGCGTGACCTTACAGTTCCACTTGGGCATTTCATAATCTGCGCAATGTCCTCATAACTCATCCCTTCAATCTCGCGTAAAGTAATGGCCATACGCATGTCTTCTGGTAATGACTCAATTGCCAAATAAATCGCATCAAGAATTTCCTGATTAAGCACTTGCTGCTCAGGAGTATTAAAGGTTTGCGATTGCTGGTTTGCTGCGTATATTTCAGCATCTTCATCACTTATTGCCTCAGCAATATGCTTTTTATACCTAGAAACAAGATAATTTTTAGTGGTATTAATCGCAATTCGATATAGCCACGTATAAAAACGCGCGTCGCCTCTAAAGTTACCAAGATCACGATACGCTTTAATAAAGGTGTCCTGAGCAATGTCTTGCGCTTCACTTGCATCATTAATATACCGATTAACTAAGTGAATAATTTTATGTTGATACTTAATTACCAACAAATTGTAAGCGTGTTTATCGCCTTGCTGAGCAAGTGATACTAATTGTTCGTCTACTTGTTCGATTATTTTGCTTGAACTCTTCACTACTATTTTCAAATAAATTGACTAGGTTAATTAAAATAAAGCCCTGTAAAACACAATCAATGGGGCATGTATAAAGGGTTTTTTACATCCCTCAATTATTCTGACTTTATGACAGAATTGTGTAATTGCCTAAAAAAGCGTTATTATCACTTAACAATAATAACCAAGCCAATTGCTAAGTTGGCGCTCTCCTTTCTTTTAGTATGCAGTCAAATACCCAACCAATAACTCCTCATTACGATGTACTTATTATTGGCAGTGGTGGTGCGGGCTTGAGTTTAGCACTAAAGCTTGCCAACCAAGCCACGCATGTCGCGGTGTTATCAAAATTTGCCTTAACCGCAGGCAGCACCTACTACGCACAAGGCGGCATTTCTGCCGTTTTTGATGCCGAAGATTCTATCGAATCACACATCGAAGATACCTTGGACGCAGGGGCTGGCTTATGTAATCCAGACATTGTTAGATTGACAGTGACGCAAGGAAAAAGTTCCATTGATTGGTTGCGCCAACAAGGCGTAATGTTTACCGAAGAAGTCACTGCAACAGGTGAAAAAATACTGCATTTAAATCGTGAAGGGGGGCATTCGCACCGACGCATCGTGCACACCGCCGATGCCACCGGCAAAGCTGTTTCTTTATCGTTAATTGAACGTGCTAGCGAACACCCAAACATCACTTTATTTGAGCATCATAATGTTATCGAGCTAATTACCAGCTCCGATAACAACGCCACACGCAAGAAAATCTGCGGCGCATACGTGTTAGATTCAAGCCAACAATGCGTTAAAACCATGACTGCAAAAGTAGTGGTCTTGGCAACGGGAGGCGCCAGCAAAGTGTATCTTTATAGCACTAATCCGCAATCGGCAACGGGCGATGGCATTGCCTTAGCATGGCGTGCTGGTTGCAGAATTAGCAACATGGAATTTATGCAATTTCATCCCACCTGCTTATTTCATCCCAAAGCACAGTCCTTTTTAATCAGCGAAGCAGTAAGAGGCGAAGGTGGAAAACTCATTTTGCCTGACGGCTCCTCGTTTATGGAACACTTTGATCCACGCGCAGAATTAGCTCCCCGCGATATTGTTGCCAGAGCGATTGATCATGAAATCAAAAAACGCGGGATTGATTGTGTTTATCTTGATATTAGCCATAAATCAGCCGACTTCATTCACAGCCACTTCCCCACTATTTACAAAAAATGTCTTAAATTTGGCATTGATATTACCCAGCAACCTATTCCTGTGGTGCCTTCTGCCCACTATACCTGTGGCGGTGTATTAACCGACAGCTACGCACGCACGGACATAAACAACCTTTACGCAATTGGTGAAGTCGCCAGCACGGGTTTACATGGAGCGAATAGAATGGCAAGCAATTCATTACTTGAATGCTTGGTCTTTGCTGATCGGGCATGCATTGATATCTTAGAAAAATTAGCACTTATTCCTGAACCCTCTCCACCACCAGCGTGGGATGATTCGCAAGTCATCGATTCTGATGAAGAAGTGGTGGTCTCTCACAACTGGGACGAACTTAGGCATTTTATGTGGGATTACGTAGGCATTGTGAGAACCGATAAACGCCTACATCGGGCTTTAAGTCGTGTCGAATTGCTAAAAAATGAAATCACTGAATATTACAGCCACTTTCGCATTACCAGTGACTTGCTTGAATTGCGTAATCTAGTCATTGTGGCAGAATTAATTATTCGTTGCGCCCAGCAACGTAAAGAGAGTCGAGGCTTACATTACACCTTAGATTATCCCAACTTAGATAACAGCAGACCGCCTAGCAACACGATACTAACGCCTTATAATTAAGCACAAAAACCTAACAGTAAAAACTCAGCTATCGTCACGTCTAAATTAACGTTAATTGTTTGCCACTAAATATAGACAATCTATTCGATGTCACACATTATGAATTCACCCTGTTAAGTATAAAAATTGATACTACAGAATTCGAAAATCAACACTCGTTAACCAGTGCTTTTGCTGATTTTGTGCAGCAAAGCCCTATCAAACAAGAGATAAGCGTTTCTATTGCACAATTAGAAGCCGGTAAAGCAATTCCATTGCAAGAGGTTATGCACTCACTACGCAAAAAATATGGCTCTATATGAATTTTAGTGGGAAAAAATAAAAATTACCTGAACTGGTGACCCCTTTTGAGTTAATGGAGGCTTAATAATGAACACTATACAATCTAACCAAGATTCAATAGTTGAAGAAATCCACAATACGCGGGAACGACTTGCT
>Ga0265593_1000674_pt1 | contig 17510 bp, 14 predicted proteins | sample saktaG_8_FD_190136 | JGI IMG/M metagenome (GOLD analysis project Ga0265593, IMG submission 190136) | Saline water microbial communities from Sakinaw Lake, British Columbia, Canada - sak_2011_5_24_36m | ecosystem: Environmental > Aquatic > Non-marine Saline and Alkaline > Saline ...
CGCCCGACTGGTAATCAATAAAAAACCTTGGTCAGTGGTGGTCTGTGTTCGTAATAATCCCCCAATGAGTTTATCTAAAGCATTATGACGGCCTACATCTTCACGCACCATAACAATACCTGAAGCAGGTGTGACAAAGGCTGCGGCATGAACTGAGCCGGTAAGTTGATTGATTTTTTGATATTGTTGAATAGCTTTTAAGGCATTAGTTAAATCATCAGTGCTAATAACCAGTGCGTTATTAATTGCATTAGGTTGGCGTAAAGCGTGTAGCAAGCTGGTTGTACCACATAGCCCACAACTGGTTCTGCCTGTTAATTGTCGAGTATGCGTAGATAAGTTTATTGCACAATGTTCAGCAATAGTCATTTGCACTTCAATGCCATTTGCACGATTAAAAATGCGGGTGCTCAATAATTCTTCTGGGCGATGAATAATGCCTTCAGTAATACTAAAGCCAAGGGCAAACTCTTCAATGTTGGTTGGCGTGGCTAACATTACTGCATGTGGAACAGTATTATAAATTAGCGAGATAGGAACTTCTTCGGCGATATAATCCACCTGCATTGAACGCTGACCTTTATGCCAACGTTCAATGCTGTGTTCTTGATAGCTAAACCATCCTGTTTCTTGATTAAGAGAAGGCAGGGTTAAGTTGGCATTAGCCATTAATACCTTGCTCCAACAGGGCCATTTGTTCTTGTGAGAACGCCGTGTAGTCTTGTTGCCATTGCGAGGTTTGATTCACTTTAGTGATTTGCACTGCGGTAACTTTGTATTCAGGGCAGTTGGTTGCCCAGTCTGAGTTATCGGTGGTAATGACATTTGCCCCTGATTCTGGAAAATGGAAGGTGGTGTAAACAACGCCTGGTTGCACCCGCTCAGTTAAGGTGGCGCGAAGTACGGTTTCGCCAGCGCGACTTTTAATACCTACCCAATCGTCATTATTAATACCACGATCTTCAGCATCAGCAGGATGAATTTCTAAACGATCTTCATTGTGCCACGCATTATTTTCTGTACGTCGGGTTTGTGCGCCCACGTTGTATTGAGACAAAATACGCCCAGTTGTTAAAATTAACGGGAACATTGGCGTGATACGTTCTTGGGTAGGAATATAATCGGTAAGCATGAACAAACCTTTGCCATTATCGCGCATGAAGGTCTCAGTGTGCATGATTGGCGTACCGCTGGGCGTGTCATCGTTACAGGGCCATTGAATACTGCCTTGTTGATCCAGTTTTGCGAAACTTACCCCTGCAAAACTAGGCGTAAGGGCAGCAATTTCATCCATAATTTCAGAAGGATGACGGTAATCCATTGGGTAACCCATAGCATTCGAGAGCAACTGAGTGACTTCCCAGTCTTGATAGCCTGCTAAAGGACGCATGACTTTTCTTACAGGAGAAATACGACGTTCGGCATTGGTAAAGGTACCGTCTTTTTCTAAGAACGACGCGCCAGGTAAAAATACATGGGCAAACTTGGCCGTTTCATTTAAGAAAATATCTTGCACAATCACACATTCCATTGCCCGCAACGCGGCATGAACATGATGGATGTCAGGATCTGATTGAGCAATATCTTCACCCTCAACGTACAATCCCATAAAGCTGCTATCTAACGCAGATTCAAACATATTAGGGATGCGTAAACCAGGCTCAGCACTTAATGGTACTTTCCATGCTGATTCAAATAAGGCGTGGGTTGTGGGGTCTGAAACATGGCGGTAGCCTGGAAATTCATGCGGGAAGGAACCCATATCACAAGAGCCTTGAACATTGTTTTGACCGCGCAAGGGGTTAACGCCTACGCCAACACGTCCTAGATTACCTGTTGCCATGGCAAGGTTAGCAATGCCAATGACCATGGTTGAGCCTTGACTGTGTTCAGTAACGCCTAAGCCGTAATAAATAGCTCCATTAGCTGCTGTGGCATACAATCTTGCAGCGGCACGAATTTCTTCAGCGGCTACGCCAGTAATGCTTTCAGTGGCTTCTGGCGCATGCCTTGGGTCTGCAATAAAGGTTTTCCATTTAGTAAATGATGCCACATCGCAACGTGCATTGATAAACGCTTCATCAGTTAATTGTTCAGTAATGACGACATGTGCCAAGGCATTGATTAATGCAACATTGGTGCTTGGACGTAATTTTAAGTGATGATTTGCAGTGATATGAGGGCTGTTTTTAACCAAATCAATTTCGCGCGGATCAACCACAATGAGCTTAGCACCTTGTCGTAAACGTTTTTTCATTTGCGAACCAAACACGGGGTGACCGTCAGTGGGATTAGCGCCAATAATCATAATGACATCGGCGTGCATTACCGAATCAAAGTCTTGCGTGCCCGAGGACTCACCAAAAGTTTGTTTTAAACCGTAACCCGTTGGGGAGTGACAAACACGTGCACAGGTATCAACATTGTTATTACCAAAACCTGCACGAATTAATTTTTGCACCAAATAGGTTTCTTCATTAGTACAGCGTGAAGACGTTATTCCGCCGATGGAATCTTTACCGTACTTGGTTTGGAGACGTTTAAGTTCAGAGGCTGCATACGTAATGGCTTCTTCCCAGCTGACTTCTTGCCAAGCATCTTTAATACTTTTACGAATCATAGGTTTAGTAATGCGATCTTTATGCGTCGCATAACCAAAGGCAAAACGACCTTTTACGCAAGAATGACCATGATTAGCTTTGCCGTCTTTATTGGGCACCATGCGAATAACTTGTTCGCCTTTCATTTCCGCACGGAAGGAACAACCTACGCCGCAATAGGCACAGGTAGTGATGATTGCGTGTTCAGGTTGCCCATTGTCAATCACTGATTTTTCCATGAGCGTGGCAGTTGGGCAGGCTTGCACGCATGCACCACAGGATACACATTCTGAATCCATGAACGCTTCATTTTGACTGGGTGATACTTTGGAATCAAAGCCACGGCCATCAATGGTAAGCGCGAAGGTGCCTTGTGTTTCTTCACAAGCACGCACGCAACGTGAACAGACGATACATTTGCTAGGGTCAAAACTAAAATAAGGATTACTTTCATCTTTTGTTGCGTCAAGATGCGTGTGTACAGGTTGATAACGTACTTCACGTAAGCCCACCGCGCCCGCCATGTCTTGTAGTTCGCAATCACCATTGGCAGAGCACGTCAGGCAGTCTAATGGATGATCGGAGATATATAGCTCCATTATGCCACGACGCACTTCAGCAAGACGTGGGTTTTGAGTGGTGACTTTTAAGCCTTCCGCAACAGGTGTTGTGCACGAGGCTGGCATGCCACGCCCCCCTTCAATTTGTACCAAACATAAACGGCATGAACCAAAGGGCTCAATACTGTCTGTGGCACATAGTTTTGGTATATCAATACCAATACTTGCAGCAGCACGCATGATGGAAGTGCCTGCAGGAGCCGTGACTTTAAAGCCATCAATCTCCAGTGTTACTTCGGTGGTTGCTGATTTGGCTGGCGTGCCATAATCTTTATCTTTGTTCATGGACATGTTAATTACCTCAGTTTGGTTAGCAATTGGCAAAGGCTTAGATTATTTACAGACTTAATAGTAAGATTTTCTAAAAAGTGCTTGAGAGTCTGTATAAAAATAGTCGCTCTTATTTTATTAACTTGGACTGTTCGATAGCTTCAGTTGCTTAGCGAACAGTGTTTACATTCTTATTGTTTGCCGTTGAGTCTGTTTTAAATGACTTATGACTTAACGCCAAAATCTTCTGGAAAATGATTTAATGCACTGAGGACGGGATAAGGTGTCATGCCGCCTAACGCGCACAAAGAACCATTTAACAGGGTGTCGCATAAGGACCGAAGTAACGGAATGTTTTTATCCAGCTCCTGACCTTGCATAATGGCATCGATTAATTCGTGACCACGTGTCGAACCAATTCGGCAGGGTGTGCATTTGCCGCAGGATTCAATAGCGCAGAATTCCATACTGTATTTTGCCATCGTTGCCATATTGGTTGTATCGTCAAAAGCGACCACACCACCATGTCCCAACACCGCCCAAAGCGCAGCAAAGGCTTCATAATCAAGCGGGGTATCAAACTGTGCTTCAGGCAAGAAAGCACCTAAAGGTCCGCCTACTTGCACCGCTTTAATGGGCTTGCCCGTTGCAGAGCCACCACCAAAATCGTAGAGCAATTCACGTAAACTTAAGCCAAACGCAACTTCGACTAAGCCTGTGTGCTTTAAATTACCTGCAAGCTGTAAAGGTAAAGTGCCGCGTGAACGTCCCATGCCGTAGTCACGGTAAAACTCGCCACCTTTAGCAAGGATTATCGGCACAGAGGCTAGTGAAATAACATTGTTGACAACAGTAGGCTTGCCAAATAAGCCACTGATTGCAGGTAAGGGGGGTTTAAAACGTACTAAGCCACGCTTGCCTTCTAAACTTTCCATTAACGATGTCTCTTCGCCGCACACATACGCACCTGCGCCTAAGCGCACTTCAAGCTGAAAGCGTTGCCCACTACCCAAAATATCATCACCTAAGTAATGGTGCTCATTGGCTAGTTGTATTGCAGTATTTAACGCGCGATGAGCATGTGGATATTCAACGCGTAAGTAAATATAACCTTGTGTTGCACCTACGGCTAAGCCCGCAATGGTCATGCCTTCAATTAAGACAAAGGGGTCATTTTCCATAATCATCCGATCGGAAAACGTACCAGAATCTCCTTCATCAGCATTACAAATGATGTATTTTTGCTCTGCTGGGGTGTTTAAAACAGTGTTCCATTTTATGCCAGTGGGAAATGCTGCACCACCACGACCACGCAAGCCTGAATCCGTCACGGCGGCAACAATATCCGCTTGGGTCATGGTCATTGCATTTTTTAAACCTTGATAGCCCTCATGGGCTAAGTAATCCTCAAGACTGATCGGATTGGTAATGCCAACGCGGGCAAAAGTTAAACGTTGTTGTTTTTTTAGGTAAGGAATATCTTCTGTAACACCAAGGGCTAATGAATGGTCGCCCGCCTCAAGAAAGTTAGCCTCAAATAAACTGCTAACGTCATTGGTTTTAACGGGGCCATAGGCTACGCGACCTGTAGGCGTTGCCACTTCAACCATAGGTTCCAACCAATACATACCGCGCGAGCCGTTGCGAATAATTGTGAGATCAATGTTGCGCTGACTAGCTTCAGTAGCCAATTGGGCGGCAATGCGATTCGCACCTAAGGAAACTGCCCCAGAATCAGAAGGAACATACACTATGAAGCTCATAAAGATTTCTCCAATTCATCAATCAGGTTGGTAAACTCAGCCGAAGTAACGCGGCCGTAAACGTCATTGTCAATGGTTATCGCAGGAGAGCAGGCGCAATTACCTAAACAATACACTGGCTCTAAAGTAAATTTACCGTCAGCACTGGTTTCGTGATAATCAATGCCAAGACTTGTTTTAATATGCTGCTCAAGGGTTTCAGAACCCATTGCTTGACAGGATTCTGCTCGACACACTTGGACAAGATGTTGTCCAGGCGGCGTGCTGCGAAAATAATGATAAAAACTTATTACACCATGGACTTCGGCACGAGATAAATTAAGTGCTTGGGCGATACTGGGAACGCTATCACTAGGAACATAGCCAAGTGCGTCTTGAATACCATGCAAAATGGGGAGGAGTGCGCCAGGTTTATCCTTAAGAGCAGAAATAACATCCTGCACAGTGGTTTGGAGCGTGCTTGGTTGTGTCATAGGTTTCTCACAGTAAAAGCGACTTAAGCACTAAGTGATAAGTAGCGAAGAAAAGGTTACATTAAAAAATTGCAAATTAGCATAGCATAAGATAATTACCATGTAAAAAGCACTAAAAGTCTAACTTTTGTCTGTTATATCTGCAAGTGCACGTAATTTCTCAATGCCATCTTGTAAAGCATCTGCGGTAAAAGTGCGCAGGCAGGCATGGGCAATTTTTCTACCTTTCCGTGGTTTTTTGTTATACGAGTGTAAGTGTGCGTTAGGAATAGTCAAGATTTGTTTTATATCAGGTAAAGCGCCAATAAAGTTAATCATAGCACTAAAACCAACTGGGGCGGTTGACCCTAAAGGTAAGTCAGTAATAGCTCGCAAATGATTTTCAAATTGACTGATTTGTGCGCCTTCAATCGACCAATGACCTGAATTATGAACCCGTGGTGCAAACTCATTAGCCATTAATTGATTATTTACAACAAAAAATTCCAACGCTAAAACTCCCACGTAATCTAAGGCGTTAAGTAAGCGCGAAACGAGTTCTTCAGCCTGTGCTTGTAAAGAATCATTAGGCAGACACTGGGCTGTGCGTAAAATTCCTTTGCGATGATGATTCTCTGAAAGCGGATAAAAAACAATTTCGTGTGAACGATTTCTAGCTGCAATAATTGAGACTTCCCGTTCAAAAGGTATGAAAGCTTCGACAATGGCAGGAACCCCTTTTAAGATCTGCCAAGCGTTAGCTAAATCATGCTCGGTATGCAAAACCGATTGCCCTTTGCCGTCATACCCTTGGGTACGGCTTTTTAAAATAGCTGGATAGCCAAAACTAGGCATGACCTGCGTTAATTCAGCTAACGAATTAACTGCTGCATACGCTGGCGTTGGAATCGCCAGGTGGTTTAAAAAGTTTTTTTCTATCCATCTATCTTGAGCAACAGCTAAGGCCTCAGCAGGAGGAAATACTAAGGTATGACTGGTTAAAAATTCAGCCGTTGCCGCCGGGACATTTTCAAATTCATAGGTGACAACATCCGCACGTTTGACTAATTCGGCCAACAGTGTTGGATCATTGTAATCACCATGCAGATGCTCACCTAAGCCTGCGGCACACGCCTCAGCGGCGGGCTCTAAGAAAATAAATTCCATCCCTAAAGGAATACCTGCTAACGCCATCATTCGTGCTAATTGCCCTCCCCCCAAAATTCCTATTTTCATAACGTCTCCGTTCTAGGATCATTATTAGCCAGCACTGTTGCCGTCTGAGACTGACGAAATTGCTTGAGTGCTTCACGAAACTCAGGGTAGTGCGTGCCCAAAATACTGGCCGCCAAGAGTGCGGCGTTAATCGCGCCAGGCTTGCCAATAGCGAGTGTCCCTACTGGAATCCCAGCGGGCATTTGCACAATAGACAACAAAGAATCCATGCCATTAAGGGCTTTAGATTGAATAGGAACGCCAAGCACTGGCAAATTAGTTTTTGCAGCTGTCATGCCGGGTAAATGGGCTGCACCACCTGCGCCCGCAATAATGACTTGAAGCCCGCGTTGTTCGGCAGTTTCTGCATAAGTAAATAGTTTATCTGGCGTGCGATGTGCAGAAACGATGTCAATTTCATAGGGAATGCCTAATTGATCGAGGGTTTCTTCAGCAAAACGCATGGTATCCCAATCTGACGCTGAACCCATAATTATGCCAACCAGTGTGGTCATGATGAAGCTCCTTGTGCAATAGTGTGGTCAAGGTAAAAATAAAGCCGGCTAGTATCTCACAAATGCGAGCTGCTTTGTTTGGATGCACATAAATGATTTATTCTAGCGAAGAAATTTTACAGACAATAACGCGCTGTGTTGCCATGCTTAACGCTAACTAGCTAAAGCAAGATGTAAACATAATACCTTGAGCATTAATCCACTTGCTTAATCGTTAAAAAATTATATAATGCGCAACTCAAAAAAATGGAGCGGTAGTTCAGTTGGTTAGAATACCGGCCTGTCACGCCGGTGGTCGCGGGTTCGAGTCCCGTCCGCTTCGCCATTTTTACTCAATATAGAAAGCGTTAACCCGGCTTATCAGGGTATCGCAACGGTTAACCTTAAAATGTTAATTGGCACTCTGCGAAGTTTTTAGCACGTTGATGGTTTGTAAGCGTTTTAGGTAACTGATCTCTGCACAAACAAATAGTGTTAAAGCCAATTTGTTTAGCTGCATCTAATTCCTCTTTTATATCAGATAAAAACATGCAGTGTTCAGCTGGAATACCAATACTGTCAGTTATTTTTTGATACGATTCAGGTGCTTGTTTAGGGCCGATCTGGGTATCAAAATAATCTGTAAACAACGGGGTTAGATCACCATAAGCTGTATGGGCAAATAATAATTTTTGTGCATGCACTGAGCCAGAAGAGTACACATATAACTTCAATCCCTGTGCATGCCATGCACGTAATTGCTCTGCCGCATCTTGATAAATATGTCCCGTAAAATCACCACGCTGATACCCAATCTCCCAAATTAATCCTTGCAAGGCTTTTAAGGCAGTAACTTTTTGATCTTCTTCACTCCACGTTAATAATTGTTTTATTAAACTATCTACCGCAAAAGGCAACTTAGCCTCTAAGGCCACCGCGTGTAATAGTTCAGCAACCGGTGCGGTGTGTTGATGTTGGCGAACAAATTCGGGTAGCTGTGCGTATGCATAAGGAAAGAGCACGTCTTTAACAAAGGACAGCGACGAGGTAGTGCCTTCAATATCAGTAATAATAGCTTTAATCATAATAATGTTGCGCGTGTTTGATCTAAAGTGGGATAAGCGTTAGCCAGTGTATCGCCCGTAAAATCAGCAACCCAACCCTCTGCTGTTGTAAAAAAACGCAGCGTGGTAAAGCTAGGTTCAGCCCCCATATCAAACCAATGTGGTGTCATAGCAGGCACACTGATAAGGTCATTTTGTTCACATAACACTGCAAAGACAGTATCTTGAACATGTAAATAAAATAAGCCACAGCCCTGAATAAAAAAGCGAATCTCAAAATCATTATGGGTATGCTCAGCAAGAAACTTTTGTCTAAGCTGCATTTTTTCGGAGTGATCTGGCGTTACGCGGATGATATCAATTGATTGGAACGAATGCTGCACTTGTAAGCATTCGATTGCTTCCTGGTACGCGGCTAAAATAGCGTCATCATTGGCATCTGCAGCGATATGATCATGCGTAGTCCAACGCTCAAATCGCACATTGATGCTTTTTAATGCCTCATGAATATCTTTAAAATCATTAAGTTTTTTGATTATTTTGGGTGCTGAATTAGCAGAAGCCACAGCATAAAGCGTTAATAAGCTCATAATTTGATAATATAAGAAAGATGAAAAAACTGTTGTAAATTATAAGGCAAAAAAGTCAACTTAGATGCGTGTGAATTATCGTAGTATTGCTAAAATGAAGAGACTTAAGTAAGTGTGTAGGTATTTTTTAAAAAGGCGTAGTGATTACACTGGTCTTAGACCCGACCAACGTAGCTATGGCTAGATGCTTACTCAGGTTAAAAAATGTGCGCTTAATTATTTAGAGTAAACAAAAGATGATTTTTTAATAACTGTGGAGTTAACAATGAAGCAAAAAGTAAATATTGGCGTGTGCCTCGCGATACTATTAACGCTGTCTTATCATGCTGAAGCGTCCAGTTATCCTGCACGCTTTGGATCAAAATTAGGTAATGGTTTAGCTAATGCGGTGACAGGAATTGCTGAGATACCTAAAACAGTGATGGTAAGCAATCGTGAACAAGGCCCAGCCTATGCGGCAACCGCTGGTTTTATTACTGGAATAGTGCACTGCGTAGGAAGAACCTTGAGCGGCACCTACGACTTAGTTACCTTTATGATCCCAACCAAACCTATTGTCACGCCCGATTATGTCTGGCAAGACTTTAAAAAAGAAACGACATATCGGTCAACTTGGCAATTACGTTAGATAATTGTGGCAACAAGAAGTTAGCCATTACATTTACTTAAGCTTGGCTCATGACAATCCGCTCCTGTTTTTATCAATGCAAGAAGAGCGGATTGTTAAGTGAATTACAGCACGTACAGCTAGTCAGCCTTACCCTATGCTAGTGTTTAACTATAAAGCACGAGAAGAGACAGCGATTAACATTAGTCATCACGACCAAAAATACCTAAAATTTGTAACAAGCTTAAGAATAAGTTGTAGATAGTGACGTATAAATTTACCGTCGCTAAAATATAGTTAGTCTCGCCGCCATTAATCATTGCGCTGGTTTGAAATAAAATCATGCCAGACATCAATAAAATAAACATCGCCGATACTGCCAACGATAAAGCAGGGATAGCAAAAATCAAGGCACCAATACTGGCTAAAAAGGCCACTAAAATACCTACCATTAAAAAGCCACCTAAAAAGCTAAAATCTTGTTTGCTAGTTAACGCATACGCAGACAAGCCTAAGAAGATGAAGCCCGTGCCGCCCAATGCCATCATGACTAACTCTGTGCCGTTACTAAAAGCATGCACATACATAGATAAAATTGGCCCTAAGGTTAAGCCCATAAAACCAGTTAAGGCAAAAACACAGACCAAGCCCATGCTGCTATTGCGAAACTTAGTGGTTAAAAACAGCAAGCCATAAAAACCCACCAAGGTTACAATTAAACCAGGATGTGGCAAGTTAAAATACATCGACGCGCCAGCCGTTACTGCACTAAATAATAAAGTTATTGATAACAGCATATAGGTGTTACGTAATAATTTGTTAGTTGCCAAACTACTGGTTTCGGTATGCGTTAAAGCAGGATTATATTTCATATTACAAGTTCCTAATTAAGAGGGATGGGATTAATACTATGTTAGTAGTTACTACACTTCTTGTTTGCTAAGAATACCTTTTTTTAACGTCAGGACAAGTGACGTTTAATTAGTATAAGGTGGGCATATTTTAATTCAAGTGCTTACTATCAAGCCGTCATACTGCCATAAAAATGCTTTTGGCTTTCGACAAACTAAGCTCACATCACTAATCTTTAAACCAGTTGCGTGATTGCAAGACTTGCTCGTGTTTTTCTTTGTACAGCTGAATAACCGCTTTCAACGCCATAACAGAAAATGTTTTGAACATGTAGTGGGTGACTCTTAAAAAGGAATGCCATCATCATAAGGAGCATCAAAATTATCAAACCCTTCATTTTGTGGTGCAGAAGATGAACGCATGGCAGGTTGATTAACCTGTTGTGCTGACTGTGTGGCGTCAGTACGTTTACCCACTAAATCAATCACTGTTGCGGTTAAATCTAAACTCATTCTCATAGTGCCATCATTGGCTTTATATTCATTTTGGGCTAATTCACCTGACACAAATACTTGCTGACCTTTTTTTAAATAATTTTGCAACGCCCCTTCAGCACGCTTACCAAACAACACCACACGTATCCACAAAGTTTGTTGTTTATCACCAAAACCAACATTGTTGGCAACCGTGACATTTAACACAGCCATACCCGCTGGCGTAAAACGCACTTCCGCATCACGCCCAACTGTTCCTGTAAAACTAAATACATTACTCATAATCGCCCTTTTATTAAATTAAAATTATTAATATCTTATTAGTGAAAAATAACGTTTGCAATGGCTAGTTATACTCATCTAATACCATTTACTCACCCTGCACTCACGCACTCATGGAACAGCTTTGCTAAAATCCATCACCACTTTGCCGTCTACTAATTTTAAATTAGCAGAAAAAGCACTGCCTTTATTTGATTTAAAGCCTTTTAATACGCCTGTTTCACCTTTTTTCAACAACTTCTTTACCATGACTAGCGTGATTTTTTTATGTGCGATGGTTTTCCAAATCAACAAGGAACACCCATTGGCTTGCTGAGTACATGAAAACGCTTTTGATGTTTCAATAACTTCACTGTGACACAGCGGACATAAAGCCAGCACCTCAGTCGTAGCAATGGCTTGCGTCAAAGGCGTTAATGATTTTACTGCTGAGGGCTGATAACCAAGGTCTCCTTGTACGGTTAACGTTAAATACGCCAATAAACTATCGCCATCAATCGTAACAACTTGTGCTTGCAAGGTAGAGGAGCAGCGCAATAACTCACTGACTAAGGCGCGTGTTAGTGTTACACCCCACTGTGTTTTCCACAACACAAACGTACAGCCTTCCTTCCACGCACTGCACCCATAGCCCTTTTTTCCTTCAATCACTGGCTGCTGACAGCGTGGACAATTTCCTAAGTGCTCGACATCGAAGCGTGGCTGCTTTGCTCCCTCAATAAGTTGCTGTGTAAAGTGTACAATTTCAGCCATAAATTGCTTAGCGTCATAGGTTTCGCGTTCAATTTGCTTTAATTTTGCCTCCCAATCGCCCGTCATTGCAGCGGATATTAAACGTTCATCACGAATAATCGCCAATAAATAACGTCCATTTGCGGTACTTAACAAGGCTTTATGCTGACGCTCAATGTATCCTCGTTTAATTAAGGTTTCGATAATCGCTGCGCGTGTTGCGGGCGTGCCTAAGCCTTTTTCTCTTAAGGCTTCTTTTAATTCTGGATCGGTACAGGTTTTTCCTGCTGACTCCATCATACTCAACACACTGGCTTCATTATAAGGCTTTGGCGGCGTTGTCCGTCCTTGCGAAATAAAGGGTTCTTGCGTACCTGTTTCACCTTTTACAAAAGCAGGAAGCAGCCGTTCATTTTTATCTTCATTAGCACCCTGTTTATACAGCACCTGCCACCCTATTTGGGCAATCACAGTACCTTGAGTTCTAAAAGGAATATCAACGTCGAGCACGCTACCTGATACCACGGTGATTAATTTAATACACGGAGGATAGAAAGCAGCAATAAACCGAATAACAATTGCCTCATACACTTTGCCCAAGGGTGTTGTTAATTCACGCTGCGCTGGCAAGGTGCGCGTGGGGATTATGGCATGATGATCAGCCACTTTTGCATCATTAAAATAACGCGTTGTTAATGTTAAGGCAGTTAAATCAAGTGCGGCGATAGGCTCATTAAAAAGCGTTCGCAGAGCATTTAACAAGGGCTTAATGGTGGGTTTTAGATCGGTACTTAAATAGCGGCTGTCTGTTCGTGGATAGGTAATATGTTTACTTTCGTATAATTGTTGCGCGTAACCTAATGTTTGTTCGGCAGTAAAGCCATAACGCCGACTCATCTCTTTTTGCAAAGTCGTTAGATCAAAAAACAACGGCGGCAATAATGTTTCTTGTTTGCTTTTAACAGCAGTAATTTCAAATAGCTTCTGTTCACACGCCGCACATAAGGTCTCTGCTGCGTGTTGTTGTTCAAATCGTCCACCTGTAAAAGTAAAATCAACTTCTTTATAGCGGGTATGTAACTCCCAAAAATCATGCGCCACAAACAAGGCAATCTCTTTATCTTTTTGCACAATCATTGCTAAAACAGGCGTTTGTACACGCCCAATTGTCCATAAACGCCCTTTCCCACCATATTTTAAGGTATAAATGCGCGTGGCATTTAAACCCACAATCCAATCTGCTTCGCTTCGACAACGTGCCGCTTGATATAAGCTTTCATAATGAGCGCCGTCGCGTAAATTTTTAAACCCCTGCAAAATAGCTTCATCTGTCATTGAGCTAATCCACAAACGTTTAACGGGCGTTTGCTGGCAATGTGTCCACGTTAAGATGTAGCGAAAAATTAACTCACCCTCGCGCCCTGCATCTGTTGCACAAATAATTTCGCTGGCACTGTTAAATAAACGTTTGATTATTTGTAATTGCTTTTTGGCGCCCGCATCTTCTTTTGTTTTTAATTTAAACACCTCAGGAATGATAGGCAAGTCTGAAATCGTCCAACGCTTCCATTCTGGCTGATAATCATTGGGTTCGTTTAATTCTAATAAATGACCAAATGCCCAAGTAATCTGAACATTTTTCCCTGAAAAATAGCCATCATGACGCTGATTTATTTTTAAACAACGTGCAATATCTCGTGCAACAGAAGGTTTTTCTGTCAAAATAACGCGCATAAATCTCCGTTGCACTAGGCTAATTCAGGTGTCATTCAGTGTGCTCACCTTATAATTTATTTAACTTTTTTTAATGAGATAACCAGGAGTTCCCATGAACATATTTATCAAAACTGCGTGTTTAGTTTGCTTAATACTAGACTTAACTGCCTGCGCTTACCAAGTACCTGCTTATAGAAGCAGATACACCGTGGTGACTCCGCCTCGCTATGTTGTGCCACGCCGCGTTTACCCCGTGATTCCACCCACCCGAATTATTGTGCCACCAGCACGAATAATAACGCCGGTACCTCACTTCCATTATGTACCCAGACCAATTATCCAACGCCCTTATTATGATTACCGCAAAAGACATTGATAGCTAGATTAATTGGACTGAGCGAGAATGTCGATAAGCGCGTTAACGACCTACTTAAGAAAGAACAGAGTGCTTAGCATTTAAACCGTTTAAATAAAACCTATCCAAGCTGGTTAAAGACGTGATACCCCACTCACCACCACGTATACTGTTTTATGCAGCTTCCTGTGTGACTAGCGCAGCGCACAGGAAAACTTCATTGACCTGCTGGCTGCAATAAATGATTGAGCTGCTCAACATCAAGCTGAGTCAAGCTACTTGCCGCTTGCTTTAATTTTACGCCATTGACTAAATAATCATAACGAGCACGAGAAAGATCACGTTTAGCACGGTACACATTCCGTTGCTCAGTTAACACGTCGACCAAAGTTCGTGTTCCCACTTCGTATCCTGCCTGCGTCGCTTCCAACGCCAACTCTGAGGACTTAACTGCGGTAGTGAACGCCAACACTTGGCTAATACTTGTAGTCATGCCTCGATACGCCTCTTTAACCTGACGATTAACAGCACGTTTTACCGCCACAAGCACTTCTTGCGTTTCAACAAGCTTATGGTTTGCTTGACGAATTTTGGCATTTACTGCACCACCTTCATACATTGGAATAGAGAGCTTAAGACCAATATTCTGTGTATTTCCTCGTAAACCGAATGAACTGGTGGTATCAAATTCGCCGTAAGAAGCCACAACATCTAGTTTTGGTAAATGCCCATTACGTTGTAAATCAACCGTTTTACGTGCAACCTCGACCTGATTGAAGGCTGAAATAATTTTAAAATTACTTACCTCTGACGTTTTACTCCATTCTTCGATGCTTTCAGGGTGTGGCTTAACTAAGGGAATTATCGGTTGCAGTGGCAGCAACACTAAGGTTTGCTCACCAATAATTTCAATTAATGCTTCTTTTTGATTTTCAACCAAGGCCTCGGCAGCCGTTACGCTAGCCATCACCTGATCAAACGCGGCTTGGGCTTCACGCACTTCAGTAACTTCCACAAATCCTAAGGCAAAACGTTGTTTTGCTTGCTCGACTTGCCGCGCAATCGCCTGTTGTTCGATATGATAAAACATTACATTATCTTCAGCGGACAACACATTAAAATACGCCTCAACCACCTTAACCATTAAGGTTTGCAGCTCGGCATGATAAGCCGCTTCAGCCTGAGCAAGTTGATTTTCTGCCTGACTTAATTGCAACCAGTGTTCCCAATGAAATACGGGTTGTAATAAATTAACCGTGAGTGAATTATCAACATATTGTTGAAAACCACTGCCTTGGTAAGTTGCTCTCTGATTACTTAATTGATTACCCATACCTTGCCCTACGGCAGATATTGAAGGCAAAAAATTAGCTAGGCTGATATTTGTAATTTCAGAAACGGCTAATTGATTCGCGTAAGCTTGTTTTAATTGAGGATTATTTTGCAAAGCAAGCTCATAGAGTGCAAGCAAATCTTGCGCATTAACCGTCCACGATGCACAACACATAACTAGCCAAGTGACACGCATTATTTTTTTCATGACAAGCGGTTACCCATGGTTAAGCCACGCCTCAGGCAAGGCAGATAATTGCTCAGCAAACTGTTGTCGCCAGAAATCAGGCTCATATTTCCACCACGCATGTCCACCCATAGGCAAATGCCCGCCGTTAATTGTTAAATACAACGACGGTTTTAGTTCCATAGAAAAGCGTGAGGCGATAATTTCATTAGGAATAATAAAATTATTAGACAAGGCACCCATAACCGAAAAAAACAAATCTTCACTTGAGCCGGTGCGTTCAAAAACGTCTAAAATATCTTTAAATTCATCAAGTAAAGCTAAACACTTATCGATTCTACGCAAACTTAAACCACCATTCCCCACAAAGACTTTTACCGCTTTGCCATACTCACCTTCAAAACGTCCCGCATTGACAAACAGCTCGTAACCATCTGGCCACGGTGCACCAATATAATCAAACGGCTGTGCGCACCAATACTCACACTCATCGCGTAAAATAATGGCATCAGTTTGTAACACTAATAAAAATTGATAATTAATGAATACTTTGTAAAAATAATGACTTAATAACAAACGATTGTAATTTGCTATAGAGGAAAAATGGCTTTCAGAAAACGCCATAAAAGGAATTTGCGGATAATGCTCGGTATAATAAGCGCGGGGTAAATTTTCTGAACCAATAAAAACAACATGCTGTTGGGCACTTAACACAGCTACTGAACGGTTCAAAGAATAATGCTCTAACGCGTCTAATTGCTCTTTATAAATGGGAATAATAATGACTAATTTTTGCATGGTTTAGCCCATAAGAATGACTGTTCAAGTAATGTTTTTACGGCAGCAATGTTTAGGTTAATGCTCATAGGTGACGGCACAAATATATCTAGCAAAACCAAGCACCTGCTTTACTTATACACTACCGTAAAAAAGTAAGCCATCCATGATTAAATGAAACTAATTTAGTTCTACAACGAGATCAAAACCTTATAAACATAATTCTAAAATACATATATAGATCAGTTTATTATACTATTCATACTAAAATAAATCGTTTAGCCCTATCGCTTCTGCCTTCTCATTTAAATTTTGACCATGAAAAATATTATTATAGTTTTCGAACGACCGGACATCAACCCTGCGTTAACTTTGCAATCTAAACTGGATAACAGCGACGTCTGGGTTTTCGATCCGCATCTCATTGATGACCTTGTTGCCGCTGGCGTACAGCGATACAAATACATTGAGTGCGAACTGGGTCTCAATATACCACGCTTTGTAAGAAACGGCCGAACCGAAGCTTTGTCGATAGAATATGCCGTCGAGACAGATCTACAGATAGCCGTCCCTGACGCAGTGGACTGCTATTGGCAGCATTTAAACTGGCATTTTATCCAATCGACACTGCAAGGTTACACTCGATTGTGGGATCGTTTCCTGGAAACCTCTTTCGACGAAACTCATTTTCATATCTTAGTACAAGATGCCCCAGCCACATATTACACACCGTCATTTTTGCCAGCAGTGATGTTAATGGAGCGCATGAGTGCAAGAGGAATCGAGTTCTCTGGCTACACCCACTCTTCTGTTGAAAACATTCATCGACTCATTCCAGCCCAATTAAATAATCTACCTGGTAATTTTGATTATTTCACGCACCTACCAACCTGCATTTACGATAGTAATTACTATGCAGCCGAGATTGCGGCAACGAGCGAAAAAGTTTTGAATTTCGAATCTCAAAATTGGAACGTCCCATTCTCAGCGTTTGAAAATGCCGGGCTTCGCCATGATACGGCAGTACTTAATGAACTCGCGCCATTATTAGCTGAATCTGTCGAACTTGCCACTGAAGCTATTGAAACGCGTTTGACGAATTATTTCC